>ERZ773277.3156-NODE-3156-length-9934-cov-2.908392_pt1 | contig 9934 bp, 7 predicted proteins | sample MGYA00511957_ERZ773277 | MGnify/ENA primary metagenome ERZ773277 (study PRJEB29015, sample SAMEA2737800) | human gut metagenome | biome: human gut; feature: human-associated habitat; material: faeces | place: China | collected 2012 ... | reverse complement strand
CCCCTATACCCAGGTGCTGACCAAGGCGGCCCCCAAGCTGGATCCCCTGAACCGCCAGCGGGACTACGCCATCGAGGGTGAACCCCCCAGCCCCATCCACACCCCCACCGGCTGCAAATTCCACCCCCGCTGCCCCTACTGCACGGACAAGTGCCGCAGCGAAGTCCCCGAGTTAAAGGAGATCGCCCCCGGCCACCTGTGCGCCTGCCACTATCCACTCTGAAGCCAGCCCGACCGGACTGCGCTCCGCACAATACAAGGAGGTAATACCATGCGTTTATCCAACCTGACCTGGCCCAAGGCAGAGGAATATTTCCGCGCTCACGATACCGTCCTCATCGGCATCGGCTCCATCGAGTGCCACGGCCGCCACATGCCCCTGGGCACCGACACCCTCATCCCCGACTTCCTGCTGGACAAGATCGAGCAGAAGAGCGACGTGCTCATCTGCCCCACCATCCCCTACGGCGCCACTGAGAGCCTGTGCGACTATCCCGGCACCATCAACCTGGGCACCGAGCTGCTCTATCAGGTGCTCGGCCGGGTGTGCGACAGCCTGTTCCAGCACGGCGCCCGCCGCTTCGTCATCCTCAACGGCCACGGCGGCAACATCAAGTCCATCGACCGGGTGGGCTATGACATCCAGCGCAAGGGCGGTATCCTGGCTGAACTGAACTGGTGGCTCATGGCCTGGGACATGGACCCGGCCTGGAAGGGCGGCCACGGCGGCGGCGAAGAGACGGCGGCCATCCTGGGTATTGACCCCTCCCTGGTGGATCAGAGCGAGGTGGCCGGCCCCATGAAGCTCCACGACGTATCCGATACCCTGAAGGCCACCGGCTTCACCTCCATTGAATACAAGGGCGTCACCGTCAACATTCCCCGCCTGACCCCCTCCGTCACCCACAACGGATGGATTGGTCCCGACCACCCCGAGACCGCCACCGAGGAGTGGGGCCGGAAGATGCTCCAGACCACCGCCGACTACATCGTGGACTTCATGGAGGAGTTCAAGAAGTTCTATCCCAACACCCGCGAGGGCAAGGGCGAGGGCCACACCATCGAGGTCTGCTGGGCCGGTCACGACGATTTCATCACCGTTCCCGATCCCAAGGTGCAGCTGGCCGTCGGTACGCTCCAGGCGTTCATCGACGAGTACCTCAAGAAGTTCGGCGGCGAGGTGGACTATATCCACGGCGACGAGGTCACCCGCGAGCTTGGCTCCAAGGAGGGCAACATGGGCTTCCTGCTGCCCGCGATGGGCAAGGAGCAGCTGTTTAAGACCGTCATGGCCGACGGCGTGCTGCCCCGCAAGACCTTCTCGATGGGTCACGCGCAGGATAAGCGCTACTACGTCGAGGCCCGCAAGATCCGATAACCGATATACCGAAAAAGCGCCCCTCGGCGGGCGCTTTTTCAAATAGGAGGACCATTCGATGAACTACAAGAAAGCCAGAGCATGGCAGGACATTCTTCTCTTCGGCGGCGCGTTCGTCGCCGGCGTCGGCGTGTGGGGCTTTGACAGCACGTTTTTGGGGCTTCTGGGTCTGGCGATGGTGCTGCTGTCCATCCTCGTGTGGTGGCTGTACTACCGCTGCCCGCAGTGCCATGAGAGCCTTGGGCGCGGGAACCCGAAGCATTGTCCGCACTGCGGCGCGTGGCTCGGCGACGAGCCGGAGCCGGAGGAGAAGAAAAAGATCCAGCACAAGAAAAAGAGAAGATGAAAACACAAACGGTCCCCGCCTATGCCAAGCTCAACCTGACGCTGGACATCTTAGGCAAGCGGGATGACGGCTATCACGAGCTGCGGATGGTCATGCAGACCGTATCGCTCTGCGACGACGTGACCGTGACGCTCACCGACGGCACAGGCGTCGTCTGCCGCGTCGCGGGCGCAGAGCTTCCCTGCGATGAACGCAACCTTGCCGTCAAGGCGGCGAACGCCTTCTGCGAGGCGCTCGGCTATCACGGCGGCATCGACATCGCGCTTACCAAGCGCATCCCGTCCGAGGCCGGGATGGCGGGCGGCAGCGCGGATGCCGCCGCCGTGCTGCGCGCGCTGCGCGATCTGATCGCACCCACGCTCACGGACGAGCGGCTCGAGGAGATCGGCGCGCGTGTCGGCAGCGACGTACCGTTTTGTGTCCGCGGCGGCACGCAGCTTGCCGAGGGCAGGGGCGAAAGGCTGACTGCTCTGCGGAACGCGCCGAGGCTCTATGCCGCGGTCTGCAAGCCGGACTTTCCCATCTCTACGCCCGCGCTCTTTCAGCGGTCGGACCGCGTGTCGCTGACTGACCGGCCCGACACGGCGGCGATGCTCGCCGCGCTGGAGGCGGGCGACGCGGCGGCGCTGTGCGCGAAGGTCAAAAACGTCTTTGAGCAGGTACTCCCGGATGAACAGCGCGCACGCATCGAGGACATCAAGCGCGCTTTGCTTGTCCACGGCGCGGAATGTGCCGCGATGACCGGCTCGGGCAGCGCCGTGTTCGGACTGTTCCGCGAGGAGGACATCTGCCGCGCGGCCTGCAGCGTGCTGCGGAGCGCGGAACTGCAAACCTTCTGCACGATTTTTGTTTGAAAAACGAAAAAACCGTCCATACTCAAGCTATTACTTGAAACGGACGGTTTTTTCTTATGAAATTTCGGAAGATCGAGATATCCCTTGCCGTCGGCCTCCTTTGCGCGCTCGTGTGGTGCGCGCTGGAGCCGGGCTTTCTGATGAGCTGGTGGGGCGCGGCGTTCGAGCCGCTGTGCGACGGTGTGCTGACCGCCGAGGGCGAGGGCGGCGAGGTCGTGCTGCGCTCGTTCTTCGCCGAGCTGCTGGAAAAGCTGCTTTCCTGAAAGAGCCGCCTGCGGGCGGCTTTTTCTTATGCCTGAACGTTGAAGAGCATGATGACCACACCAAGGATGACGAGCACCACGCCGGTCGCGCGGTTGAGCGTTTTGGGAGAAGCCTTGTTGGCGAACACGGCGGCAATGCGCGCCCAGACGAGCGTGAAGAGCACGCAGAGCGCGAACACCGTCCAGTCCGGCGCGCCGCCGATGGCGAAGTGCGAGACCGCGCCGGTGAGCGCTGTGAAGGTCATGATGAAAACACTGGTGCCCACGGCGGTCTTGAGCTCGTAGCCGAGCACGGAGGTGAGGATGAGCAGCATCATCATGCCGCCGCCCGCGCCGATGAAGCCGCAGATAAAGCCGATGAGCACGCCGCAGAGAATAGACTGCACGGCGCGCTTTTTCGCGCTCACGCCGGCCATGGCCTCCTTGGTCGTCATGACGGGACGGACGATGAACTTCACGCCGAGCAGAAAGGTCATAAAGACCGAGAAGCCGCCCATCGTGGTCGAGGGGACAAGGCTCGCGGCGTAGCTGCCGACCACGGTGAAGGCCAGCACGCTTGCCATCATGATGAGACCGTTGCGGATGTCGAGATTTTTGCTTTTGCCGTAGGTGTAGGCAGACACGGCGCTTGCCAGCACGTCGGACGAGAGCGCGATGCCGACCGCCATATAGGGGTCCATGCCGAGGAAGGTGATGAGCATGGGGCTGATGACCGCCGCGGCGCTCATGCCAGCAAAACCGGTGCCGAGGCCTGCGCCCATGCCGGCGAAAAAGGTGACGAGAAGCGTGATGGCAAATTCCATTTTTAAGGCTCCTTTTCTAACATGACGTCGAGATCGGCGTCCATAACGGCGAGCGTCCGGAAGAAGCTCGCGCGCATTTCTTCGTCTGTGTGAGCAAAGAGCTGCTCAAAAAAAGCGGATTGCACCGTGCGGCCCCGCTCAATGACCGGCTGCGCCCGCTCGGTGCAGACGAGTAGTGTCTTTCGACGGTCGCCCTCGACCGTCTCGCGCCGCAGATAGCCCTCGCGCACGAGCTTATCAACATTCACCGAGACGAGGTTGGCCTTGATGCGCCGGACCTCCACGATGTCGCCCGCCGTCCGGTAGCCGGGGTTGTTGGCAAGAAACATCAGAATGTCAAAGGCGGTCTGCGGCAGCTTCAGCTCGCGGCAAAGCGGCTTGCAGGCGGCGGCATAGGCGCGGGCAAATTTATGGGCAAATTCCATACCGGCGTTCATACGCAGGACTCCTTTTCAAATAATGCAAAAATGAACAGTTCAAATTTGAACTAAAAGATAGCACACATCGGGCCTCCTGTCAAGAAAAATATTGACGCCCGTTCAATTCAGGGCACGGCGGAATATCCACGGTTGCCGAACGGCGGGAATGATGGTAAAATAGAAAAAAACGACGAAGGGAGGGCGGTATCATGCTGCGTATCCTGCTGGGCCGCGCCCGCACGGGCAAGTCCGCGCGGGTGCTGGAGGAGATCCGCGCGCTGGGCGATTCCTCGCAGCAGATCCTGCTCGTGCCGGAGCACGCTTCGCACGTCGCGGAGGTGGACGTGTGCCGCGCCTGCGGCCCGACTGCGAGCCGTCACGCGGAGGTGCTGACCTTCAAGCTGCTGGCCTCGCGCGTGCTGACGCTCACCGGCGGCGCGGCGGAGGTGACGCTCGACAACGGCGGCAAGCTCCTTCTGCTCCAGCGCGTGCTGGTGTCGCTTGCGCCGAGCCTGCGCGTCTATCGCCGACCCTCACAGCGCGCGGCGTTTCTGGAAAGTCTGCTCGCGCTCATCGAAGAATTGCAGGCCTATGCCGTCGCGCCGGAGGTGCTGGCGGAAAAGGCCGAGGCCATCGCGGGCGAGAGCGGCGAGCGGCTGCGCGATGTGGCGCTGCTCTACGGCGCGTATCTTGCCAAGCTCCACGAGGGCGGGCGCGACGCGCGCGACCGGCTGGAGAAGCTGGAGGAAAACCTTGCGGCCTCCGGCTACGCCGACAATAAGGACATTTTTCTCGACGGATTTTCTTACTTCACGGGCCGCGAGCGGAACATCCTGCGCATTCTGCTCAAGCGGGCAAAAAGCGTCACCGTGACGCTGCTCGGCGACGGCAGCGACAGCGAGCTGTTCGCCGAGGGCCTGCGCGTACGCGAGCAGCTTTACGCTCTTGCGCGGGACGCGGGCGTTCCCTGCACGGAGGAGGTGCTGCGCGGCGGCGCGCCGCGCGATGCGCTCGGCCATGTGGAGAAGCATTTCTTCGGCGGTAATGTCCGCTGGGACGAGCCAACGGAGCAGCTGCGGCTGTATGAAGCCTCCACCGCTTACGACGAGGCGGAGCGGATCGCCGCGGAAATTCTGCGTCTGGTGCGCTGCGAGGGCTACCGCTTCCGCGATATTACGGTCACCTCGCGCGATATGGATGCCGCGGAGCCGGTGCTGCGCACCGTATTCGCGCGCTGCGGCATCCCGCTCTACTGTGCGCGGCGCAGCGATATTCTGCGCCGCGGCGTGCCCGCGCTGCTGCTCGGCGCGCTTGACGCGGTGAGCGGAGGCTTTGAGTACGAGGATGTGTTCCGCTGCCTCAAGACCGGCCTCGCGGGACTTTCGGCGGAGGAGTGCGACCTGCTGGAAAACTACGTCATCAAGTGGGACATTCGCGGCGCAATGTGGACGCGCGACGTTCCGTGGACGGCGCACCCCGAGGGCTACGGCGTGCCGTGGCGTACAGAGCATGAGGAAATGCTCGCGCGGGTGAACGCCGCGCGGGAAAAGGTACGCGCGCCGCTGAGCCATCTCTATGAGGGCGTGCGCGGCACGGGAGACGTTGAGGGTAAAGTGACGGCGCTTTACAATTATCTGACGGAGATCGCGCTGCCCGAGGAGCTGCAGCGGCAGACGGAGACGCTTTGGCAGCGCGGCGAAACGCAGCGGGCGGAGGAGCTGGCGCAGCTTTGGAACGTTCTGTGCGGCGTGCTTGACCAGTTTGTGGAGATGCTGGGCGGTACCGAGCTGGACGCGGAGGAGTTCGCGCGGCTCATGCGCCTTGTGCTCACGCAGTATTCGGTCGGCACGATCCCGGTCTCCCTTGACCGGGTGAGTCTGGCTGAAATGACGCGCAACGACCGCCACGCCGTGCGCGTGCTGTTTTTGATGGGTGCGAACGACCATGTGCTGCCCGCTGTGGGCGGCAGCGGCGGCATTTTGAAGGACGAGGACCGCGCGGCGCTCGAGGCGCTCGACGTGCGCCTTGCGCCCTACGGTATGGCGCAGTTCCGGCTGGAACTGCAGAATCTCTATGCCGCGCTCGCCCAGCCGACCGACCGGCTCTACATCTCTTATCCGCGCTTTGATAACGCGGGCGCCGAGCTGCGCCCCAGCTTTGTCGTCGGGCGCGTGCAGACGCTTTGCCCGTCGGTAAAGGTCGAAACGGAGGATGCCGACAAGGCATACCGCCTTACAACAGAGAGCGGTGCGCTCGACTATGCGGGCGAACACGTCGGCGGGGAAGCGTGGCGTTATCTGGAGCGGCGCGGCGGCTGCGCCGAGGCGCTTGCCGCCATGCGCGACGCTTCGCACTATACGCGCGGAAGGCTCTCGCGTGAGGCCGTCCACACGCTCTACGGGCGCAGCATCACGCTCAGCGCCTCGCGCATGGACAAGGCGCGGAGCTGCCATTTCGCCTACTTCATGCAGTACGGCCTGCGCGCGAAGGAGCGCACAGCTGCGGGCTTCGACGCGCCGCAGGTCGGCACCTTTGTCCACGACGTGATGGAGCACACGCTCCGCGCGGCGAGCGAGCGCGGCGGCCTCAAGGCGCTGGAGCGTCCGGCGCTGCACGCGCTTGTGCGGCAGGCGATCGGTGCATACATTGAAAAAAATCTCCCCGACCTTGACGGGAAGAACGCGCGCTTCCGCTATCTTTTCCGCCGGCTGTGCGAGTCGGTCTACCGCATCATGGATTCGACGGTGGAGGAGCTTTCCGACTCCGATTTCGAGCCGCTGGCCTTTGAGCTGGGCTTCGGCGCGGACGGACAGCTTCCCGCCGTGACCATCCGTGAGGCGGGGGAGGAGCTGCGCGTGGTCGGCAAGGCTGACCGCGTGGACGGCTGGCTCAAGGACGGCAAGCTGTATCTGCGCGTGGTGGACTACAAGACCGGCGCGAAGCGCTTTGACCTCGCGGAGCTGCGCTACGGGCTCGGCCTGCAAATGCTGCTCTATCTCTTTACGCTGCGGGACGAAGGGGGAAAGCTCTTCGGCGGCTATCCCATCGAGCCGGCGGGCGTCCTCTATCTTCCCGCACGGGAAAAGCTGCTGAATCTGCCGCGCAATGCCTCGGAGGAGGAGATCGAGCGCGCGATGCACAAGGAGCTGCAGCGCAGCGGCATGGTGCTGAACGATCCCGCAGTGCTGCACGCGATGGAGCACAGCGCGCTGGAAGCGCCGTGCTATCTCCCGGTGCGCGTGAAAAAGAGCAAGGACGGCGAGACGGAGATCACCGGCAGCATCGCCACGAGCGCTCAGCTCGGCAAGTTGGGCTTATACGTTGAGGAGCAGCTGCGCCGCATGGTGCGCGAGCTGGCGAGCGGCAACATCGACGCCGACCCGTGGGCGCGCAGCGAGCAGGACAGTGCCTGCACCTATTGCGAATTCGCGCCCGCCTGCCACTTTGAAAACGGCTGCGGCGGCGACCGCATCGAATACATCCACGCGACCGGAGCCGAGCAGCTCTGGGAGCACGTTGACCGGACGATCGGGGAAGGGGGAAAACGCGATGGCTGACATCCTGACCGCCGAGCAGCAGGCGGCGGTAGAGAACCGCGGGCGGAGCCTGCTGGTGTCCGCCGCAGCGGGCAGCGGCAAGACGAAGGTGCTCGTCGAGCGGCTTTTTTCCTACGTCGAGAGCGGCGAAGCGAACCTTGACGACTTTCTCATCATTACCTACACCCGCGCCGCGGCGGCGGAGCTGCGCGGCAAGATCGCCAAGGTTCTCGGCGAAAAGCTGCAGGAGGACCCGCTCAACGCGCATCTGCAGCGGCAGCTGCTGCGTGTCTACCGCGCGGACATCAAAACGGTGGACGCCTTCTGCACGGCTCTGCTGCGCGAGAACTGCCACCTGCTGCGCGAGGACGCGCGCGGTCATGCGCTGCGGCCCGATTTCCGCGTGCTCGACGAGAATGAGGCGCAGCTTCTGCGCGAGCGGGTGCTCGCACGCACACTGGATGAATTTTACGAGACGATGCGCGACGGCGACGGCGCGTCGCTCCTGGCCGATACCCTTGGCGCGGGGCGGGACGACCGCGCGCTCGGCGCGCTGGTGCTCGAGCTGCACGGAAAGCTGCAGGCGCAGCCGTACATGGACCGCTGGCTCGCGTCGCAGGCGCAGCTTTGGCACGATCTGCCGCCGCGCGTGGAGGATACGGTCTACGGGACGCTGCTGCTTTCTATGGTGCGGCGCAAGGCGCTCCACTGTGCCGCGCTGCTGCGCGGCGCGGCTGAGGAGATGGCGACGGATAAGGCCATTGCGGATAAGTATGCGCCGCTCTTTCTCGGCGTGGCGGAGCAATTCGCGCTCCTCGCCGTGTCAGCGGAGGAGGACTGGGATGCGGCGGCGAAGCGCCGCGTGGACTTTCCGCGCCTGACGCCGGTGCGCAAATGTGGGGACGAAGCGCTCAAGGCCAAAATGCAGGGCGTGTGGAACGGCTGCAAAAAGACCGCCAAGGGCTTTGACGAGGTGTTTTCCGTCACCTCCGCCGAGGCGATGGAGGACCTGCGCGCGATGGCGCCCGCCATGCTCGCGCTCTTAAAGCTGACGGCGGATTTCTCCCGCGCCTATCAGGAGGAGAAGCGCCGCCGCAACGCGGCGGACTTCTCCGACCAGGAGCATGAGGCCATTGACCTGCTCCTCGGCGCGGACGGACAGCCCACCGACCTTGCGCGAACGGTCTCGCAGCGCTACCGCGAGATCATGGTGGACGAATATCAGGACACGAACGAGGTGCAGAACTGCATCTTCTCCGCCATTTCCCGTGAAGGAAAAAACCTCTTCACCGTCGGCGACGTCAAGCAGAGCATCTACCGCTTCCGCCTCGCCGACCCGCGTATTTTCCTCGACCACTATCTGCGCTACCCGCACGCCGCCGACGCGGCGGAGGGCGAGAGCGCGAAGCTCCTTTTGAGCAAAAACTTCCGCTCGCGCGATACGGTGCTGGACGCGGCGAACTTCGTGTTCCGCAACGTCCTTTCCCGGGAAATGGGCGAGCTGGACTACGGCGAGGATGAGTCCCTGCACGTCGGGGCGAGCTATCCCGAGAACCCCGACTGCTGCACGGAGTTCCATTTTGTGGAGATGTCCGCGCAGGAGAGCGACACGGAAAAGCTCCGTGCGGCCCGGGCCGAGGCGAGCTTCGCCGCGGACTACATACAAAGGCTCATCGCCGGCGGCTTCACGGTGCAGGACGATAAAACGCACGAGCCGCGCGCGGTGCGGGAGGAGGACATCGTCATCCTCATGCGCTCGCCCCGCACACGGCTTGCCGACTATCGCCGCGCGCTGGAGAGCCGCGGGCTGCACTGTGCCGCCGAGAGCGACGGCGGCTTTTACGAAACGATGGAGGTCGCCGTGACCTTCGCGCTGCTCGAAATATTGGACAACCCGCGGCAGGACGTGCCGCTCATCTCCGTGCTGCGCTCGCCGCTTTTCGGCTTTACGCCGGACCGGCTCGCCGAGCTGCGCGCGAAAACGCCGGGCGGCGATTTTTACGATGCACTCGCCGCGGACGGGGGCGAGGACTCCGCACGGTTCCTCGCGCTGCTGCGCGAGCTGCGCGAGAGCGCGCGGACGCTCACGCTCACCGAGCTGGTCGCGGCGCTCTATGAGCGCTGCCATATCCCGGCGGTGTTCGGCGCGATGCGGGGAGGAGCCGCACGCCGGGAAAATCTTCGTGCGTTCTTCTCGCTGGCGGAGGAATTTGAGCGCGGCGGCGGGCGGGGGCTCTTCGCCTTTGTCCGGCATCTGCGCGAGCAGCTGGAATCCGGCGAGCCGCCCGTGCCGCAGACCACGCACGCCGCGCAGGGCGTGCGCATCATGAGCATC
>ERZ773277.3142-NODE-3142-length-9978-cov-2.412678_pt1 | contig 9978 bp, 9 predicted proteins | sample MGYA00511957_ERZ773277 | MGnify/ENA primary metagenome ERZ773277 (study PRJEB29015, sample SAMEA2737800) | human gut metagenome | biome: human gut; feature: human-associated habitat; material: faeces | place: China | collected 2012 ... | reverse complement strand
TGTGGAAGTATGTAAAGTGTTACGACTGCGGAGGACGCAGAAGGAAGAGATAACATAATTTGTCACGAAAGAAGTAGTATTTAAGATGGAATTTAGAAAAGGGTTAAAGGATGGAATACCGATAGCACTGGGGTATTTCGCAGTAAGTTTTAGTTTTGGTCTGCTGGCGGTAAAGGGCGGACTCACAAGTTTTCAGGCGGTCATCATAAGCCTGACAAATGTAACCAGTGCGGGACAGTTTGCAGGACTCAAGATTATCCTTGCAGGGGGAACGCTGGTTGAGATGATACTCACCCAGTTCATAATCAATCTGAGATATTCTCTCATGAGCCTGTCACTTTCACAGAAGCTTGGGGAGGCAGTTGGAATCAAGGAGAGACTCGTAATAGCATTTGCAAATACTGACGAGATATTTGCGGTGGCGATGGGCCATGTGAAGGAATTGACATTTGGCTATATGATAGGACTTCAGCTCCTTCCGATAGTCGGCTGGACGGGCGGAACGCTGTTCGGTGCGGTGGCATCCGGGATCCTTCCGAAGTCCATCAGCAGCGCATTAAGCTTGGCACTCTACGGAATGTTCGTCGCCATAGTCATGCCGGTTGCCAGGAAGTCCAGACCGGTTGCCATAGTGGCACTTGTGGCTGCTGCCATATCATGCGTGTTGTATTACGTTCCGATATTCAAGTTTATATCAACTGGAATTGCCATAATCATAAGCACGGTGGCAGCCTCTGTGATAGGGGCTATATTCTTCCCAGTGGGAACTGCTGAGAAAAAGGAGGTGCAGTGATGAATATATACATATATATAATAACCATGGCGGTCGTCACCTACCTCATAAGAATGGTGCCGCTGGTGGCGTTCCGCAAGAAGATAGAGAACAGATTTGTCAATTCATTTCTATATTATGTGCCGTATTCATGTCTCACGGCGCTGACACTTCCGTCCATTTTATACAGTACGGAGAGTATCATAAGCGCTGTGTGTGGATTTGTGGTAGCACTCATACTTGGAATCAAGCAGAAGGGGCTTATAGTTGTGGCTGCTGCGGCGTGTGTGACGGTGTTCGTGGTTGAGTGGATATTAAAACTGATGTAGAAATCTATGATGTCTGGGGATTTGGACCGGATGGCTGAATATGATAAAACGATAAGAAGGAGGTAAGCAGGAAATACCTGTGTATGATATATGAGATTTCCGAAATTTATAAAAAAGGGCGATGCGATAGGTTTCGTTGCGCCATCATTTGGCTGTGATACAGAGCCGTATAAGACTGCATTTGGCAGAGCGCAGGAGAACTTCAGGAATATGGGTTTTGGTATACAGATCGGACCAAATTGTTATACCGGTGAGGGCATAGGAATCAGCAACAAGCCGGAGCTGTGCGGTCAGGAGATAAATGACTATTACACATCGGAGAAGAACGATGCACTCATATCCTGCGGCGGCGGAGAGCTCATGTGCGAGATACTTAACTATGTTGATTTTGACAGACTGAGGGCAGCAGATCCGAAGTGGTTTATGGGATATTCGGACAACACAAATCTCACATTCCTGCTCACGACATTGTGCGATACGGCGTCCATATATGGTCCGTGTGCGGCGGCATTTGGACAAGAGCCGTGGCACCGATCAGTTGCGGATGCTATGGCGGTCCTTCAGGGACAGAAACTGTCATTTGCCGGATATGACGGATGGGAGAAGGAATCCCTCAGGGATGAGGAACATCCATTCTTGCCATACAACATCACAGAGCCAAGAGTGATAAAGGGCTATCCTGAGAAGTTCCAGGTGAGCGGGCGAATGATAGGCGGCTGCATGGACTGTCTGGTGAACCTTATAGGAACAAAGTTTGACCATGTTGGCGAATTCCTTGAGAGATATAAGGATGATGGATTTATCTGGTTCCTCGAGTCCTGTGATCTGAACGTCATGTCCATAAGACGAGCCATGTGGCAGATGGACAACGGCGGATGGTTCAGATACTGTAAGGGCTTTATGATCGGCAGACCGCTGCAGTTCGGACAGGAGATGATGGGCCTTGACCAGTATCAGGCTGTGCTGGGGATCATAGGAAAATACAATGTGCCTGTCGTGATGGATGTGGATCTCGGACATCTGTCACCGATGATGCCTGTGGTATGCGGCAGCATGGGAACTCTTATGGTGGACGGCCAGGATATGAGTCTTTCCATGGAGATGAGGTAGAGAGAAGTCTGTTGGCTGTTTGATTGGCTGAAAATGGTTGAAAAAATAAAGGCAAAAAAATAAAAAATACTATTGTGAAAAAAAATATATCGTGCTACACTAGGTGGCAGATAAGATAAAGGCATAGACGGAAAGAGTAGTGTGGTGGATGCATCCAGAGAGAGCTGCATATGTGAATCGGACTCAGATATGAATCAGACGTGAGCCAGAACATATGGTGGGAGCAGCTTATGATATATCACATGAAGACCACTCCCGAGCCGTGCGCGATATAAGCGTCACCGCGTAGCTGCGTTAAAGGCATAATTGAGTTAAAAGTTAAGGTGGAAACGTGCATACGCACCCTTAGATAGATTATATCTAAGGGTGCTTTTTTAGTTGTTACATGCAATTTATTTTCACTTTATAAGAAGTAAGAAGGAGAACTGACATGGTTAATTTCAAAGAAGACGAACAGCTTAAGACACTGAATCATTCCTGTGCACATCTTATGGCACAGGCTATCAAGCATTTGTACCCACAGGCAAAGTTCTGGGTAGGACCGGTAGTTGCAGAAGGATTCTACTACGATGTAGATCTTGGCGATGACGTTATCAGAGGCGAGGAAGATCTCGCAGCCATCGAGAAAGAGATGAAGAAGATTGCCAAGAGCGGCAAGAAGATCATCCGCAAGGAGATATCCAAGGAAGAAGCTCTTGAGATGTTCAAGGATGACGAGTACAAGCTCGATCTTATAAATGGACTTGAGGATGGAACGATCACATGCTATGAGCAGGGTGATTTCACAGACCTCTGCCGTGGACCTCACGTAGACAATGTAAAGCTTTGCCGTAACTTTAAGCTCATCAGACATTCAGGAGCTTACTGGAAGGGCGACAGCAAGAACAAGGTTCTTCAGAGAATATATGGTGTGTGCTTCCCTACAAAGGAGGAGCTTGAGGAGCATCTTCAGTTACTTGAAGAGGCTAAGGAGAGAGACCACAGAAAGATCGGCAAGGACATGCAGCTCTTCATGGTTGATGACCTCGTAGGACGTGGACTTCCAATGTTCCTTCCAAAGGGATATACAGTATGGCAGGAGCTTGAGAACTACATCAAGCGCAAGGAGAGAAAGCTTGGCTATCTCCACGTTATGACACCTTGTGTAGGTACAGTAAACCTCTACAAGACATCAGGTCACTGGGATCACTACAAGGACAACATGTTCCCGGCAATGGAGATGGAGGGAGAGTCATTTGTACTTCGTCCAATGAACTGCCCGCACCACATGATGATATATGCAAACAAGATGCACTCATATAAGGATCTTCCTATCAGGATCGCTGAGATCGCACACGACTTCAGATTTGAGGCAAGTGGTACACTCAAGGGTATTGAGAGAGGAAGACACTTCTGTCAGAACGATTCACATATATTTGTGACACCAGACCAGATCGAGGAAGAGTTTGCAGGAGTTGTTAAGCTCATATTTGACACATACAAGGATTTCGGAATCACAGATTACAGATGCGTACTGTCACTCCGTGACCCAGAGGACAAGGTAAAGTATCACGATGACGATGAGATGTGGAACAAAGCAGAGAATGCACTTAGAAAAGTTCTTGATGATATAGGAATCGATTACACAGAGGAGATCGGTGAGGCTGCATTCTACGGACCAAAGCTTGATGTAAATGTTAAGCCGGCCGTAGGAAATGAGTATACACTCTCGACATGTCAGCTCGACTTCTGTCTGCCAGCTAAGTTCGATCTGAAGTATATCGACAAGGACGGCGAGAAGAAGACACCTGTAGTTCTCCACAGAGCTATCCTTGGATCTCTCGACAGATTCATGGCTTACATCCTTGAGGAGACAAAGGGCAATCTTCCAACATGGCTTGCACCTGTACAGGTAAGAGTTATGCCTGTCAAGACAGACAACGAGGATCTCATGGCTTATGCTCATAAGGTTCTTGATGCCATCGACGTTCGTGTAGAGCTCGACGACAGAGCAGAGAAGCTTGGTTATCGTATGCGTGAGGGTCAGGTTCAGAAGGTTCCATACCTTCTCGTAATCGGATTCAATGAGGCTGAGAACGGAACAGTATCATACAGACTTCACGGTGAGGCTGACACAACAGTTCTTCCACTTGACGAGTTCGTACAGAAGATCGACACAGAGATCAAGACAATGGCTCACAAGTAAGAGTGAAAATTTTACACCACAGGTTCACTTACCCTGTCCGCAAGGACAGGGTATTATTTTTGTAAATAAATGCATAATGTGAGGAGGCATAGGATATGAGACAGGGATATAAGTTTATACGTGAGAGTGGCTGCGAGCATGACGATGCTGGATGATTTCGGAACCATGGAGGTATATGATTTCTGTGAAAAATATGGTGAATACATAGATAACAGGTATTATATGTACCGTGAGGAACACGGATTTGAGATGCCGGAAGATGTGTTCCCTGGGGATGGTGTAAAGCCGTATGTTGAGAAGGTCATACGGCTGTTGAAGTCAAAAGTATAAAAAATATAACAAAAGCATGTATATATGATTTAAATGCAATAGTTATCTGCCGCCTCAGGTCTTTCTGCCACAAGGTCAGCGATGGTGGTGGTGTCTACCACGTCCCGGATCGCTTTGTCCAGTCTGCGCCAGAGACCTATGGTGGAGCATCTTGCCTCGCGTTCGCACTGGAATTCATCTGCATCAAGGCACGCAACAGGAGATATGCCGCCCTCAGTGAGCCTTAAAACCATTCCAACTGTTATGTCTTCAGGGGCTTTTCGGAGAAGATAACCTCCCTGTGGACCTCTGGTGCTCTTCACCAGCCCGCCGGAGTTCAGCACAGAAGTGATCTGCTCAAGGTATTTCTCGGATATTTCCTCCTGTGCGGCAACATCCTTGATGCTCACTGGCTTGCCGTCTGTCCTCGATGCTATATTTATAAGAAAACGCAGAGCGTAACGCCCTTTTGTGGATACTTTCATAATATAAACCTCCCAAATGCCTGTATTTACTGATGATTTCACATCATTTACACGTCTATTATAACATCTGAAAAAAAACAATCAAGATAATTCATAAAAAACCTATTGACAAAGTGGGAATTAGGCTGTAATATACAGCTATGCTTAATTCATAGTTTCCGAGTAGGAATTATGTGAAAAGTAAAAATAATCACAGAAATGATGCGATCAAGTCAAATTTCAAAGACGAAAATCGAGAAAGAGGTGTTGATATGCTGGGAAGTACATTTAAACCACAGTACCTTAACGAAGACAGACGAATGTGTTTCATAGAAGTCATGTGTTGCTGCTGTTAAAGCGAACACAGAACAAATAATCATGACACAGATATAAATAACAGATCATACATAATAGACAGAAGATAATAAAGAAGAGTATAATGCCACATGAGCTCATATACATGACAAGATGAATGGGCAGGTGCGCATGACAGATAAAATATTTGAATTTAAGGAGAATAAGATCATGGCAAAGAAGACAAGAGCAGAGAGAAATTTAAAGTTTGAGACATTACAGTTACACGTAGGACAGGAGACAGCAGACCCGGTTACAGATGCAAGAGCGGTACCAATCTACCAGACATCATCATTCGTATTCCACAACTCACAGCATGCAGCTGACAGATTTGCACTCAAGGATGCCGGCAACATCTACGGAAGACTTACAAATCCAACAGAGGATGTATTTGAGAGAAGAATCGCAGCCCTCGAGGGTGGCGTTGCAGCATTGGCAGTTGGCTCAGGTGCAGCGGCAGTTACATATACAATTCAGAACCTTGCACTTGCAGGAGACCACATCGTAGCAGCAAAGAATATCTACGGCGGAACATACAATCTCCTTGCACATACACTCAAGGATTACAATGTAGATACAACATTCGTTGATCCACTTGATCCACAGGCATTTGAGGATGCTATTCAGGAGAACACAAAGGCCCTCTACATCGAGGTTCTTGGAAATCCTAACTCAGAGGTTTCAGATATCGAGACAATTGCAAAGATCGCTCACGCACACAAGATTCCGCTTGTGATCGACAGCACATTTGCAACACCATACCTTGTAAGACCTATCGAGTACGGTGCGGACATCGTAGTTCACTCAGCGACAAAGTTCATCGGTGGACACGGAACAACTATCGGTGGCGTCATCATCGACAGCGGTAACTTCGACTGGAAGGCATCAGGCAAGTTCCCACAGCTCACTGAGCCAAATGAGAGTTACCACGGTGTAAGCTTTGTAGACGCAGCAGGTCCTGCAGCATTTGTCACAAGGATCAGAGCTATCCTTCTCCGTGACACAGGTGCTACGATCTCACCAATACACTCATGGATATTCCTTCAGGGACTTGAGACACTGTCACTCCGTGTTGAGAGACATGTATCAAATGCACTCAAGGTAGTTGAGTACCTGAACAACCATCCACTTGTTGAGAAGGTAAACCATCCTTCAGTTTCAACAGATCCTGAGCAGCAGAGACTGTACAAGAAGTACTTCCCTAACGGCGGTGGTTCTATCTTCACATTTGAAATCAAGGGTGACGCAGAGACAGCCAAGAAGTTCATCGACAACCTGGAGATATTCTCACTTCTTGCAAATGTCGCTGATGTTAAGTCACTGGCTATCCACCCGGCATCAACAACTCACTCAGAGTTGAATGAGGCTGAGCTTATCGATCAGGGAATCAAGCAGAACACGATCAGACTTTCAATCGGTACTGAGAACATAGACGATATCATCGAGGATCTTGACGAGGCATTCAAGGCAATTCAGGAGTAATATATTTGCGGTGCGGCTTGCGACAGATATACTTGGTTTTCGCACCGCAAATCATATATTAAAATTTTGCAGTTAGAAAGAGAGGTTTTATACAATGAGCAATATTTATAAGAGCGCAGCAGAGCTTATAGGTAAGACTCCACTTCTGGAGCTTTCAAACATAGAGAAGAAGAATAATCTCAAGGCAAATATCCTTGCGAAGCTGGAGTACTTTAACCCAGCAGGAAGTGTTAAGGACAGGATCGCATTCCAGATGATCGAGGATGCGGAGAAGGACGGCACACTTAAGCCGGGCGCAACCATCATCGAACCTACATCAGGCAACACAGGTATCGGTCTTGCATCCATAGCAACAGCAAAGGGTTACAAGGCGATCATCGTTATGCCTGAGACCATGAGCGTTGAGAGACGTAACATCATCAAGGCGTACGGTGCTGAGATAGTTCTCACAGACGGAACAAAGGGAATGAAGGGAGCCATCGCAAAGGCTGATGAGCTTTCAAAGGAGATCCCTGGCAGCTTTGTAGCTGGACAGTTCGTAAATCCATCCAATCCAAAGGCACACAGACTCACAACTGGTCCTGAAATCTGGGAGGATACAGACGGCAAGGTAGATGTATTTGTAGCCGGTATCGGAACAGGTGGAACTATCACAGGCGTTGGCGAGTATCTGAAGGAGAAGAATCCAGATGTAAAGGTCATCGCCGTTGAGCCTGCCACATCACCAGTCCTCTCAAAGGGCGTTTCAGGAGCACACAAGATACAGGGAATCGGTGCAGGATTTGTTCCTGACACTCTGAATACAAAGGTATATGACGAGATCATCGCCGTTGAGAATGATGACGCATTTGTAGCAGCAAAGGAGATCGCATCAGCAGAGGGAATCCTCGTAGGAATCTCATCAGGTGCAGCTTACTTTGCAGCAAAGCAGATCGCAGAGCGCCCTGAGTATGCAGGCAAGAACATCGTAGTTCTTCTTCCAGACAGTGGAGACAGATATTACTCAACTCCGTTATTCGGCTAAATGGATAGATAGTAATTGCTGTGATATAGAATTTATATGAAAAAGCCACCACATCGTGTTTTGATGTGATGGCTTTTTTTGAAAGTACCCTTAATTAGCTGCATAAATAGTATACAATTGGATAACCTTAAAACTGATAGAACTTTGAGGGGAAATGCCCTTAATCGGGTTGACTTTCCCTTAAAATGTGCTAATATTTAAGGGAAAAGGAGTAAATTAAGGGAATGAGAACTTTTAATTACAGTAAAATAAAAGAAGAAAAATGGGATTCTGAAGTGCTTGGACTCATAGCTGCAATATATAGATATGCAGGTAAACAGGAACTGTATTTAAGACAGCGTCCAGATGAACTGGATAAGCTTGTGGAGATAGCAAAGATCCAGAGCACGGAGGCGTCCAATGCTATAGAGGGTATAGTCACAACAAATACAAGAATAAAGCAGTTGGTTGAGGAGAAGACCACACCGAAGAACAGAGCCGAGGAAGAGATAGCAGGTTACAGGGATGTGCTGGGGGTTATACATGAAAGCTTTGATGCAATACCTATAACTCAGAATTATATACTTCAGCTGCATAAGATGTTGTACAGTCATATGAATAACCCATTTGCAGGAAGAACAAAGACGGTGCAGAATTATATCAGCGCAACTTATCCTGATGGGCAAACGGAAGTCCTGTTCACGCCGATGGCTCCATTTGAGACACCGGAAGCGCTGGACAGGATATGTGGGGAATACAACAGGGTGATCGGTAATTTCGAGGTGGAGCCGCTGATCGTCATTCCTGTTTTCATACATGATTTTCTGTGCATACACCCGTTTAATGATGGCAATGGCAGAATGAGCAGACTGCTCACAACGCTTCTGCTATATAGAAGTGGATTCTATGTAGGAAAGTATATTTCCCTTGAGGCTAAGATCGCAGGAAATAAGGAGTTATATTATGAGTCACTTGGGAAAGCGCAGGCAGGCTGGCATGAGGGCACGGAGGATGCGATTCCGTTTATAAAGTATCTCCTTGGAACGATACTTGCTGCTTATAAGGATTTTGATGAGCGCTTTGCAATTGTAGAGGAAAAGTTGCCGGCGATTGAGATGGTGCGAAAAGCAATACTGCTGAAAATAGGAAAGTTTACAAAGCAGGATATAATGGAACTTTGTCCGACTCTCAGCATCAGTTCGGTAGAGGGAGCACTCAGAAAACTCGTAAAAGAGGGCGATATAGGCAGAGGCGGTACAGGCAAGTCTACCTATTATGTCAGAATGAAATAACAAATGCTTGTTTTTTTCACTTTAGCTTGTTAATCTATTGTACGAAACATGAGATCAGCCGCTAATTGCCGGTGCATTTGAGATGGTGGGCAGATTGGGATAAGACTGATCTGAATGAATTGATATTAGGGGAAAAGGGATATAAGACTATGAAAAAACTATCAGATAGACAGAAAACACTTATAAAATGGTTGTGTGTGCTGGTGCTGGTCGGACTTATCATATATGTGTTCCGTGACATGGCAGGCCCTATAATGTCGCAGCTTGTAAAGACAAGTCCTGTGGTCGTGGCAGCTATTCTCGGAGCGACGCTTTTATACGGAGTGATAGAGAGCTGCATAACGTTTATCCTCATGCGACAGGTGGAGAACAATATGACATTTTTCGATGCAAATATTATGACGTATTTTGTGTCATTTTACAGGGTGTCAACGCTTGGAAGCGGTACCATAGTGGCATCCACATTGTTCATGAAACACTGCAGAATACAGCCGTCGAAAGCGCTTGGTCTGTACTCTATTGATTATGCGATACACAAGATGACCATATGTGTTATGGCGGTGGCATTGTTTCTTGCGAACAGAGAATATATTCTTGGAGTATTTGGCAAATACAGTTCATATGTTGTCCTCGGCGTTATAGCGACCATACTCATAACGATGGCGATAGTGCTCTTTG
>ERZ773277.3134-NODE-3134-length-10000-cov-25.800704_pt1 | contig 10000 bp, 15 predicted proteins | sample MGYA00511957_ERZ773277 | MGnify/ENA primary metagenome ERZ773277 (study PRJEB29015, sample SAMEA2737800) | human gut metagenome | biome: human gut; feature: human-associated habitat; material: faeces | place: China | collected 2012 ... | reverse complement strand
TAAAATTTCTCTCGAAAATTTTGTTTTGGGGCTTGACTTTTAATAGTTAGTCTTTCCGTGTTAGTGAGGAGTTAGGAGTTATTGGAGTGCGCGTGCGCGCACGGGTTGAAAATTGGGCCGCAATCCCGTAGGGGCGCACATTGTGCGCCCGTCGCCCTGTGGCGAATCCTGTTGTGGCATATACGGCGGGGTTTTCGGAACGGTCACTGCGCCCGCAGGCGCGTTTCGGAGGCCAACCGGGGCAACGCCCCGGCTCTTAGGCCGGAGATAGACCGTTCCCTACAGAGCTGGACCTTAGGCCCGTTTTCACTCCTAACTCCTACTTTCTAACTCCTAACTATTTCCTAACTTAAAAAGCTCCCTGCTTCCACCCGGTGCTGGGGGCGGCGGTGGGTTCGGGGCGGGGCAGGAACTTTTCAATCTCGTTGGCCTGCCCGGTCTCACCGGCGTGGAGGCCGCTCTGCTTGGTGTATTCCCGCACGCCCAGGCGGCACATGCCCTGCGCACCGACAATTTCGTTCCAGCGGGGGCGGAACGTCTCGCCGCGCTTGCACTGGCCGATGCTCTCAAAAAAGGCGCCCAGCAGGCCCTGGGTCTTGGTGTGCAGGTACAGGCGGTGGGTGACGGTGGTTTCGCCTTTGTCGCCGCCATGGATGGTAATGGTCAGCTTGGCCATGCTGCAGGGCGGCAGCTTGGCGCTGCCCTCATAGCGGGCACGCTCAAAGCTCTGCACGGTAAACAGGTAATCGCCCGCAGGCAGCAGCACAAATTCCCGCTGTTCGTTGGTAACCTCGCTGTCCCAGTCCAGGGCAGCATCCGGCATGTTGTTCATATATTCAGCCATGGGTAAATCTCCTTTGTATTTGTTAAAACGGTACATCGCGGTTGGTGCAGATCATCTCCAGCACCTGGGGCCAGGCGGCCACCAGGCAGCCGCTGACAAAATCAGCCGGGTAATCCTTGACCGGCATATCGGCGGGGAAGTACCCGCGCTGGCCGACCACGGTCTGCAGTTCCTCCGGGGTCACATTATTGGCGGCCATCAGCTGGGCAAGGGCGGTCGGCACGCCCTGCGCCTGCAGATCACTGGCGGAGATCCCGGCAGGCACGGCAGGCGGTGCAGCAGGTGCAGCGGGAACCGGCACCGGTGCAGGCTTGGGGGCGGGGGCATCCTCTACCATGATGGGGCGCGGCGCGGGGGCTGCGCCGGGGTGCGGGTCCGGGATGCAGGCGGCGATGCTGGCATACTCAAAGGGTAGTTCTTCCGGCAGGCCGAAGCGGTTTTTGGCATCCCAGCAGGGGTGGTGGCTGGTGTAGAGAACCCGCCGCCCGCCGCTGGCCTTGTTCTTGGCGTTGGGGGCACTGCCGGCTTTTTCTACCACGGTTTTGTAGTTGGCAAACAGCAGCATGTCGCACCATTCCCGCAGCAGAGGGGCTACCTGTTTGCTGGTTTTCATGGTCCAGCGGTCATAGTTGCCAACGGCATCGGGCTGCTCAAATTTTGTGATGGCGGCATGGGCCAGGACTACCACGTTGTGCCCGGTGTTCAGCACTTCTTCCAGAGCGTCCAGCAGCTTGCCGAACTCTTCTTTCGCGTAAGTATAGCCCTTGCCGTACCCGAAATCCTCAATGCCCTTGACCTTGGCGCGGGCGCAGACGGCGTCAATGCAGAGCCGTTCGGCCCAGTCGGCGGTGTCGATCACCAGGGTGCCGCAGGGCACATTGCCGCGGCTGACCTCAGCGACTTCATCCAGCAGCATGGCCCAGCTGGTGGGCGCGGGCAGGCGGGCAACGTTCAGCCGCTTGGTGCCGCCCTCGGTGTCAATGAATACCGGGGCGGGGAACTGGGCGGCAAAAGTGCTTTTGCCGATGCCCTCCGGCCCGTACAGAACGGTTTTGACCGGCGCGGCAATGGTGCCGGATGTGATTGCGTATTTGCTCATTTCAGAACGCTCCTTTCGTCCATGTTTTGGGGGCGGGTGGTTCCTTGGCGTCTTTTACCCTGCCATCCTCAATGATGATCTGGCACTCCCCGCCGGTCGAAACGCGGGTGGCGATGGCCTGTAATCCTTCGGCCTGCAGCCAGCTGCCGAACTCCGCCAGGGTGGCAAGGTCCATCTGTTCCAGCTTGTCCAGCAGCACAAAGCCGCAGTCGGGGTTCAGGCGGCGCACAATGGCGGTGGCCACCCGCAGCTGGTCGCTGCCGCTCATGTCCTGCCAGTGCTTGCCGTTGTAAGTCAGGCTGCCGTCCTCCACACCCAGGCCGGTCAGGGGCAGGTCTGCGCCGTTCAGCAGGTCCATGCGGGCGGTGCGCTTTGCCTTGATCTGCTCTGTCAGGGCGATGTATTCCTGCGCATAGCGCTCGGCTTCGTCCTGAGCCTTGGATTTTGCCAGGTTGGCGGATACCTGCCGGTTGATCTCCTCCACATTGCGGATGCTCTGCTCCAGCTCGGCGGTGGATTCATCCTGCAGCTGGGCCACGGTCTTGGTGGCGGCTTCCTCCTGCACGCAGGCGGCGTTGTATTCCTCTACCAGCTGGCCGCGGTGCTCCTGCAGGGTTTTGAGCTGTTCCTCCAAGCGGGTCAGCTCATCCATGGCGCGGTGCTTGGCGTGGGTAATCTCGGTCAGGCGGTCGCGCTGGCGCTGGTTGTCGGCGTTATGGAGCAAAATCTCCTGCTGCTGTTGGATCAGCTCAATGGCACTAACGGGTTCGGACGGGGCGTCCGGGTATTCGGTCAGCTCTTCGGCGGCGTGGCGTTTCTGGGCGCCGATCTGGCCGATCACGGTGCGGCGGTCGTACAGGGCTTTGATCTCCCGGTCCAGGCCGGTCAAAGCATCCCCCACACCGATGATGTTCAGCAGGGTGTCGGCCTTGTCTTTATCGCTGGCCTGCATAAAGCGGGGCAGGTCCAGCGCCAGCGGCTCCACAAAAGCGTTCAGCAGCTGCTGGCCGCTGCGCTGGCCGGTGGGGTCCGTCACGGTCAGGCTGCTGTTTTTGCCCCTGCGCTCCACCACAACGCCGTTAGACAGGATCACTTTCAGGTGGGGCGGGGCAAGGGCACCGTCTCGCACAGCGGCGGTAGGGCGGAACTTCTCGCCGCCCAGAGCCCAGGCCAGGGCATCCAGCACACTGGTTTTGCCCTGGTTGTTGTTGCCGCCCACAATGGTCAGCCCGGTGGGGGAGGGCGTGAGGGCAACCGCCTTGATGCGTTTTACGTTTTCGGCTTCCAGAGCCGCAATTTTTACAGACATTTTATTGCCTCCGTTTGAATTTCAGTCAGGGTGTTGGTCAGCTGGTTGATGGCCCCGGCGCGGGTGTCCGGCGGCAGCTTGGCCAGCTGCGGCTTGACGGACTTCCAGGCGTTCTGCATGGCGCGCCCGGCCAGCAGCAGGCTGTCATAGGCGTTGCGGGTGTCCAGCTCGATTTGTTCCGGTGTGGCGGCAGCAGCTTTGGCGGCTTCCAGCTCGCTGCGCAAAGGGGCGGTCAGTTCATCGGCCAGGGTGTGGGCACGGCGGTTGATCTCATCCTCGTCCACAGCGGCGGCCACCGGCTGCGCTTTGGCGGCTTCGGCTTCCCGCTGGTATTTGTCGGCACGCATCCGGGCGGCATCGGCAACCTGGCGGGCACCGGCCAGCTGCTTTTCCGCTTCCTTTGCCCGCTGTTCGGCTTCGGTGGCGCGGCGCAGGGCGGAATCTTCGTTTTTGTGGGCGGTGCGGTAGCTTTCCTGGGCACCGGTGGCGGCGGCTTGCAGCTGGCGGTTCTGCTCATGCAGGCCGTCAACATCGGCCAGGGCGGCATCGCGGGCGGCTTCGGCGGCGGCTGCGGCATTGAGGGCGCTCACCCGGTCGGCGCGCAGCTGCTGGTTTTCTTTCAGCAAATCCTGGTATTGCTTGTGGGTGGTAATGTCGCCGGATTTGACGGCCTGCACCAGATCGGCGGGGGCGGTGGGCTTGGCGGCGGCATATAATAAAGAAGGGGAAAGCGAATCAAGGATCTTCTGCTGTTCTGGACTGCTGTTATCAAACAGAGCGGTAACTTGCAACAGACGGTAGGCCGTGGACTTGCTGACGCCTATACTCTCGCACCAACGGCGGAATGCATCCTCGCCGCGGTTCCCATGTTTTGAGTTGTCCCAATTTGGGACAAGTGCCTCATGCGCGATTGCTACCCCATCAGCCATGCGGCGCAGCCCAGCTTCTGCCAACCTCCGCCCTGCTGCGCATTCTCGTTCTGCAAGGTGCAGGTCGTTGACCGTTTGCTCATCCAGCCCGCTGTAATCAAACGCCGGAGCCGAACAGGCAGTTTCCGCACCGGACAGGTTTGACATTGCACCGGAAGTGTCCGCAGGGGAGCAGGGGTCCGGCGGGCAGCTGTTTGCATCCGCCTGGGTGGTCGATGTTTCCTCCGCCAACGTGGCAGCAGGGGCGGCCATAGTCACAGCAGCATCCGCATTCGGGGCAGTCGTGTTCACTTTGCATGGTGGTTCCTCCTTGTTGGGCAGTGCGCGCAGGGCTTTTACCACAGCGTCCGGTACCTCGTAGTCATCCATCAGGATGCCGAAGCATCCCCCCAGCCAGTCCTCCTGCGCCAGGTCGGGCTCTTTGGTCTGGGCCTTGGCGTACTGCTGGGCGGCAAAATCGCTGGGCACCCATTTGTTTTGGTGTTTGTTCCAGAACCAGAACCTGCCGTGCTTTAAGGCGTACAGCAGGTGGTTGTCCTGGTTCTGGCAGATCATGTAGTCTGTCAACCTTCTACCTCCATGTTGATCAGCGCTTTGCGCTGGGCGGCGCCGGTGTCTGCGGCGCTGTAGCACAGGCTGATCTTTTCCAGTTGTTTGACCTTGCTGCTCGTTGCCTCGGCCAGAATGCCGCGCACGGTTTCGTGCAGCAGCAGTTCGGCATCCTTGCGGTTGTGGGCAAAAGCAGCGCGGATGGCGTCATACTCGTTCATGGCGTTACCTCCACAGGTGTGAATTTTTGCAGAAGTTCTTCGGCCAGCGGCTTGGGAAGGTCCGTCATGCGGGCGTTGCGCCAGCCCACAAGGCAGAGCCGCCCATAAAACCAGCGGCCGTTGTAATGCCGGGTCGGCAGGTTTTGCCCGGCCTGCGGCAGATAAAACAGCGCGGCAAACCGGTTGCTGATCGGGCAGCGCTGCGCGTACCCGCCCATAAAGCGCTGCAGCTCCTGCAGGGTGTCCGGCAGGCGGTAAAGTTCCGGCTTTGCGCCGGGGTCAATCACGATTCCGAGCATGTCGCTACCTCCCGCAGCGTAACAGCTGCCCACCCGCCCAGCAGGCAGCCAGCCCTGCCAGGGCAGACGCTCCGCCGCCCTGGGTCAGGGCGGCCACGGCGCACAGCGCGCCCAGCCCGCAGCCAAGCAAAGCAAAATTGGCGCAGACCTTGCAAACGCGGGCAAGGTGGAGTAGAATACAAGTGATGAAATTTTTCGTCTGGCCGTTCCGGTGTTGCAGCACCGGGGCGGCTGTTTTTGTTTGGGGCATTGTCGTTCTCCTTTCAGATCGGCCCAGGGTCACTGTGCCGGTGGTGATAGTTGGTTTGCGGTGCGGGGGCAAGGCCGCTGTGCGCGGGGCCGGTGCGGCGCGCAATGAACCCGGCCAGGCCGTCTTCGGTCACCAGGTGTTTGCGCGCTACGTTGACCGTGGGCCCAAACTCCCCGGCCCGCACAAGCTGCTGTACGGTGGATTTTTGCACGCCCAGCATCTCGGCCAGGCGGTCGGCAGTGTAAAGGGTCATGGTAATTTCTCCTTTCATAAAAAATGTCATTGTTCATTCTGAGTGATTCTGGGCTATTCTGGCGCATTTGAAGTGATTCTGAGATAAATTGCATAGATGCGAAAATTAAGTAACCAAAATGTAACCGTCAAAATGTTTGACAAATTGCCAGAATCATGATATTCTTCTCAATAACATGATGGCAAAAAAAGGAAACTATGGTAGACTGCGCTTGCTGCCGTACTCTGAAAAAAGATAGTCAAGTGAACAATCCGCAAAAACAGCCTGGATGTCGCGCATCTCTTTCAGGGTGAATTGCGTCCGCCCTTGCAGTTTGTTCTGCATGGAACTGTGCGAGATGCCAATGCGCTCTGCCAGCTGCTGCTGGGTGGATTTGCTGCGCTTGAGCTCAATAAAAAGATTGGGAAACATGGGGGTCACCTCCTTTATAATTGGGGAGTGAGAAGGAATGCTACGATGCTTAAGAATAGTGTTGAATTTGTAGGCCTCCCATGTACACGACTTTGAAAGGAGGTGATGAATATGAATAATTCGTACACATACACTGTAAGCAATAATCAGGAAGTAAAAATTGCAACACCTGGTAACTTCTCTTTCAGTGAAATCAAGAAAACGGCAGAACAAACGGCGGATAAAATCGTTTCGCATTCGGTTTATCCTAACGGTTTTGAAATCGAGTTTGTTCAATACGCGGGTCTTATTACAGTGACCACAAATATGCCGCTTACTCCTGATGGACATGGTGGTTACATTGCACCGACAGACAAATAACATCTTTTGTCTGTGCTACAGTAGTGCAGCCAAAGTGCTGTACAATTTCGTCCTCAGTCTTCCTGCTTGCAGAAGGCTGGGGGCTTTTTTCATTGTTCATGGGGATACCTCCTAAAAAATCCAGCCCCTCCGGTTCAAAGTCCGGACTATGGGACAGGTGTTGTGGTAGAATGGTTGTAGCTGCTAGGAATGCTCCACAAGGTCATCAATGCGGACGCCGAAGTGGTCGGCAATCTTAGCTGCTGTTGATAGGGTAAGGCTGCGGAATTTGCTCGTTGTTCGCTTAAAGCGAACGTGTGGATAAAAAAATAAAATCTGCCGGGAATTTGTACACGCGTTCAATCTTCTGTACAGTCCCCCATTGAGGTACGGTTTTCCCAGATTCGTAATTTTGCAGCGTAGCAACGCTGACACCCAGCGCTTTGGCTGCTTCCTGCTGGTTTAATCCTGCGTTTACACGCGCAGCTGCAAGAGAAATTTTTGGGAATTTTTGGGTCTGCATATTTTGAATCACCTCCGTTCTGTAATTTATTATACTCGCTTAAAACGATATGTCAAGCTAAAAGCGAAAATATTTTCGCAAAATATTGATTTTGTTTTGCTTTTAGCGTATAATGACGACATGAGGAGTTGATTTTATGAGTGACAACGCCAAAATGGTTTTCGCTGAAAATTTAAAAGCGTACCTTAATAGCAAAGGATATACTCAGCTTGACCTTGCAACTTACATGAACTGCTCCAGCTCTACTGTTTCGGACTGGTGTAACGGGAAAAAGTATCCTCGTGTTGACAAAATGCAGCGTATGGCGGATTGGCTTGGTATTCAGATGTCTGACCTTACCAGCGAACATGACAAACTTGATGACGCCGACATAGCATTTTATAATCGTTATAAGCAGTTGACCGAGGAAGAAAAAGAAGATATGCGCGACTTCCTCGATCTTATGGATGCCCGAAGAAAACGTCGCGAGAAAGGCGTTTGATGTTTAGTACGTCAGAATTTTATAGCTATTGTCGGGTTCATGATGTGGATGTCATACCATTTGATAGGCTTCCGGCAGCTGCTACGACGGTGCGGTATCATGGAGCATATGCGGTTGGGCTTAATTTTTCCCGGTTACATACTGTGCGCCAGATGCGCACCGCCATGCTGCATGAATCAGGCCACCTGCACACAGGCGCACTACATAAGGTAAACAGCCCGTTCCAGTTGGTGGAGCAGAACGAATACCGCGCCGATGCGGACGCGTTCCGCCGCTGTCTGCCGCCGGACGAGATCCGCACGGCAATGCGGGCAGGCTACACAGAACCCTGGCAGTTGGCAGAATATTTTGACCTGGACGAGGACTACATAAAAAAAGCCCTGCACTACTGGACGCAGTGCAGGGGAGTAGACTTTAACCAATAAATAAGGGAGGAACACGATCATGGAACCTGTAAACCATTGCTCGCATTGCGGTGCGGCTGTTGATGTAAATGCCAGTGTGTGCCCGGAATGTGGGCAGGAGCTGGTAAAGCGTAAGTATTGCCCGCACTGCGGGGAACGCATTGATGCCGACTGCATCATCTGCCCCAAGTGTGGCAAACAGGCGGGGGAGCTGCCGCAGGATAAGCAGATCAATATTGTCAATAACAATAATTCCAGCGCATCGGCAGCCGCCAGTGCATCGGTGGGCGTTAGAACTGCGGTGCGCGGAAAATACTGCAATAAGTGGACGGCATTTTTCCTGTGCCTGTTCCTGGGGTATTTCGGTGCGCATAAATTCTATGAAGGGCGCATCGGCATGGGAATCCTGTATCTGCTCACCATTGGCCTGCTTGGCATTGGCTGGATTGTTGATATCATCTTGATTTTGATGAAGCCGAACCCGTATTTTGTGGCCAGATAAAGCCCGAACAAAATAAAAACGCCCCCGGTGTTGGCGCACCGAGAGCGTTTCCATAGATCAGCTTGCCCAAAGGCATAGTCCAACCTACCACACTTGGATTATACCACCTCCGGGCAGGCTTTACAACCCATACCTTGGAGGTGTATTTTTTATGCCCAAACAAACATTAAAGCGCCGCGCGGATGGCCGCTACCAGAAGCGGATTACCTTGTCCAACGGCAAAACGCGGCTGGTGTACGGCCGTACAGAGGCGGAACTGAAAGCTGCGGTGCGCTCGGTGCAGGCGCAGGATGAAGCGGGGCTGGAAGTGGGGGACCACACCCTTGTGGGCGAGTGGGCCAAGATCTGGCTGCGCTCTTACAAGCAGGGGCTGCGGCCGGCCACCACCAAAATGTACCGGGATGCCTACAATCTGCACATCATGCAGCATATTGGCTGCATGGAGCTGCAGGAGGTGCGGCCGGTACATATCCGGGCCATTATGGCGGAAATCACGGAGCAGTCGGAATCCCTGCAGCACAAGGTGCTGATCACGGTGCGGCAGATCATGCAGACGGCCCAAGCGAACCACCTGATCCGCGATGACCCCACCGACGGCATCCGCATTACGACCCACGCGCGCCCTAAGCAGAAGAAATACCTGACGCAGGACGAAGCGGAGGAGCTGCTGTCCTCCATTGCGGAGCCGCGGGCCAAGGTGTTTTGCGCGCTCTGCTACTACTGCGGCCTGCGTAAGGAAGAGGCCCTGGGCCTGCAATGGCGGGACATCGGCCCGGCGGCGCTGGTTGTCAGCCGGGCGGTAACCTTTGCGGGCGACAATCAGCCGGACCCCAGTATGGAACTGAAAAACGCGGCTTCCCACCGCCTGGTGCCGGTGCCCGCCAAGCTGCGGGCGATTCTGAACGCCACCCCGCGCCTGGGAGAGCACGTTGTGACCAAAGCTGACGGCGGCGTGATGACGCAGTCAGCCTACAAAAAGATGTGGGCCTATTATGTGGCGGGGGTGTCACTGCTGCCGGTGCACGCCCACATGCTGCGCCACAGCTATGCCACCTGCCTGTACCACGCCGGTGTGGATCTGCGCACCGCCCAGCAGCTGCTTGGTCACGCCAGCATCGAGATGACGGCCCGCATCTACACCCATCTGGAAGCCGAAGACGGCCTGAAAGTAAGTGGCAAACTGGACGATTATTTCAACTCTGCCCCGCCCGCCGCGGATAGTACGGCGGGAACTGCCTGACTACAAACTGACTACATCCCGGAGCCATTCTGACTACTTTTGACTACCTGAGACTAACGGTAAAACGATAATTTGAACGTTGTATCGTTGCCCGGTACTGACTCTTAATCAGTGGGTCCTGGGTTCGAGTCCCCGATGGTGCACCAAAGAAAAACCGCAACGAATGTTGCGGCTTTTTTGTCGCACCATTCCCTCCGGGACGGACTCACACTTCGCGCAAGCGCTCGTGTTCGTCTCGCGGGGACTGGTCGCTAAATTCAGTCCGCAGGACTGAATTCTTAACGCGCCCACTGATGGTGCACCAAAGTACGCGTTGCAAGAAATTGCAGCGCGTTTTTTATTGCAAT
>ERZ773277.3128-NODE-3128-length-10022-cov-3.065015_pt1 | contig 10022 bp, 9 predicted proteins | sample MGYA00511957_ERZ773277 | MGnify/ENA primary metagenome ERZ773277 (study PRJEB29015, sample SAMEA2737800) | human gut metagenome | biome: human gut; feature: human-associated habitat; material: faeces | place: China | collected 2012 ... | reverse complement strand
GGGTTGGAAGACAAGACGATGGACTACCTCGCGGCGTACAAGTACGGAGCGGACCTGATCCGCAAGCTGGCAACGATGAAACAATTTGCCCGATTCGGGCAAAATTCAAAAGGCTGTGTCCAGCGTGGGCACAGCCTTATCCATGACAACATTTTTGACAACAAAACTGTTCCAAAACATTCCGAAACAGCACAAAAGTTTCCGCTTCGACCCTATCTTCTGAGACAAAATTTTGGGTGCTGGGAAAACGAAAAAACCTTGAAACTACAGTAGTTTCAAGGTTTTTCTTGGCGCGGAAGAGAGGATTTGAACCTCCGCGGCGCTTTTTACACACCCTACTCCCTTAGCAGGGGAGCCCCTTCGGCCACTTGGGTACTTCCGCAAATGTCGAAATTCTTCAGCCGATGTTCCATTTGGCGGAGAGAGTGGGATTCGAACCCACGGATGCTTTCACATCGCCGGTTTTCAAGACCGGTGCTTTCAACCGCTCAGCCATCTCTCCATGCTTGTGAGGAGCCGGCTCACTCTCAAACGCAAGTGATATCTTAGCATATTGTGGGGGTACTTGTCAAGGAGAAAGCGCGAAATGTTTGCCGTAAATTAGAAAAACCTTTCGCGCGAAAAGAACTTCTCGGCAATGCTTGACCGTTCCGACGTTTTTCGATACAATACATCAATATTGTGTCCGCATGAATCCGCATGAAAGAGAAAAGGAGATCTGCCCATGCTCACCCCTCCCGAGATTGCCCGGAGCCTGCTCGCCGCCGGCGAAAGCAAGGCGCGACTGCCCTTTGGAAAGATGCTCCTGCTCGCCATATTGGCGGGAGCCTACATCGCGCTCGCGGGCGTCGGTGCGACGGCGGCCGCCGTGACGGTGGAGAGCGGCTCGCTTGCAAAGCTCCTTTCGGCCTGCGTGTTTCCCGCAGGACTTTCCATGGTGATCCTCGCGGGCAGCGAGCTTTTCACCGGCAACTGCCTGATGGTGATGGCCCTGCTGGAGCGCCGCATCACGCCCGCTCAGCTGCTGCGTAACTGGCTGACTGTCTACCTTGGCAATGCCATGGGCGGCGCGGCGGTGGCCGCGCTGGCGGTCTACAGCCACACGGCATCGCTTTTCGGCGATGGACTGGCGCGCTCGATGGTTTCCATCGCGGAGAGCAAGGCGGCGCTCGGAGCCGGAGACGCTTTCCTGCGCGGGGTCCTGTGCAATTTTCTGGTTTGCCTCGCGGTGTGGATGGCGGCAGCCTCCAAACGCGCGGAGGGGAAGGTCATCGCGCTCTTTTTCCCCATCCTGCTCTTTGTCCTCTGCGGCTATGAGCATTGCATCGCGAACCTGTACTACCTGCCCGCCGGTGCGTTTGCCGCGGCGGAGTACGGCATGGAAACGACGCTGACGCTTGCCGGATGTCTCAAAAACCTCGCGGCGGTGACGCTCGGGAACCTTGTCGGCGGCGCGGCGCTCGGAGTGGGCTACCGCTTCGCTTATCTCAAAGAATGATGCGCCGCCCCTGAAATAGTTTGCGCAGAAAACGAAAAAAGACACACCCCAAAGGTGAGTCCATGTCTATCATAGCACGGCGCCCTATGCAATGCAAGAGAAAATTTTTCTCTTGCAGCAATTTTGTGGACAGCGCCAACACATTGCCCGGATATTGGAAAAAGCTTGAACAATATGAAGTCTTGACGTCGGAAACTTGCAGAGGTAGAATCTATCCATATTTTTTGTAAATAAAAAACGAATAAGGAGGTTCGTAACGATGAGTGAAAAAGATCGTATTCCCGAGCTGTTTGGTTCGATGTCCTTTAATGAGGGAACGATGGAGCAGTATGTTCCGCATCAGGCGATGGAAGTCTGGCGCGACTGTCTGAAAAGCGGCAAGCCGCTGCCACTGACCGCCGCGAACGATATCGCCGAGGCCATGAAGACCTGGGCGCTGGAGCATGGCGCGACGCATTTTACCCATTGGTTTCAGCCCTTGACCGGCATCACCGCCGAAAAGCACGACAGCTTTATCAATCCCATCGGCGGCGGCAAGATCATCATGGACTTCTCCGGCAAGGAACTGGTGTGCGGCGAGCCCGACGCTTCGAGCTTCCCCTCCGGCGGCCTGCGCGCGACCTTTGAGGCGCGCGGCTACAGCGCATGGGACCCCACCGCCTTTGCCTTCATCAAGGACGGCAGCCTCTGCATCCCGACGGTGTTCTGCTCCTACGGCGGCGCGGCGCTGGACAAGAAGACCCCGCTGCTGCGCTCGAACGAGGCGGTTAGCCGCGAAGCGGTGAAGCTGCTGCATCTTTTCGACAGCCAGAAGGACGTCAGTAAGGTCACGCCGCAGGTCGGCCCCGAGCAGGAGTATTTCCTCATTGACCGCGAGCTGTACCTCAAGCGTGAGGATCTGCGGCTGTGCGGCCGCGCCCTCTTCGGCAGCAAGCCGCCCAAGGGCCAGGAGCTGGACGACCACTACTTCGGCGTCATCCGCCCGCGCGTGGCGGCCTTTATGAAGGAGCTGGACGAGGAGCTGTGGAAGCTCGGCGTGCTCTCCAAGACCAAGCACAACGAGGTCGCCCCCGGTCAGCACGAGATGGCTCCCATCTACTGCGACGCCAACACCGCCAACGATCAGAACCAGCTCGTCATGGAGACGATGAAGAAGGTCGCCGAGCGCCACGGTCTCGTCTGCCTGCTGCATGAAAAGCCCTTTGCCGGCGTCAACGGCTCCGGTAAGCACGTCAACTGGTCGCTCTCGACCGACACGGGCGAGAATCTGTTCTCCCCCGGCAAAACGCCCAGCCAGAACGCCGTGTTCCTGCTTTTCCTCGCCGCCTTTGTCAAGGGCGTGGACGAGTATCAGGAGCTGCTGCGCTGCTCCGTCGCCTTCGCGGGCAACGATCACCGTCTCGGCGCGCAGGAAGCGCCGCCGGCCATCATCTCCGTCTTCCTCGGCTCCGAGCTGCAGAGCATCATCGACGCCATCGTCGGTGAGAGCGACTATACCGAGACCGAGCGCAAGACGCTGCGCATCGGCGTGGACGTGCTGCCCTCCATCCCGCAGGACACCACCGACCGCAACCGTACCTCGCCCGTGGCCTTCACCGGCAACAAGTTCGAGTTCCGTATGCCCGGCTCCAGCCAGTCCATCGCCGGCCCTGTCACGGTGCTCAACACCATCATGGCGGAGGAGCTCAGCCGGTTCTACGCGGTGCTCAAGGAAGCGCCGGACTTCAACAAGGCGCTGCACGACCTTGTGCGCAAGGCGTTCATCGAGCATGGCCGCATCATCTTTAACGGCAACGGCTATGAGGAGGCGTGGGTCGAGGAGGCTGCGCGCCGCGGTCTTGCGAATCTGCGCAGCACCGCCGACGCCCTGCCGACCTATGTTCTGCCCAAGAACGTCGAACTGATGATGAAGCACGGCGTTTACACGAAGGAGGAAATGTTCTCCCGCCACGAGATCCACATGGAGAAGTACCGCAAGGTCATCCACATCGAAGCGGCCACCATGGTCGATATGGTCCAGCACGAGATCCTCAACGCCGCCTCCGAGTATGAGAGCAAGCTCTGCGAGACGATGCTGCGCAAGCACGAGGCTGCGCCCGAGCTGCCCTGCCACGTCGAGAAGTCGCTGGCCAACTCCATCGGCATCCTCAACGACAAGCTGCTCGAGCAGACCGTGACGCTCAAGACCGCGCTGGAGACCGCGCCCGTCGGCGCCTCCGGCGAAGAGGAGATGCGCTATTACCACGACGTTGTTGCCGCTGATATGGACGCGGTGCGCGATACCGTCGACCGTCTCGAGACGCTGACCGCCGGCAAGTACTGGCCGTATCCGACCTTCTACGATCTGCTTTTCTCTGTTTGATCCCCAAAAGGAACGCTCTCTGAGCGTTCCTTTTGAAATGATTTTTCCAATTTATTTGTGTTGTGGAGGAGAACATGAAGTACATTTTTGTCACCGGCGGCGTGGTGTCCGGCCTCGGCAAGGGCATCTGCGCGGCGTCGCTCGGCCGCCTGCTGAAGCAGTGCGGGCTGCGCGTGAAGAACCAGAAATTCGACCCCTATCTCAATGTGGACCCTGGCACGATGAGTCCCTACCAGCACGGCGAGGTCTTCGTCACCGACGACGGCGCGGAGACCGACCTGGACCTCGGCCACTACGAGCGCTTCGTGGATGAGGCGCTGAACGCGAATGCCTCCGTCTCCTCCGGCAAGGTCTACTGGAGCGTCCTCAACCGCGAGCGGCAGGGCGGCTACCTTGGCGGAACGGTGCAGATCATTCCGCACGTCACCGACGAGATCAAAAGCCGCGTCTACGCCATGGACGACGGCGAGACCGACGTGTGCATCACGGAGATCGGCGGTACGGTGGGCGACATCGAGAGCCAGCCGTTCCTTGAAGCGATCCGTCAGGTCGCGGCGGAAAAAGGGAGAGGAAACGTCCTCTTTATCCACGTTCCGCTCATCGTCTCCATCCCCGGCAGCGGCGAGCTCAAGAGCAAGCCCAGCTGCTCTCCCTCGGCATCCAGCCGGATATCCTCGTCTGCCGCACGGACAGCCCGCTGCCCGACGATGTGCGCCATAAGATCGCGCTGTTCTGCAACGTCGAGCCGGAATGCGTGATCCCGAACGTCACGGCCTCCACGCTCTATGAGGTGCCGCTGCTGCTTGAGGACGCCGGCCTCTGCCGCGAGGTCTGCCGCAAGCTCGGCTTTGACTGCGGCGAGCCGGATATGAAGGCATGGACGGCGCTCGTCGAGAAGATCAAGCACGCGCACAAGCAGGTGACCATCGCGCTCGTCGGCAAGTATACCGGTCTGCACGACGCTTATCTGAGCGTCGTTGAGTCGCTCTTCCACGCGGGCACGGCCTGCGACGCGCAGGTGACGATCCAATGGGTCGATTCCGAAACGCTGACGGCGGAGAATGTCGCCTCCGTTCTCGGCGGCTGCACGGGCGTGCTGGTGCCCGGCGGCTTCGGCGACCGCGGCATCGAGGGCATGATCCTCGCCGCGCAGTACGCGCGCGAGAACGGCGTGCCCTATCTCGGCATCTGCCTCGGTATGCAGATCGCCGTCATCGAGTTTGCGCGCCACGCCGTCGGCTGGGCCGACGCGCACAGCGCGGAGTTCTCCTCCCTCACCGCGCACCCGGTCATTGCGCTCCTGCCCGACCAGATCGGCGTGACCGCCAAGGGCGGCACGATGCGTCTTGGCAAATACCCCTGCGTGCTCGGCGAGGACACGAAGGCGTATGCCGCCTACGGCACACGCGAGATCTCCGAGCGCCACCGTCACCGCTACGAGTTCAATAATCTCTTCCGCGAGGAGCTTGAGCGCGCGGGCATGACCTTCTCCGGCACCTCGCCGGACGGCTCGCTCGTTGAGATCGCCGAGCTGAGCGAACAGGATTGGTACGTCGGCTGCCAGTTCCACCCCGAATTCAAGAGCCGTCCCGACCGTCCGCACCCACTCTTCACCGGCTTTGTCGCCGCAGCGCTGCGCAAGGCGGGCAAATAATAGCGAAGGGGCGGAGCCGTATGGCTCCGCCCTCTGCATGAAAAAAGAGAACCGCCGCGCGGTTCTCTTTTGCTGTATTCAGCGGTTTTTCAGACGCTTGTCGCACTTGGCGGCGAGCTTTGTGCCGACGCTCTGGAAGAGCTGCACAAGCAGAATGAGCAGGATGACCGCCGCGTACATCACGAGATATTTGTAGCGGTAGTAGCCGTAGTCAATGGCGATCTTGCCGAGGCCGCCGCCGCCGATGATGCCGCTCATGGCCGAATAGCCGAGGATGGTCGTGAGCGCGATGGTGAAGTTCTGCAGCAGGGAGGGGATGCTTTCGGGGATCATCACCTTGCAGATGATCTGCATGGGCGTCGCGCCCATGCTCTGCGCGGCCTCGATGATGTTGGGGTCCAGCTCACGCAGGCTGCTCTCGACGAGACGCGCGACGAACGGAAAGGCCGCGACGACAAGCGGAACGATGGTCGCCCTGGTGCCGACGGTCGTGCCGATGATGAGGCGCGAGAGCGGAAAGACCATGATCATCAGGATCAGGAACGGAATAGAGCGCAGCAGGTTGATAAGAACGTTCAGCACGCTCATCAGCCAGCGGGGAAGCGGCAGCACGCCGTCCCTTTCACCCGCCACGAGCAGCACGCCCAGCGGCAGACCGATCACGATGGCGAAGGCCGTGGAGAGAAGCGTAACATAGAAGGTTTCCCAGATGGCGGAGAGAAACTGCGTTTGCAGCGCTGCGGTCAGCTCCTCGATGGACTCGGGAGAGAAAAGATTACTGTACACCGACGCTCGCCTCCTCGACCTGAAGATTTTCGATCCCGCTCAGAAATTCCCACGCACGGTCAAACTGCGCCGCGGGGACGCCGAGCAGCATACTGCCGTAGATCTCCTCCGAGAGCTTCTGCGTGCTGGCGGAAATGACGTTGGCCGCGATGTTCTCCTCCGTCGCGAGGCGGGCCACCAGCGGGATCGAGGTAGTCTTTGCGCTGCGGAAGATGAGGCGGATGCGGCGCTCCTGTGTGGGATCGGATACCGTGACGTCCGCGCCGCCGGGGAAAACAAGATGGCGCGCGGCGGCGGACTTGGGTGCGGAGAAGACGGTGGAAACGAGACCGTCCTCCACCACCTCGCCGTCGTCCAAAATGGCGACATGGTTGCACACGCTCTTCACCACGCTCATCTGGTGCGTGATGATGACGACCGTGATGCCGAGCTTTTTGTTGATGTCGCCGATGAGCTCAAGGATCTGGCGCGTCGTCTTGGGGTCGAGCGCGCTGGTCGCTTCGTCGCACAGCAGGACCTTGGGGTTCGTCGCCAGCGCGCGGGCAATGGCGACGCGCTGCTGCTGACCGCCGGAGAGCTGCGCGGGATAGGCCTTCGCCTTGTCGGGCAGGCCGACCGTCTCCAGAAGCTCCTGCGCGCGAGAAGCCGCCTCACGGCGGCTGACCCCGGCAAGCTCCATCGGGAAGCAGACATTATCCAGGCAGTTCCGCTGCATGAGCAGATTGAAGCGCTGGAAGATCATGGTAATGTCGCGCCGCGCAGCACGGAGCTGCGCGGGCGACATGGTATCCAAACGTTTTCCGTTGACGATGACCTCGCCGGAGGTGGGGCGCTCGAGCATATTGATGCAGCGCACCAGCGTGCTCTTGCCGGCGCCGCTCATGCCGATGATGCCGTAAACGTCACCGTCCGGAATGGTCAGGGAGATATCCTTGAGGGCTTCCACCCGCCCACCGGCGGTCTCAAAGACTTTGCTGACGTGCTTGAGTTCGATCAAGGAATTCTCCTCCTTTCTTTTATCTTACTTCAGGGCATCCAGCGTGGTCTGCTTGCCGCCGTAGAGACCCATGGGCTCGACGTGAATGGCAGCGACGGAGACGATGTGGGTGCCGTTTTCCTTGTTGAAATCATCAAGATAGGGGGTGTGCTGGAAGTAGTTGGCGTCCACGGTGCCGTCCTCCACGACGGTGTTGGGCACAACGTAGTCGTTGTAGGTCTGAATGTCGAGGGTGATGTCCTTTTCGGCAAGGATCTCCTTGGCGACCTCGAGGATCTCGGCGTGGGGCGTGGGGGAGGCGGCGACGGAGATGGTTTCGCCGGCGAGCGCGGCGTAGTCAACACTGGCGTCGTAGCCGTCGCCCGGATTCTCGACGGTGCTCACGACCGCACCGTCATACTTCTCGGCGATGTAATCGGCGACCTGCTGACTCTCGAGCGCGGCGACCAGAGCCTTGACCTTGTCGCTGGACTCGTTGCCTTCCTTGACGGCGAGGATATTGGCGTAAGCGGAGGCGGAGCCTTCAATGGCCAGAGAATCCTTGACAGGATTCAGACCGGCGTTGATGGCGTAGTTGGAGTTGATGACGGCGTAGTCCACATCCTTGAGGATGTTGGGGATTTGCGCGGCTTCGGTCTCAACGATCTCAACGTTGTGGGGATTCTCGGCGATGTCGTTCTTGGTGGCGGTGATGCCGGCGCCGTCCTTGAGCTTGATGATGCCGTTGGCTTCGAGCAGCAGCAGGGCGCGGGCTTCGTTGGTGGTGTCGTTGGGGACTGCGATCTGAATGGCGGCGTCGGCCTTTTTGCCGCAGCCGGAGAGAATACCGAGGGCGAGAACTGCCGCGAGGGCAAGAGAAATGAGCTTTTTCATGATTTTATTCTTCCTTTTCTTGATTTTAATATTATTTGAATGATTTTTGATGCGACGATCCGCGGTCACATTCGACCGCTCATGCGGGAACACGAACCATGCGGACACATTCGCTCTTTCAACAGCTTGAGCATCGTGTTTGACCTCCTTTGCTTGGGACGCTGTTAGTTATACACGATGCTTCACCATTTGTCCAATACGCTATGAGGATAATGAGTTATAGGCTCAAGCTATAGCATAGTGCGTTTCATATACTCCAATGGCATAATATCGAGACATATATTGACGATATGAACAAAACAGGAGGGTATCAGTTAGATAAACCGCCCTGTGCCGCGTGAAGAAATTCCTGTATTTTCTCGATATACAGCTTGCCGACGCTGCTGAGGATCTGGTTTTTCTTCACGATATAGCCGACCTTCATCACGCCGTTGATGGGGCTGTCGTCCGAAAGGGGAATGACGCGGTAGTCCCCGCCGTTGAGCTCCTCGCACACGATGCCCGAGCAGAGCGTGTAGCCGTAGAGCCCGACCATCAGGTTGACCATCGTGGCGCGGTCGTTGACCTTGACGGTCTGGGAGTAGTCGTTCATGGACGACAACTCCTCGGAGAAGTAGAAGGAGTCGTTGCCGCCCTGCTCAAAGGAGAGGAAGGGGTAGTCGCTCAGCTCCTCGCCGTGGATCTCCGTGCGGTCGGCGAGCGGGTGGTTTTTCCACAGAAAGACATAGGACTTGCAGTCCATCAGCTCGTGGAACTCAATGTCGTTCGCGCGGAGGATCTTCGTGATGACGTTGCGGTTGAAGTCGCTGAGGTAGAGGATGCCGATCTCGCTGCGCAGGCTTGCGACGTCGTCGATGACCTCGCGCGTCTTGCTCTCGCGGATGGCGAAATCGTATTTGGCGGTGTCGAAGCTCTTGGCCATCTCCACGAAAGCCTTGACCGCGAAGGAATAGTGCTGCGTCGTCACGCCGAACTTCTTTTTCAACTCGTTGGGATGCGCGTACTTCTCCGCCAGCGTCTCATACTGGTGGTAGACCTGACGGGCATAGTCGATGAACTCCTGCCCATCGTTCGTCAGCGTCACGCCGCGTCCGCTGCGGTGGAAGATGGTGATGCCGAGCTCACGCTCCAGCTCCTGCATCGCGCCGGTGAGCGAGGGCTGGGCGATGTAGAGCCGTTCCGCCGCCTTGTTCATCGAGCCGGTCTCTGAAATGACGATGGCATAGTGGAGCTGTTGGAGCGTCATGGGCGTATTCCTCCATGTACAGAATGAAGAAAGTATAGCATACGGGCGGACAAAATTCAAGCGCGGCGGGCGCTGCGCTTGAATTCCTACAAAGTATATGGTATTATAGAGAAAAAACATAAAAAACGGAAGGTGAGCCTATGCGTATCTCGACCAAGGGACGCTACGCGCTGCGCCTGATGCTCGACCTTGCGGAGCATCAGGGAGACGGCTGCGTATCGCTCAAGGACGTTGCCCAACGGCAGGATATCTCCAAAAAATACCTCGAGCAGATCGTTCCGACGCTCAGCCGTGCCGGCTTCCTGCTCACGAACCGCGGCTATCAGGGCGGCTACCGGCTGGCCCGCCGGCCGGAGGACTACACCGCGCGGGACATTCTGCGCCTGACCGAGGGAAGTCTTGCCCCCGTGGCCTGTCTGGACTGCGAGGTCAACACCTGCCCGCGCAGCGCGAATTGCCCGACTCTCCCGCTCTGGCAGGGCCTGGACCGTGTGATCGAGGATTATCTCGCGGGCGTCACGCTGCAGGATCTGATCGACCGCCAGCGCGAGCACAGCGGCGACGACTATGTGATCTGAAAAAAGTAGGCGGCTGCCATCGGCAGCC
>ERZ773277.3124-NODE-3124-length-10047-cov-5.428643_pt1 | contig 10047 bp, 10 predicted proteins | sample MGYA00511957_ERZ773277 | MGnify/ENA primary metagenome ERZ773277 (study PRJEB29015, sample SAMEA2737800) | human gut metagenome | biome: human gut; feature: human-associated habitat; material: faeces | place: China | collected 2012 ... | reverse complement strand
TCGGACTCCCAATAGTAGGTGCGGTAGCCGTTGATGGTAAGCTGCACATTGACATGTCCGACCGCAGGAGATGTTCAGGTTGCCGTTGACCGGCATGAGGACCAGCTGCACCACGGCAGGCAGGATGGCCGGATTGATGGCAAAACCGGGAGTGGAGCGGGAGAGACGGTATCCCCACGCAGGCCACGCCGATGCCCGGGATCAGGGAGACGGCGGTACAGATTAGAAAGGCGGACAGGGCCCTGCTCTGTCCCTATGACAGAATCAAGCGCAGTTTTGCTCCTTCGGGTTCATCATTTTGTTGCTTTGGGCAGGATAAAATCCCAGCAGCAATACAGCTCAATGGAAGAAGCTTTTGCATATTTTATTTCCGGAGTTGCTCCAACGCCAATCCAATCAACCGATCAGTCTGATCTGCCATGAATAGAGGGATGTTCAACACATCGTCATCCAGTTTCAGATTATCAAGAGAGAAGCGCACACGAAGCTTTACCTTGTCCGGGAACAACTCTTTGAACTTCTTCAGGCTCTTGCTGGATATATTGGCTTCAGATTTAACCTCGACCGGGAAAATATCATTCTCTCGTTGGATTAGAAAATCTACTTCATAAGGCGGATTGTTTTGGCTCCAGTATCGAGGGGTTACCTCGAACTGTGTAGCTTGGCATGGAACTCCATGTAATCGCCGGCAAAGCAAGGGGTATATAAGCGTACTCGCTCAACGCCTATGCAATGTCCCGTGTCATGAAAAACCTTTGCCATCAAGCGATTTGCCGCATCATTTGCCAAAGTAATGCTTCTAGCACCGTTGACAACGCCACCGCCGTAAAAAACGTCTCGATCCGACATGCGATAGCGAAAAATAACATCAGAGCTGTCAACATTTGGCGTCATGGGAAAGTCATCTAACTGCTCCCAAGGATCCGCAACAAGTCCGTCAGCCTGTTCTCCACGTTGGAGATGTTTCTTTATAATCAAACGAACATTTCCCTCTGTGCACAGGATTGGGGTGTCAAACCAAACCATTTCGCCAGGCTTGCATTCAGTATCGCCAACTCTAGCGACAGGCGTTGCCAATTTATAGACTTCGGTCCGACAATCACGGGATGTATTTCCAATATTTGTCAAGGTTGCTTTAAAATCAAGCATATCTCCGACGTATACATCCTTGTACCGCCGAAGTACAGCGTGTCGGAGGTAATGGGATACCTGAAAGGGAAGAGCAGTCTGATGATCTTCGACCGGCATGCAAATCTGAGGTACAAGTACGGAAACCGGCATTTCTGGTGCCGCGGCTACTATGTGGATACGGTAGGACGTAACGAGAAAGCGATACAGGAATATGTACGGAATCAGTTACAAGAAGACATAGCCGCGGACCAGATCAGTCTGAAAGAATTTACCGACCCGTTCACGGGTGAGCCAGTAAGCAAGGGCAAATAAAGAGCCACCCCCGGTAGGGGGCAGCCCGTAACAGTGTTGCGATTGGCGGACTTTTTCATGCGCCTTGAGGCGTGGCTGTCCTTTGCCCTTATAGGGCTTGTGCAAGCCACCGGCTACGCCGGTGGTCTTGATTTTTGATATCCGTTTCTCAAAAGGTCTATAGCAGGCTCAGCCATCCCACTCTTGCCGATTTGGGCGAGAGCGGAGTTCTCTGATCCGCTCCGATAATGTTTGCGAATCGTCATCTAACGGCATCCCGGCAAGAAGCATCTCTTCCAGCACATCAATAGGTACGCCGTAAGGGATGGCATTAAGAAAGTCCGAGGAGTCATTTCTATCTTCAAAGCGCGTCTCTTCTAAAGGATAAGAAGGATAAGTACTGTTGCCAGCAAGGAAAAATGGATTGTAGTATGTTAGGAACACCGTCATCTCTTTAGGATAAAACCAGCTTTGCAGGCACATCTGATCGATGTGGCGAAGGGCCTTCTGGCTGCGCAAATCCAGTTCCAGAGGCTCAAAGTTCTCATGTATGTTCGAATCAAAATTATGCCGGTAATAGTCCCACCATGCCTTAACATCACTGGATGTCTGGGAGGAATTCTCTGGTCTGAACATTGCAAGTTCCTTGTAGAACTCCTTAGTGCTGTCAGCACATAATGACAAAAATTGCGACTTCTCGGCAAAACAAGCCTCCATATTAGCGAGACATGAGCGAATATTGTCCGCGTCGATTTCTCTGCACCAATCAAAAAATTGTTGATGTGGAGAAACGAGGAAGAACGATGGCCTGTTATAAAACGTCACGCTTTCGCAGTATTGAAGGCAAACCATAAGCGCACGCACCAGAGGATGGTCATAAGCCATTCCAATAAAATAGTCATAAGCCAGCAGAACGAGATGTGAAAAATCGAAAAGCGGAATTCTTCTGAGCAGATCCGGGGGATAATCATACCTAAAAGGCTTTTGCACGAAATTACTTATAGATTGATATTCTCTCTTTGGATAGGCGCGTAATAACGCCGGCGCAGAATAATTCAGATACTGAGATTCCCCTATAAAGGACACAATCTTTTCCGCACGATGAACTGCAACCTTACAAGTGGGCGCATCGCTCAGTTGTTTAATTTGTGCATATCCGATCTGCTTTCTGCAGAGTTCCTTGTCTCGTTCCCTCCATTTCTTTATCGTTCCATGCGGAATTGCGCACGCTTCAGAAATATATTTGGGTCCTCTGCCATCTATCAGATTGCGGCTGATGAGGTCACCGAGGCGTTTTGAGACCCGCGTCATACTGGTGCTATCGCCATACAAAAAGGGCAATGCTTTAGTGAAGTCGATTCTCCTTGAACACCGGTAATAGGTAAAATCGATTTTAAGTTTTACTGCATGACCGCCTAGGCGGAGATCCGATATCAGCAAAGTTTTCTCGTTGTCTTCGTCCTTTTTGTGCTCCTTGGCAATCTTTGTTGCTCTCAGAGGACTCATCCGGCAAACTTTACATTCAGCCGATGCGTCAGTACTATTGCAGATCCTGCAAATTTTGCGGTCATCCATTGCAAGCTGTATCTGAAATATCAAAGCAAAAGAGTCCTTGCAATATTTTGGCGGCATTTGTGATAAAGGTCTCGGACGCTTCGCTGACGGGCAACCATCGCACTTTTCCTGCAAGTAAAAATCGCTCATATCCGTTTCAATAGTCGGAAGGCCATCCGTCAAATCACTCAGCGTTCCTTCGAAATATGGCTCCAAGTACTTCTTAAGAACAGTTTTCAGATCAAAGAGCTTCGACTGATCCCGCTCGAACTCGAAACCGTCATAGAAGTAGTGGTATTTGGGATAATCGTTTCCAAACTGATTTCGCCATTTGGAGATAGAATAGGAATCCTCTTCGCAGCCTTTTCCATGGATATAGCAGTTTTCCTCCATTGTCGTCCCCTCCCATTTGGTTTAGCAGCAGTATACCACAGCGGCAAACAAATTAATAGATAATGACCTTATTTTCGATGGCTTCTCGCCAAAAATAAGGTCATTTTTTATTCTGCTGCATTTTCATATCCCCTGCGAGAACGTTTTCCATATGAAGTTGCGATAATGGCTTATCCCAAAATGAAATGACCGGAGGCTAAATCAACAAATGGGAAATGAGAAGGAGAAACTCAAAGCGCCCTTACCAGCGACACTATATGGCTTTCCCGTTTACTACCGCATTGAAATGCGCGCGGGCAAAGAGACACTTATCCTCTCTTACCGTTCGGAGGATACCGGCAAAATTGAGTATGAAGCGTCGCCTGTCCGCGTTCAAGGCTGGGATGCAATGACAGAAGGCTGCTTCTCCGCAGAGCCGAAGAATGCACTTATGTTTGAAGCACTGCTGGATAAGACGCAGGCGGTTTCCCGGTTCTGCGTAGGCTTCGTGGGCATCGGCAGTGCGGCAGAGGCTGTGAAGAATGAGGAGTGCGAAAAAGAGATCCAAAAGCTATTGGAACTCCGGCGCGAACACCGCAAAAACCAATTCCTCCCGCTTGGGATACTCTTGCTTGCAGACTGGAAGGAGTATCTTGAGTTCAGCCCGACGAAGATGCCGCCCAAGGAGGCTACAAAGCAGGACCGAATCCGAGCGCTGGAAAGGCTCCAACGTCATGAAGCCTATACTCTCTGGCCGAAAGTGACCCCTGAGAAATGCAGCAGTTGGCTCGCCCTGCTTTCGGAGCACGAAGCCAAATCGACAGTGCGCCTAATTCAGTATCTGTTCACCATACAAAAGATGCTGGATCCCGATATTGACGATCCGTGGGCCAAGTATCTTCCCGTGGATGGGAGAAAGCCCCCAAGTCAGCGTGCTCTGGTGGCCCAGCACAATGAGAGGATATCTCTGACAGACGGGCAGTGCGCGGAGATATTCAAGCGCTGTGAAGAACACTGCCTGAACGGAAAAGTAAACTCCACCGAGTTTGCTGTATTGCTTTTGATGACAGCGCCTATCTCATTGGAAGAATTGTGCGCGCTGACCTATCAGGACTTCTGTTATCTGAGAGATTATCGCTCCCGACTGACGCTGAAGATCTCCAACGAATATGCCGAGCGGGGCAGTGAGCAGAATTTTCATCTCAGGAAGATCGAAAACAAATACCAGAAGCGCACTATCCCTATGGCAAGGTTGATCGCAGCGTACTACGAAGCCTTATTGAGAAAGGCGAACATTCCCTCGCTCTCGCGGGATCCGGACGTTCTTAAGGGCATGTATGTTTTCAGCGCGGTAAATAAAGACCGCCGAGCAACGCCTTTGTACCTTGAAAATCAAATATCACGTTATATGGCGCCATGGATCCCAAAGAGTATTGCAAAGTCTAACGAAAGCAAAACCCGGAAACCGATAACCACCTTACGGCTGCTGCAAAACACTGCATTGTACCACATGTCAAGCATTGGTTATGAGGCAGAGGAGATCCGCAGGATGCAAGGTATGGCGCCTAAATTGGTCTCGGCCAAAAGCTATCAAGACTTTGTCAACGAGGCAGAGCTCAATAAGCTCGGGTCGCTGACAGACTGCTGGATCCAGCGTGTATATCATTTTCCGCCGAATGTATATCAGGCATTCTTCGGCGAAAAGAAGATAAAGCTGCTGCTTCCGGAGGCCGCTAGCGGGCAATCGGAAGCAATGATAAAGATCTCCATCCCGCCAATGGAGCAGGATAAGATCCCTGCGCAGGGCGTAGCCATTCGTCTTTCAGCCCTTGCAGGATTGTCCGGTACGATCTCACATACTTTCGATGATCAAGGAGGAACGCAGTGAACGATAGAGATGATACCTTGTCCATCCCGGAATACTGGGAAAAGCACAAATTTGATATAGCCAATATGCGCCACTGGGCTTGCCAAAAGTACGGTTGCCCCGAAAAGAGAGACAACTGTGAATGCAGCTGCAAGTTATGGGAAGAGCGCTACCAAAGAGGCAATACGCTGAAGACATACAGCAAATATGTCGCAAACTTGACCCCTTTTCTGACATCGTCTATTTCAGAGGTGACCCTATTTGAGATCAGGGACGCCCTCATCTGTGTGAAGAAGAGCAGAAAGGGAGGAAAGCCCTATTCACACAGCACAATGAAAGTACACTTCTCCTGCCTGTGTGACATTTTTCTCTATGCTAAAAAACACGGACACGCGGATAACATTCTGGCAGTGTTTGCATCGCCGAAAAAGATGGATCCGCTGACAATGCGGATCTACGAACTGGTCGACCCGCAAAATCCCCAAAACAGCACATTACAGGCGCTGGAGGAACTGCACGAGCGAGTCTCTAACAGGCCCCGGTCCTTAACGGCTTGGCAGAAGGAAAAGCTGATCCAAAAGCTCTGCGACGATATTCCCCGTGACGGACGCAGTCTGGGCATTGCGATTTTCTGTTATGCCGGGCTGCGTCCGGCGGAATGCAGAAAGCTTTTGTGGAGAGACCTCATCCCGTTTGTTGACCATCCAGATCGCTCGTTTCTCAACGTCTTTGAGATCCGCGGCGCAGACGGAAACATCAAGGAGAAAACAAAGACAAAAAACGGACATCGAAAGGTCCCCGTTCATTGTGAGCTCCAGAAGCTGCTCACCATGCGGCTTGAGCTTGTACGCACCGAGCGTCCCGATGATTATCTTGACCTTCCTATCTGCTGCATGGGCAATCGCTTTTGGCAGCCTTGCAAGGACTATCAGCTGGCAAGCTACGGCGACGACTTGTTTTCCTATATTAAAGTCTCTGTCAGAGATCTTGCGTGCTATTCCCTGGATGCAAATATCGAGCGGCTCAAGAACAAGCGCGATGCCATTTACGAGGGCGAAGCACTTTGCCTCTATGTCCTGAGAAAGAACTTTTGGACATGGGCAGAAGCGGAAACACAGATGACCGACCATGAAAAGCGCTATGTGATGGGTCATGAGATCTCCGATGAAAACGGAAGAGATGTCCGCCCCCGCTTGAACGATGAAAATCTTCTCTGGGAGATCTGCCAGAAAATGGACCGCTGCGTGTTCTGCCTTGACCTTCACCGAAGTCTCTTGGAGCGTGAACTGCACGTAAAGGAGAGTATCTCCTTCTCCAACTGCGGAACGGTCACATTCAATATTTCCCCCGAAGTGCTGAAAGCAGGCGGTGAGATTGTAATTCATTGCAAGGCAGAAGAAGTCAATGACCCAATCATTTACGAAACACCCAAAGCCGTAACGCCACTGAAAAAAATGACAGCCGAAGTTTCGCCATTTCCGGTGTTTCCGCATAACCGCACCGGTATCAACTGTCAGTATGAAAATGTCCTTGCACACGAAAAGCCGGCCCCTCCCTCGTCAGAGGAGGAAGACGATGACTACTCGTTACAGAACCAATAAGGAGACCAAATCCATGAAGAAGTTGCTTAATCAGATGTTCCCCGCAGCAAGGGGGCCTCCGACACATATGCATATCAGAAAGAGACCAAAACAATATTACATATGATATGGACAAAAAGGAGCTAACTATGTTTAATAAAGACGTTGTCATTCTCCGTGTTGGAGAAAAGATCCCTATGTTGTCAGGCTTTAATGGCTGCATGATGGACTGGCTGTCCGGAACCGCCGCCTATTGCATCGTTCTCGGTGCCCCGACCGTTTCTTTACAGAACGAGGTGATCGGCAGCCTTGAAAAGAAGATCCGCTTTGCCAAATACACCTCCGGAAACGTTCTGGATCTTGCTATAAAGCTGGAGGGGCTTCCGTGGATGGATGCTCCCTACACCCCGCATCTTTCGGCGGTGGAGAACTTGCCGAGGGAGGACGGCTACCCCGATGGCATGGGGGCTATGATGAATATCCTCGTCGTAGACGGAATGGACGGGACGATTCTCCATATAAAGCCGGTCATTCTTTCCAATCGTTTCTCTAACGATTTGGTCAAGGATATCTGGTCCTTGAAAAAGAAGCCCTTCAACAAATTCGCCTACAACAGCGAGGCCCGGGAGCTGCAGCGGAAATACGAGGCGAAGGTAATTGGCGAAAAGCTGAAGCAGAGTTCCTTTGTCATCCACTAAAAAGCTCTAATTTCCGCACCGACAATACAGTCCGTAGTCCCAGTCGATGGAACTGCGGACTGTATACCTTGATACGTCCCTGTCAGCCGTCAGCATGAGCTGGAATTATATCGCTGAAAGTATTTTCAATATGCTGGTCCTGCTCTCGCTCGTCAAGGGCGCAGACCGCATCGCCAAAGAGATGTTCGGCGTGTAGACAGACTTGTAAGCGAATATGAAAATACGAGATTTCATAAAATAAGAAAGGTCTTGACAATATAGGATTTAGCCCATATACTAAATATAGGATAAATCCCATGTCAAGGGAAGGTGCTGCGAAGATGCAGAGCTATGAAGTAATCTTTTATGATTTGGAGGATGGGACGGAGCCTGCAAAGGAATTTCTTCTCAGCCTTGATGTGAAGATGCGAGCTAAGATGCTCCGAACCATTGACCTGCTTGCCGTCAACGGTGTCGAGCTGCGTGAGCCGCACTCTAAACCGCTTGACGACGGCATCTTTGAGCTGCGGGCAAAAGTCGGCTCAGATATAACAAGAGTGCTCTATTTCTTCATGGTCGGTAAGCGAGTGATCCTGACCAATGGATTTGTCAAGAAAACAGTAAAGACGCCGCCTGCGGAGATTGCGCGGGCGAAACGCTATCGGGCCGAGTACCTCGGCAGGAAGGACGGGCAGCATGAGTAAGTATAGTGATTTTCTTACGGAACAGCTCAAAGACCCTGCGCTGAAAGCGGAGTACGATGCGCTGGAGCCAGAGTTTTCGGTCATTCAGGCCATGATCGACGCGCGCAAGGCGGCCGGCCTGACACAGAAACAGCTTGCCGACAAGACTGGCATCGCACAGTCCGACATCAGCAAGCTGGAAACCGGCAGTGCAAATCCGTCTCTGCGGACGCTGCAACGTCTCGCACAGGGGATGGGCATGAAAATGAAGATCGAGTTTATTCCCTTTGTCGGATAATCGGAGCATAGGATAGGAAACAGCTTGGTTTTCACAGGAGGAACTTCTTATTGCTTGTGCTGCAGAGAGCATATCACGGTCATGCGGTTTTTCTCAAGATCTACTTTCATCTGCATCTTCATGTATACACGTATAGGAGTATCCTGCGCGCAAGAAAGATTCGTTGTGACAATCGAGCAGAAAGCGGGGAGGATGAATTTCTCGGCTTTTGCAATGGGTCGGAGCTACACAGTTAAGGTTACAATGTTTAAAGCAGATGGGATGAGTAAAGCGGTCCACAGGAAGTTTCTGATTGAGCTGATTAGCAAAGAAATTATGTCAGTAGAGTCGATCATCCGTGATATAGAGAAGGCAATCAGGCTATTTGCAGGAAGGGAGACATTCTTTGCAGCGGTCAAGAAGTGGAAATCTGACTTGGTGTTTCTAAACGAATATTACAAACGGACTTCTCCAATCAGAGGGGTATTGAAGAGCCGAAACTGGAATACAAAACTTTGACCCACACCATGACCCACACGGGGACGGACGGAAACAAATGGAACAAACAGGCGGCGACCTCGTCGCTTTTGGACAAAAACTGCCGAAAAGCCTTGTACAGCAGGGGGGGAAGGCTGTATGGCAGTTTGGTAAGGGGCATTCCGCCAGCCCTCGATGTGGACGCAGGCTTTCCTGCTCCGTTTACTGGTGGTAGCGGGAGAGACCTTGCTACCCAACAAGGCTCTAGTGATGTCCTTTGTCCGGCGCACAGAGACGCCTGCCAGAGATTCATAGTGCACATCAACGGTAAAAAATACAGTAGGATTTCCGCATTTTTTGTTATTGTACGCGGATGGACTACGGTATTTTTTCTATGTTGAAAATCAGTAATTGAGTAATTGCTATATGCATATCAAGTATGATTACTTCCTATTAGGAACACTGTAAATACAAGGCTTTTCGGAGCCTGCAAACCAGAAAAAATAATATTTGATCTATCACATTACGCAAAAAGCCGTCCGGCATGAAAAACGGGCGGCTTTTTTGCGTGGATAGACGGAAAGGAGGCACAAAAATAACTACAAAATTTTAGCGCTCTAATTTGTGCAACTTTAACGAAAAGGAGGATCGTAAATGGCCGATGAAAAACTGAATACTGGCCCTGCGGAGAATATTTCCCCGGAGGCCGCCGAGCCTATCGCCACACCAGAACAGGCCGCAACATCTGAACCCCAGCAGGAACAGACCGGGCCTGCCATACCTGAGCCCGGCGATGTGGTTGTGTCCTTTGACAAAATCAATGAGCTTATGGCAGAAAAGAGACAGAACGCCCGCGCCGAAGTCGAAAAGGCGGAAACCCCCGAAACGCCAGAGGCGGCAGCCCCCGGAGAAACACCGCAGCCCGCCAATACGGAGGAACCGAAAAAGCCGCGCCGTGGCCGTCCGCCGAAAGCAGAAAAGGCCGCGACTGAAAATCAGAAAGCGGAGAAATCGGCTGGGGCTCGCAAGGGCCGCCCACCCAAGGCGGATAAGGCGGCCCCTGACAAGCCCAAGCCGTCCAAACGAGACAAAGTGTCCCGAAGCGATGGAAAGGCCCCGGATGCCAAGGAGCCCATTA
>ERZ773277.3116-NODE-3116-length-10063-cov-3.000600_pt1 | contig 10063 bp, 8 predicted proteins | sample MGYA00511957_ERZ773277 | MGnify/ENA primary metagenome ERZ773277 (study PRJEB29015, sample SAMEA2737800) | human gut metagenome | biome: human gut; feature: human-associated habitat; material: faeces | place: China | collected 2012 ... | reverse complement strand
TTCCTGAAGTTTCATATCATCTGCATAAGAACGCAGAAATGTCATAGCAGAATGAGTATGCGCATTTTTAAACCCGGGCATAATCAGATTTCCCTCTGCGTCGATTTCTTCGTCCCATTTTTCTTCTTCATTTAAAGCCGGTTTTTCTGTCCGCTCACTTTTTTCCGTTTTGGCTTCTTTTATGCGGAAAATCTTTCCGCCGTCAATATAGATCTCACCTTTAAAAACAGGTCGTTTTTCTTCCATTGTCAAAATTCTTGCATTGTATATTCTCGTCCTCATCCGTTTTCTCCTACTCTGATCTTTCATCCTCGCACATCTTTTCAATCGATCTTGTCACAAGACGTTCAAACTCCTGAGCTCTTCGATCTGCCACAGCCTGTACGTCAAGATGGCTTAATTCTTCACCCGACAATCCGCTTGCCATATTAGAGACGCATGAGATCCCGCACACCCGTATTCCCGCATGACGAGCTGCCATCGCTTCGCACGCCGTACTCATTCCGACTGCATCTGCACCTAATATTCCATACATACGCACTTCTGCCGGACTTTCAAAATTCGGACCGGACGTCTGAAGATATACCCCTTTTTTCAAAATAATCTTTTCTTCCGCGGCAGTTTTCTCAATGATCTGATTCAGATTGGCATCATAGATTTTTGTCATGTCGGGAAATCTTTCGCCAAGTTCCGATACGTTCTCTCCGATCAAAGGAGACGGAACGAAAGATGAAATATGATCTGTGATCATCATAAAATCTCCTACCTGAAAATCACGATTGATTCCACCTGATGCATTCGTCAGAAAAAGAATTTCAATCCCCATACGCTTCATAAGACGCACCGGAAGAACAACCTCCTGAGGCGTATATCCTTCATAAAAATGAACGCGTCCTTTCATTACCATTGCAGGAACTTTCCCTATATAACCAAGGAGAAATTTTCCATCATGTCCCTGCACTGTTGAAACCGGGAACCCCGGAATTTGGTCATATGATATCTCTTTTACAACTTTCATATTTTTCGCATATCCCCCGAGTCCGGATCCTAAGATCAGACCGACGCGGGGGATAAAATCTGTCACTGTTTTACAATATTCATAGCATTTCTCAAGTTTGTCAAACTGCGTACTCATCTTACGCCTCCTATTGAATTCTTTTGTCATACTGAAAGCCTAGACTATTTTTATTTTCTTGTCAAGAACTGCCGTCAGATAATAATACATACCATGCCGCCATTTGAATCATTTACGATCTTCTGCATAGAATCCTGAAGTTTTACCTGGCTTTCATCATTAATCATCGCTATTTTATTTCTCATGCCGTCCATCACAAGCTCTTCTACTGTTTTTCCGAAAATATTTGTTCCCCATACGCCCTCCGGAGTCTCACTCTCTTTTTTAATGTATCCGGCAAGATCTTCCGCCTGCTTCTCATTTCCGACGATCGGTGCGATCTCTGTCTCTATATTTGCACGGATCATATGGATCGACGGCGCCTCCGAACGAATCTTTACTCCGAATTTACTTCCCTGTTTGATAATCACCGGCTCTTCAAGCCGGATATCTTCTTTTGACGGACTCACGACGCCGTATCCTTTCATTTTCACATCGGCAAAAGCATCTTTGATCCGGGAAAATTCTTCCCGCATTGCCGACAACTCTTTCATCACTGCCATAAGCTCATATTCGCCGTGAATCTCTTCTCCTGTCACTTCACTGATCACTTCATAGTAATAAGATTCGGCAAATTCAATTTTCACCTGTACTTTTCCCGTATCCATCTCGATCTTTTCCGTCAGGATACGCTCTATGTACGGTCCTTCAGCCTCAAAAGACCGCGACACGACACTTCGGATATCATCCATCGTCTCCATGATCTTTCTTACATGCTCAAAAAGATCTTGTTTGATCTTATGTTCCCTCGAAAGCATTTCCACCCATTTCGGCACATAAAACTCGACCTCTGTGACCGGAAATTCATAGAGAACCTGACGCATAATTTCATGGATATCCTCTTCTTTCATCTGTTCACAATTCACAGGCAATACTGCCGTTTCGTATTTTTCACGAAGTTCTTCCTGAAGCTTCTTAGATTCTTCTGTATATGGTTTCTTACAGTTAAGCAATATCATAAACGGCTTTCCTATCGCTTTGAGTTCTTTTACCGTCCTTTCTTCTGCCTGAATATAATTTTCCCTCGGCAAATCCGTAACGCTTCCGTCTGTCGTTACAACAATCCCTATTGTAGCATGATCCCGGATCACTTTCTGCGTCCCGATTGCAGCCGCTTTCGTAAACGGGATCTCATATTCAAACCACGGTGTCTTTACCTGCCGCTCTTCGTCCTTTTCAATATGGCCGGATGCTCCTTCTGACATAAAACCGACACAGTCGATCATTCGTATCTTCACTTCCAGATCATCTGACAGCTTCACCCCCGCCGCCTCTTTCGGAACGAACTTCGGTTCTGTAGTCATAATTGTCGTACCGGAAGCAGACTGCGGCAATTCATCTTGCGTCCGTTCTTTTGCATGTATATCTGTCATATTCGGAAGCACTAAAAGATCCATAAACCGCTTGATAAATGTTGATTTGCCTGTCCGAACCGGTCCGACTACCCCGATATAAATTTCCCCGTTCGTCCTCGCCTTCATATCTTTGTATACTTGAAATGATTCCATAAAAATACCCCCTTGTTCTGCTGATACAATTTATGCATCCGCAAACGGGGGTATGACTTTATTTTTCCCATTGAAGCGCTCTATGCTCGGAACGCGACTCTCTAAGCATCAGGTCATCCACAGCTTCCGCCGGTGATTTCCCTTCAAAAAGCACTTTATTGACTTCTTCCACGATCGGCATGGGAACATCATATTTTTTTGCCAGCTTCGCCGCTGCCTTTGCCGAATAAACGCCTTCAACAACCATCTGAACTTCATCCATTGCTTCCTGCATTGACCTTCCCTGTCCGATAAGATATCCTGCTTTCCGGTTTCTGCTGTGGACGCTGGCGCACGTAACGATCAAATCTCCTATTCCCGTCAAACCTGTGAACGTCTCGATCTTCCCGCCCATCTTCACGCCCAGTCTGGCAATTTCCGCAATTCCGCGGGTAATAAGCGCTGCCTTTGTATTATCTCCGTAACCAAGGCCATCTGCGATTCCCGCTGCAAGAGCAATGACATTTTTCAAAGAACCGCCAAGCTCAATTCCTAAAATATCCGGACTTGTATATACACGGAACACTTTATTAATAAACGCAGACTGCAAATATTCCGCCGTTTTTTTTGTTTTTGCTCCGATGACACATGTTGTCGGAAGCTTTCTTCCGACTTCTTCTGCATGGCTTGGTCCTGAAAGAACCGCTACGTCCGCCTGAGGGATTTCTTCTTCGATCTGAGCAGACAATGTCAAAAGTGTACTCTCCTCGATTCCCTTTGCCACATCAACGATAATCTGACCTTTCCCGACGTAAGCTGACATCTTCTTCGCAGTTGCCCTTGTAAACGGCGACGGAACTGCAAGTACAAGAAAGTCTTTTCCCTTGACTGCCGATTCCAGATCACCCGTGATCGTCATGCCGTCGGAAAGTTTCACCCCCGGAAGCTTCGTCAGGTGTTCTCTCTTTTTATCCAGCATTTCAACTTCTTTTTCATCGATCGACCAGATCGTCACATGATGTCCGTTGTCAGCCAGAAGAACCGATAACGCCGTTCCCCAGCTTCCCGCACCGATTACTCCTACATTTGCCATAAATCAATGCCCCTTTCTTTTTGAACCGAATTTATTTTCTGTTCCTTTGACCAGACGCTTTATGTTCTCTCTATGGCGATACCATGCTAATGCAGTCAAAAGAACTGCGATCCCATATAGTTCATAACAGTAGCCTGCTTCCATATCGAACCATCCCCACTGTCCAAATAGGATCATTTCAATTAAAAATGCTGTGTATGCACAAAGAGAACCGACAGATATGTACCTTGTCACGATCACAGGAATAAAAAAGAATAATGCCGTAACAAGTATAAGAAAAAGACTCTGCGGCATATGCCACACACTGTTAATAAAGACAAGTCCTGCCATAACCGCAATTCCTTTTCCGCCTTTAAAGTTCATATAAAACGGAAAGTTATGTCCGAGAGTCACTCCTGCCCCTGCGTACATTACAAGCAACGGAAGACAATCGCTCCCCCGATACATAAAACGTACAATAAAATATGCAGCCACACATTTTAAAACATCTCCGAGAAAAGTGAAGATCCCCGCTTTCCATCCGAGCACACGAAGAGCATTTGTCGTTCCCGAATTTCCGCTTCCCTCTTTTCTGATATCTATATGGTTCATCTTACCGACCAGATATCCGGTCTGAAAAAGACCGCACACATATCCGACCGCAAGACAGATCAATCGTTCCATATTTCTTTACCCCTTTTCTTTCCGTTCTCTTATAAAGAATTTCAGGGAAGTTCCTCTAAAACCAAACGCTTCTCTGATCTTATTTTCCAAATACCGCGTATATGAAAAATGCATCAATTCCTTATCGTTTACAAAGATAACAAAAGTCGGAGGTTTTACCGCAACTTGCGTAATATAATAAAGCTTCAGTCTTTTTCCTTTATCTGACGGAGGCTGCTGCATTGCCACTGCTTCTGTCATAATCTCGTTTAAAACTCCGGTTGCGATCCGAAGTGTCTGATTCTCGATAACCATATCGATCATATCATATAACCGGTTCAATCTTTGACCGGTTGCTGCGGATACATACATAATTTCCGCATACGGCATATAAGAAAGCACCTGACGGATATCGCTTTCATACTCACGCATCGTTCTGTCGTTTTTCTCAATCGCATCCCATTTGTTCACAACGATGATCACGCCTTTTCCACGTTCATGAGCAATTCCCGCAATCTTTGCATCCTGCTCCGTCACTCCTTCTGTCGCATCGATAACCATAAGCACTACGTCTGCTCTTTCCACGGCTGTTACCGTACGGATAATACTGTAGCGTTCCAGTTCTTCTTTGATTTTATTCTTTCTGCGAAGTCCTGCCGTATCAATAAAAATATATTCTTTTCCGTTATGAAGAATCTCAGTATCAATGGCGTCTCTTGTTGTTCCCGCGATATCCGAGACGATTACTCGATTCTCTCCGAGCAGTTTATTGATAATCGACGACTTTCCGACGTTCGGTTTCCCTACGATCGCAACCCGCGGGCGGTCATCATCTTCCGCCTGAGCGCTTCCTTCCGGAAAGTTTTCCGCGACAATGTCAAGCATATCGCCAAGTCCCAATCTGGATGCTGCCGAGATCGGAACCGGATCCCCGATACCAAGATTATAAAACTCATATACATCTGCCATATATTTGTCAAAATTATCCACTTTATTTACAACAAGGACAACCGGCTTTCCGGATCTTCTGAGCATGTCCGCGACTTTAGAATCCGCATCCACAAGTCCCTGCTTCACATCAGTTATAAAAATAATAACATCCGCCGTATCAATCGCAATCTGAGCCTGCTCTCTCATCTGTGATAAAATGATGTCTTTGCTGTCCGGTTCTATACCGCCTGTATCGATCATTGTAAATTCTTTATCAAGCCATGTCACATCCGCATAAATCCTGTCTCTTGTCACTCCCGGAGTATCTTTCACAATAGAAATCATCTCTCCTGCCAAAGCATTAAAAAGGGTTGACTTTCCGACATTCGGGCGGCCGACAATGGCAACTACTGGTTTACTCATATTATTTTCCTTTCAAATCAATCTTTCGGTTTTGCAGTCCGGATCTGTCTGTTTTTCTCCGATCACCGCATCTATAAAATCCTGTCCGCTTGATTTTACAATATCAATAGGCACTTGTAAAGCGTCGGATACTTGTCTTACCGTAAAATCATCAAGAAACACATCTTCATCTGTCTTTAACATATTGCACGGAATGAGCAGTCTGCTGCCAAGACGCTCTCCTTTAAGCTGCGCTGTCAGATCCTGCGCCGTGATCAGTCCGGACACAGTAATGCGTTCTCCGAAAAAGTCGTTTCGGATAGAAAAGACATGAATTTCCAAATTAGGAAATTTCTCTTCTATCTTTTCCGCCATGGCGCTTATATAAGGATATGCCAGCTTTCCTGTGGCAATCGACAGTTCTTCCTGCCGCTCGTCTCCTGTAAGGCTTTTATACCCTTCTGTAAATTCTTCAAAAAGAAGACGGAGCATTCCGACCCCATTTTCCAACTGAAGATATCCGTCATACCGCTCTTCCTCCGGCACCTCCTGTCCTGCGAGCAAATACCACTCATCCCCTGCATGAATGAAATGAATTCCGTACTGCTCATAAATGCGATCCTGCCATTTGTGTATAACTGATAATACTTCTTTGGCATCCTCTTTCGTAAACGGCTCTAAATGATACAGACCGTCTCTGAACTTTGTAAGCCCTACCGGAACGACAGAAACGCTTCGAAGAAGCGGAATATATGCCGTCAGGTCTTTAATAGAACGTTCCAGCTCAGCCCCGTCGTTTTCTCCTTTGCACAGTACGATCTGTCCGTTCATTTCAATACCGCCTTCAAAAAGTCTGTCTACTTTTTTCAGCGCATCTCCCGCAAAACGATTGTGAAGCATCTTGCAGCGTAGTTGTGGATTCGTCGTTTGAAACGAAATATTGATCGGTTCTAACCTATACCTAATAATCCGCTCAATATCATGATCACTCATATTTGTAAGCGTCACATAATTTCCCTGTAAAAAAGACAATCTTGAATCATCGTCTTTAAAATAAAGAGTATCTCTCATTCCCTCCGGCATCTGATCGATGAAGCAGAACATGCACTTATTCCGGCAGGAACGATACTCATCCATCAACCCCTGCCCGAACTCTATTCCAAGCTGCTCGTCTGCATCTTTTTCAATCTCAAGCTCCCACTGTTCTCCGTCCTGTTTCTCAATCAAAAGTACGATTTCTTCGTCTTCCACGTAAAACTGATAATCAAAAATATCTTCAATCTCCTGACCGTCGATCGAAAGAAGTTTATCTCCGGGTTCAATGCCTAATTCCTCCGCAATACTGCCGGGCATGATTGATTTGACAATATGCTCATGTTTTTTTCCTGTCATTTGTTATTCCCCTTATTTGCTGTTCATTCTATCACATACTATAACACATTTAAACCTCTTCGCAAAGACTGTACTTCACCAATACAACATACATACAAAAGAAGCGGCGCTTGAATTTCAGGCTGAAAAATGATATGATTCTAGTGCTGTAAAGTCGTTTGCATTTTTCTATGCTCCGGCTTAAAACTCAATTTATACTATTATTTAACAGGAGAATACTATGTCAAATATCGAACTTTTAGAAAAAACTCTTCCGGCCGCACCGCTAAAACTCATTGCAATGGAAAGCTGCAGAGAACTCGGACAAAAAGTAAATGATTATATTGTTTCTTTTCGTGAAAATACAATCAACGAAGTATCCGAATCTTCTCTGTATGTAAACTACAAGTCAAACAACTATCTCGTAGACTGCTGCTGTCCCCGTTTTGGCACAGGAGAAGCAAAAGGACTTCTTAAAGAAACTATCCGGGGAACAGATCTTTTCATCATGACCGACGTTTGCAACCACAACCTTACTTACACTGTAAACGGACATCTAAACCACATGTCTCCTGATGATCATTTCCAGGACCTGAAACGAATCATCTCCGCTGCAACCGGCAAAGCAAAGCGTATTAACGTCATTATGCCTTTCCTGTACGAAAGCCGCCAGCACAAACGTACAAAACGCGAATCTCTTGACTGTGCGCTTGCTCTTGAAGAATTAAACGCAATGGGAGTTTCAAACATCGTCACTTTTGACGCCCACGATCCCCGCGTACAAAACGCGATCCCTCTAAGCGGATTTGACAGCTTCAATCCGCCGTACCAATTTATGAAAGCGCTGTTTCGCGCCGTTCCTGATCTTATCCCCGATAAAGATCACCTTATGATCATCAGCCCTGATGAGGGAGCGATGCACCGCGCCGTTTATTTTTCCAATATTCTCGGTGTCGATATGGGAATGTTTTATAAACGCCGTGACTATTCTACAATCATCAATGGTAAGAATCCGATTGTGGCTCATGAATTTCTCGGCGATGACGTTGCCGGAAAAGATGTTATCATCGTAGATGATATGATCGCTTCCGGAGGAAGTATGCTTGATGTCGCAAAACAGTTAAAAGAAAGAAAAGCAGGCCGTGTATTTGTATGTACAACTTTTGGTTTATTCACCGAAGGATTTGAAAAATTTGACGAATACTATGAAAAGGGATATATCAATAAAGTTATTACGACAAACCTTACATATCTGCCTGCAGAATTATACAAAAAACCATATTTCGTAAAAGCAGATATGAGTAAGTTTCTCGCTTTGATCATTGATTCTCTTAATCACGATATTACAATCGGTGCTGTAATGAATCCGACAGACAAAATTCATGCTCTGCTTGAAAAATATGCCCGCGGCGAACAGATTTGATCGTGCATACAGTATAAAATATATTGTAACTAATTGATTTTAAAAGACCGGCGCTTGAATGTTTGTATGCTATACAATGAAACTTAGAGCTATAAAAACGGTACAGTCAAAAGATTCTTTTATCTTGAGACTGTACCGTTTTTATAGTTTCCAAATGTATCCCTCACCGCTTTGCAAACTTAATACAGTTTAGCACCGATCAATCTCGGACGGTATTCTTTTTTCTCTAATGCTTTTAGTATCTCCTGCTTGTGTTCTGTTCCAAATGCCTCCATCGTAATACGAAGCTCTACTGCCGCATTTCTGTTTGTACTTACAAATTGGTTATGCTCCAGCTTAATTACATTTCCCTGAGCTTCTGCGATTGTCTGCGCCACCTGGACAAGTTCACCCGGTTTGTCAGGAAGAAGTACAGATACAGAAAAAATCCTGTCGCGTTGGATCAATCCATGCTGTACAATAGATGACATCGTAATTACGTCCATATTACCGCCGCTTAATACACAGACTACCTTTTTCCCTTTGCAGTCAAGCTGCTTCAATGCCGCTACTGACAAAAGACCTGAATTTTCAACGATCATCTTATGATTCTCTACCATGTCAAGAAATGCGCCGATCAATTCATCATCTTCTACAAGAAGAACGTCGTCTACATTTTCCTTAACAAAGGGCAGAATTTTATCTCCTACAGCTTTCACGGCCGTTCCGTCCGCGATCGTATTGGCGCTTTCAAGTTGTACGACTTCGCCTGCCGCAAGCGCCGCTTTCATACTTGCCGCCTCTGCCGGTTCTACTCCGATTACTTTTATTTTCGGATTCAACATCTTAGCCAGCGTCGCAACGCCGGAAACAAGTCCGCCTCCTCCGATCGGAACAAGGATATAATCTACGAGCGGAAGCTCCTGAATCACTTCCATAGCGATGGTTCCCTGGCCAGTTGCAACGGTCAGATCATCGAACGGGTGAATAAAGGTATAGCCATGCTCTGCTGCAAGCTCGTATGCTTTTGCACATGCCTCATCATACACATCTCCGTACAGAACAACCTCAGCGCCGTAGCTCTGGGTACGCTCTACTTTGATGAGCGGTGTGGTAGTCGGCATTACGATGACAGCCTTTGCACCGTAACATTTTGCCGCATACGCAACGCCCTGTGCATGGTTTCCTGCAGATGCGGTGATCAGTCCTTTTGCGCGCTCCTCTTCACTTAAGGTGCTGATTTTGTAATAGGCACCGCGCAGCTTATAGGCGCCGGTCAGCTGCATATTTTCCGGTTTTAAGTAGACTTTATTTCCCGTCTGCTCGCTGAAATATTTGCTGTAAACCAGTTGGGTCTCCTGTGTTACTTTTTTTACGATTTCAGACGCTTCCTCAAATTTCGGGAGTGTCAGCATTTCTTCTGCCATAGTCTTTTCTCCTTGTTGTCTTTTTTAAGCATTCTCTTCGGATGTATGGAACAGTGCATTTACAAACTGGTCTGCATCAAATTTCTGTAGATCGTGGATGCTCTCGCCCACGCCGATGTATTTCACCGGGATTTT
>ERZ773277.3109-NODE-3109-length-10093-cov-72.724248_pt1 | contig 10093 bp, 9 predicted proteins | sample MGYA00511957_ERZ773277 | MGnify/ENA primary metagenome ERZ773277 (study PRJEB29015, sample SAMEA2737800) | human gut metagenome | biome: human gut; feature: human-associated habitat; material: faeces | place: China | collected 2012 ... | reverse complement strand
CCAGCGTCTGTATCTTAAATTTTGGCTTCCTATGAATGTAAAGTTTGCTTTTTCTTCGTCTGTTGGTGTTGGTGTGAATGCAATTTTATCTCCGTTTGTGATTTGTTTATTTATTTTTGTGGTATTATAGCCCGTATCGTTTATTGTAATTGTGAATTTTCTTGCTCCTCCAATTGTATAGAATTTGTCTTCTTGAGTATTAGCGTAGTAATTCTTGAATATATCGTAATATCCAATTAGTGGAACTGCATTTTTTTCAACATTTTTTGTTGTTACTCCGATGAGTGAGCCGTATCCCCTGATTCCTAAGTATGCTAGTAGACAACTTGGATTTACTTGTGTCCATTCGTCTTCCGGTTTTGGGTTGTCTGTATTTTTTAAACCTACATTTAATTGCGGTATTTTTACTTGTGACATATCCAGGCCGATTTTTGTTCTATTGTTGTGTAACCAACTGTTATATAGTCTGAAAGGTACTGTATACACGTGGTGTTCTAGTTTGAAACTTCCGAATAATGGTCCTACTGTTGGATGTGTAAGTACATTTGCTTCAATATCTATATCAATTATGTCTCCTTTTTGCACTAATAGTGTTAAATTAGGTACTAATGTTCCAGGTGCTTGTGTATTCCTGACCACTGTACTTAAGTCGTGAGTTGACATGTTGTATGTCTTCAAGTCCACGGACATTTTATTATTGTCCCCAATGGTGTTTTTGCCTATATTTCTTTCCATTATTTATCCTCCTGATTTTTAATTGATTTTTCGAATTCGTCTGCTTCCTTAAGTGCATAAACCATTGCTGCCACTAAGTTCCAATCTGTTTTATTGATTCTCATTTCAGCGGCTTTGCGGCTTTTGAATTTTTCCTCTGTTGCCAAGTGGTTACCGATTGTAATCATAAATTCGTTTTCGTCTGTATCAGTTGGTCTGATTATAAATGCTTCTTTTAGATTTGCCATTTTTTTTAGTATTTAGGATTAATATTGATGTGTGTACTATCAACGCTTGACGTTGTTGTTTGTTCGGTCTTTTGCGTTGAGTTTTGATTGTTTTTGCTGACGCTTAAACTCATCGTGCAACTTTGCACACAAAGCGTAGTAATGATTGCAATTATTGCGGTCGAAATAGCTCGGATAATTTCTACCCATTGAGTCCCGTTGATTTTCATAAGTCTCCATCTTTAATGTATAAATAACATCCGCTTGCAAAAGCGATTATTAGTAATAGTATTACTAGCCCAAATATTTCTTTTGGCATGTTTAAAATAATTTAAGTTGTAAATTTTCTAATTGTTGTAGGTGTTCCTCCCACATGTCATAAATTTTTTCTGTTATCAACCTCCTTTCTTTTCTATTTAATTTGTATTCTTTAATTACCGTATCTTCGAATATTTCGAATCCTTGAGTAACTTCGCCTGGTTTCATGTTATACCAAGCGAATGTTTTGAACGCCTTGAATGTACTAAATTCTTTATTCAGTATCACAAACATTGTCTTTCTTTTTGGTTTTTTCATTTTCTTTAGGATATAATTTCCACGATTCTACTACGCATACTAGTTTTGTTTCTTCCGGGTCGTTTAGCATAATAGCAAATTTTGTTGCTATTGTGTATGTGTTCATACCTGGAATTTCTCTTTCGATAATTTTGCCTTCATTGTTTACATAAATTGCTGTAAATTTTGTTGCTGCCATAATTAAAAATGTTTTTTAGTTACTATTAGTTTTATTTCTCTTCCTTGTTTTTGATTACATTGCAAATATACGTGTTTTTTTTGATATCTGCAAATTTTCTGATATTTGTCTGAAGCTTTTAACTATGATTAACACATCTGTACGGTAGGATGCGCGCCGCTTGAGCGCTGATGGTGCAATAGAGGGCGCATAGCCCTCCTTAGCGTCTAGCACCTTGATATCGCCAAAGGCGCACACCACGGCTTTTGCCGGGTGCACGCCCTCATATAGGTCTGTTCCTTAGGAAACTGTCCTTTACTTTTTCACTGTCGGTCTTTCCCGCTATACCCCTTGGCCACCCGGCCGGAGGTGTTAAATAAAACTTGTGTTTGATTATTCAGATTCTCGCCTTTGGACTTGGTTTCCTTGCGCTAGCCTAGGCGTATGAGTGGAACTCATTCGCCTGCACGTAGACGACGTCCCGTGTCGTCCAGTGCCGCCGTCGCGTTAGCAGGCGTTAAAATCGGAGCGAAGCGACTTCCTAGAGAAAATTACCCTTTTGGCGGCTGGTCAGCAGCCATCAGAACGGACACGTCTCTAGCTGTGTATAGTCTTTGGCTCTCTCTATTGCCCAATATGTTTCTAATTGTTGCAAATCTTTATCTTGTCTTTTCTTTTGTCTTCTTAATCTTGATAAATATTTTTGTTGTTCCCAATTTTGTAGATTGTAACCATATAGTCTACATTCTGTTTTACGTCCTTCGTTTAGTAATTGTAAATAATATTCTTCATCATCTCTATGGACTTTTTGTCCCATTACATAAATTATTCCTTTTTCTATTTTATCCAGGAATAGAGCTTCTTTTTCTTCTTCTGTAAATAGTTGATTCCTGTAATAAATTGGTAGGTTTATTTTAGACCCATTTCTTAATCTGTAAGTTTCTATTGTTTGTCCCGGTTTGTATGTATGTTTTTTTGCGTCATCTCTTTTGATATATCCAGCTCCTATGCCTTTGGAGCATAGCACTTTCCCTATAAAGTCTTTGTGTTTTTCATCTATTTTAGTCATGTATTTTGTGATATATTGTATTGTTTTTTCATTCACGAAGAGTCCGGTGAATGTTATCCCGTAGTTCCATTTATTTGTAATTAGTTTATCTGTTCCTATTCCCCAAACTATACCGTGCAGGTGCAATCTCTCTGTTTTTTCGTGCCCTAGTTCTGTAATAAACCAATGTTTAATAGATTTACCTGTTTGTTTTCTGATTCTTTCTAGGCATAATCTAATTGCCTTGGTGGCTATTTCATTATTGTCTGTAATATTATATGTATTTGATAGTTCGCTATATGATTTATCATCAATTGTTAATGTGATAAAATATGCGTTTGGTTCTTGTCTTAATTCTTCGCTCATTCTAACTAACCATTGTCTTTGTTTTTGTTGACGGCATTCCATGCATTTTCCACATGCCGCGGTTACGTATAATAGTCTTTCGTCCGGACATTGAGGCGGTACGCCTCCATTCTTTTTGTTTGGTACATACCGCCTGTTTTTGATTAGTTTTGGATATAGACACATAATTATTGAAAACCTGTTTTACCTACTTTTGCTCCTAGTGCTGCTCCTGCTCCTTTTGATGCTATTTCTAGCATTCCTAGTATAATGTCTTTAACGAGCTTTTGTTCTTCAATGTCCAGGCCTTTTTTGCCTAGTTCGTATTTGTTTATTACGTCTTGCACATAGGCTTCTATTTGTTCTTTTTGGTTAATGAGTGCTTTTCCTTTTTTGGTAAGTTCTTCCCATCCTTGTAAAATTTGTGCCGGAATAGCCTTTGCTTGCTCTTCATTGACTTTTCTTTGGCTTCCTTTGAGTAATATTTCAGCCATCAGATTTTGAAGTGTTAGAGCGGATTCTTTCACTTTATTGTCAATTGTTCTTTCCTTTAACTCGTTGTCGAGTTTCATTCCGTTGATTTCTTCAGCTAGTTTATCGATTCCTTTTTGTAGGCTTTTGATATTCCAGCGTGTTTCCTCGGCTTTGTCTTTTGTCCAATCGGCCATGTTTCGTTTAAGTTCCTCTTCTGCATCTGCCACTCTGATTTGTCCTAAGATAAGGCCTTTCTTTACTTTTTCATTTGAAGTTTGTGCTTTTGGGGCTTGCGGCGGGGCTTTTTGCGGGAGGGCTCGGGCTGGACAGAGGCATCGTTCAGGCGGGACATCGCATCCAGCAAAGCGCCCTGCAGGCTGTCCGAGGGTACCCCGCTCTCCGAAAAGGCGAACAGGAATTTATAGATCTGGGGCTGCAGCTCCTCGTACAGCCCAAGGCGGGTGTACACCTCCTTGAACAGCTGAAAAATCTGTGTCTTGTTCTCTACGATGCCGCGCAGGTCGATCTGGGTATGACAGAGGCTTTTGGGGTTCTGGATATAATGATATCCGGCCTCGGGGATGGAAACGAACACCTCCGCGTGCTCAAGATACCCCATGTTGAAGATCAGATCCTCGGCCCAGTGCACATCGGGCGCAAAGGCAAGCTGATTTTGTGCAATGATCTCCCGGCGGTAGAGCTTGTTCCACAGCACGCCGTAGTAAAAGGAGGCGGGCTGCTGCATCAGGCGGCGGGCGTAGTCCTCCCGGCTGTAAACGCCCTGCGGCAGAAAGCCGTACTTGTGCACCTCGGTCTTGGGGGCTTCCGGCTCGATGCCAAGGGAGGTCTGCAGCGTTTCCAGCGCGTGCCCGGTCTTGCTGGAGTTGGAAGGGATCACCATCCAGTACGGGGCGATCACAAGGTCGGCGTTGTGCTGCAAGGCGGCCTGCACAAGGTTCTGGGTGTAATCAGGGTCCAGTGCGTCATCACTGTCCGCAAACTGGATATAGTCGCCCTGCGCAAGGGTAAGCCCGGCATTCCGCGTGCGGGAAACACCCTCGTTCTCCTTATCCACCACCACGATGCGGGGGTCCTTGGCCCGGAACTGCTCACAGATGGCAAGGCTGTCATCCGTAGAGCCATCATTCAGCACGATGATCTCCAACTCCTGATAGGTCTGGCTGCAAATGCTTTCCAGACAGCGGGAAAGCCCCTTCTGGGCGTTGTACACGGGCACAATGATGCTGACGAGAGGATTCGTCATGGCAGGGCCTCCTTTTTTGACGACAAAATTTGAGTATTATTATCATACTCCAGCGGCGCCCGGATTACAAGAGCGCCGCACTGTGGCAGTTTTGTGAAACCTTACGCCTGCGCCCAGTCCAGTGCAGTCCAGTCCGGCAGGAACTGGTCGCAGATGCGGTGCAAAGCGGGGGCGTCGGCGGCGCTGGTGGTGTCCTGAATGCCCACCAGATAGAAGCCGGCGTCATGGGCGGTCTGGGCAGCGTAGAGCGCGTCCTCGCACACGGCGCACCCGGCGGGGTCTGTGCCGCCAAGGCGGTGCAGCGCCTCCATAAAGGGGGCGGAGCTGCTCTTGCTCATGGCGCCCCGCGCCTCGATGTAGAAATCAAAGTATTCGTCGATGCCAAGGCGGGTCAGCACGGTGCGGCACTGGCTGCTCCATGTGTTGGAGCAAATGCACATCCGTGCGCCCTCGGCCCGCAGCCGGGCAAGGGTGTCCCGCACGCCGGGCTTCAGTTCCACCTTCTCGTACAATTGGGCGATCACCTCGCGCATCACGTCCAGATAGCCGTTCTTGTCCAGCGGCAGCGCATACTCCCGGATGAGGTACTGTGCGCCGTCCTCCATGCCCATGGTCAGCAGGGTCTCGTGCAGGTCTGCCTTCGGGGTGCGGCCAAAGCGCGCCAGCAGCGCCTCCGGGGCACCCTCCCATACCACCACCATGCTGTCGGTCAGGGTGCCGTCCATATCAAAGATCCATTGTTTGCAGTGCATACGTTCCTCCTGTTGTGCGCCCTCCGGGCCGCCTTTATACTCATCTCCGGTTAGTATAGCACGAAACTTTCACAGGAAAAAGGCATGATCTCTGAAAAATCGGGAGAATTTTACCTGAAAGTATGGTATAATTATAACAATTTTAGAAAATACCGGGAACGTGCACGGGAGGGCTTGATATGGAACGCAGAGAACCCACGCAAAAGGCGCTGGTGCTGGCAGGCGGCGGTGCGCGCGGCAGCTATCAGGTAGGCGTCTGGCGGGCTTTGATGGAGCTGGACTGGCACCCGCAGATCATCACCGGCACCAGCGTGGGCGGGCTGAACGGTGCCATGTTCGTGCTGGACCTGTACGAGACTGCCCGGGATATGTGGCTGACCATCCGCAGCCGGGATGTGATGGAACTGCCGGAGGAAAACGCCGATCTTTCTGCCCTGCACCAGTTTCTGCGCCGGGTGGTAAAGGAAGGCGGCATGGATGTGACCCCGCTGGAGGAGATCGTGGAGCGGGTGCTGGACGAGGACGCGCTGCGGGCAGCGCCCATCCGGTTCGGCATCGTGACGGTGGAGCAGCGCGGGCTGCGCCCCCGGGAGCTGACGCTGGAGGATATCCCCGCCGGGCAGGTGCGGGACTACCTGATGGCTTCGGCGGCCTGCTTCCCCGCCCTGCGGGCGCGGCAGATCGACGGGGTAAAGTTTCTGGACGGCGGGTACAGCGATAATATGCCCACCGGCCTTGCCAAGACCATGGGCGCAGAGGAACTGGTCTGTGTGGACCTTGAGGGCGTGGGCATCACCCGCCCGAACCTGACCGGCCTGCCCACCACCATGATCCGCAGCTACTGGGAGCTGGGCGATATCCTGCACTTCGACCCTGACACCGCAAAGCGCAACATGGAGCTGGGCTACTACGACACCCGCCGCGCCATGGGATACCTGCGGGGCTGCGCTTATGCTGTATCCTGTGACGCCCAGAGCTGCGAGGATGCCGCCGCTTTTGCCCAGAAGTTTAGTCAACTGCAAAGGGCCGTGCGGGAAAAATATCCCGTGACCCTGACGGCAGATGTGGCTCTTAAACTGGCCAATATGACAAAGGACGCCCAGCTTGCCCCGCTGGAAGCCGCCGCCGAGGATGCCGGGGTGGACCCCACCCGTTTCTACACCACCCGGACGCTGGCCCAGGCGTTTCTGGCCGCGTGCGATAAAGAGCGTATGGAAAGCTTTGCCCCGCTGTTCACGGGCAGCAGCACCGCCGGGCAGGCAGCGCTGGCCGCTTTGCTGCCCAATACATTCTTACAGGCGCTGGTGTGGCGCACTTTGACCGCACCGGCTTTGCCGGAGGTGACAGAAGATGAAGGTTTATAAAGGCGTATCCGCATCCCCGGGGCTGGTGCTGGGGCAGGTGAGCCGTCTGGAGCACCATGTGGAGACCTTCAGCCACGGCCCTTTCAACCCGGAGCGGGAACTGCGGCTGCTGGCAAATGCCGTGCACACGGCGCAGAATGAACTGGACTCCATGGCGGAGCGCGCCGCCCCCACCGAGCAGGCCATCTTTTTGTTCCAGAGCATGATGCTGGACGACGAGGGCATGATGAACGAGGTGCGCTTTTGCATCAATGCGGGCATCAGCGCCTCGGCAGCGATGCATCAGGTGGGGCAGCGCTACGCCGACCAGCTTGCCAACATGAAGGATAACCCCTATATGCAGCTGCGCAGCGTGGATATTCTGGACGCCACCCGCCGGGTGATCAACATCCTGACCAACCGCCCCCGGGTGTGGCTGGCGCTGGATCATCCGGTGATCCTTGCCGCCGACCGGCTGATGCCCACCGACCTGTTCAGCGTGCCCTCCGGCATGATCTTGGGCGTCATCACCGCTGAGGGCAGCGGCCAGAGCCATGCCGCCATCATTGCCCGGGCAATGAACATCCCGGGCATCGTGCAGGTGGGCAAGGATTTTCTGGACGACTGCGACGGACGCACCGTCATTCTGGATGCAACCAACGGCAACTGCATCCTTGACCCGGATGCCGTCGCCCGCCAGCAGGCGGAGGCCAGCATCTGCCAGCTCCAGCGCGAGGACGCGGAGATGAAGCAGCTGCACAGCCTGCCGGACGAAACGCGGGACGGCGAACCCTTTGAGCTGCTGGCCAACTGCTTCGGCCCGGAGGATATCGACACCGCCATGCAGTCCGGTGCCAAGGGCGTTGGGCTGCTGCGCAGCGGCTATATGATGCTGCCCGGGCGCATTCTGGACGAACAGGAACAGTACTTTTTCTATTGCTCCTGTCTGGCGGCGGCAAACGGCTGCCCGGTGACCGTGCGTACCTTCGACTTTGGCTCCGACCGCACCGTGGCCGATGCCAATCAGGGGCCGCAGTCCTCCAAGCTCGGTCTGCGCGGCATCCGCAACAGCCTGCGCCAGCCCCAGCAGTTCCAGACCCAGATCTGCGCCTTGCTGCGCGCCGCCGCCCGGGGGCCGCTGCGGGTGATGTTCCCCATGGTGACCGAGGTAGAGGACTGGGACGCCGCCATGAGCATTGTGGAGCACTGCCGCCAGAGCCTGCGGGAGCGGGGCGTGCCCTTTAACGAGAACACCCAGTTCGGCGTGATGCTGAGCATCCCCGCCGCCTGCCTGACCGTGGAGGACTTTGTAGCCCACGGCTGCGATTTTCTGGTCATCGGCACCAACGACCTGACCCAGTACACCCACGCCGCCGACCGGGAACTTGCCAGCGCGGAGCACTACTACCGCCCCGCCAGTCCGGCTATGAAAAAGCTGATCACCATGGTGATGGATGCCGCCAATGCGCACCACGTCCCGGTGACCATCTGCGGCCTTGCCGTGGGCAACCCCGCCAACACAGCGCAGTACCTGCACCTCGGTCTGCGCAGCTTCTCGGTAAGCCCCCAGAACCTGCTCAAGGTAAAACGGGCTCTGCTGGACACCGATGCCCACCCGGATGCAGGGGAAAATGCCTGAGAAAGATTTACGAAACGTAATATAACGCAAAATAATAAGAGGCTGTTGCACAAAATCCTGTGCAGCAGCCTCTTTCACTCTTTTTTGTTATAGCTGTCGTTTTTCTTTACGACCCCCTTCCGTGAAAAAGCACCCCGGGAAAATCCGCAGATTTTCCCGGGGTGCCAATTTTAAATAATTATTCCGCTGAAGATGGTCAGAGCAAAGCGGAGACCATTTAAATCGTCAAGCGTCTTACTCCAGATTCCCCGTCAGGGTCATGACGGCGGAGAGCACCGCCAGCGGGGCGGTCTCGCAGCGGAGGATACGGGGGCCAAGGCCCACCGTTTTTGCCCCGGCCTTGGCGGCCATTTCGGCCTCCTCGGCGGCAAAGCCGCCCTCTGCGCCGGTAACGATGGCAAGGCGCAGCTTCTGCCCGTCGGCGGGCTTTGCCTCCGCCAGCAGCTGACGCAGGGGTGCGCCGCCGCACTCGTAGCAGAACAGCACCAGATCGTACTGGTCAAAGCTGCGGCACACCGCCCCAAAGTTCGGCAGCGGCAAGGCTACGTCCGGCAGAACGCCCCGGCCGCACTGCTTGGCGGCTTCCAGCGCAATGCGGTTGTAGCGCTCGTTCTTCTGCTCCTCTTTTTTGGGGGCAGCCACGCAGTAGCGGCTGAAGAAGGGTACGATGTGGGCAGCGCCCAGCTCCACCCCGTGCTTGATGATCTGTTCCAGTTTGTCCTGCTTGGGATAGCCCGCCAGCAAAGTCACCTCCACGGTGGGCTCGGCGGCGCTGGGGTAGCCCGGCTCTACGGCAAAATCCACCCTGTCCTCCCCAAAGCCGGTGATGGTGGCGGTGTACTCTATGGCGTTGCCATCGCAGAGGATGACGGTATCCCCCGGCTTTGCCCGCATCACCCGGGCAAGGTGATGGGCGTCCGCACCCCGCAGGGTGGCGGTGCCGTCGGAGATCTCGGTGGTAAAGTAGCGGTGCGGCATACTGTGCGCTCCTTCTTACAATATTTGAATCTCAGGCCTTTTTGCAGACGATGCACTCCCAGCCGCGCTTTTCCTTGACTTCCACGACGGACAGACCGGCCTTTTCCAGTCCGGTGATCACCTCGTCCTTGCGGCTGTCGATGATGCCGCTGGCAATAAAGGTGGCACCCTCGGCCATCAGGCCGGGCACGGCGGGCGCAAGGCTGAGGATAGCATTGGCCACAATGTTGGCAGTGATGATATCATAGGTGCCGCTGGCCTTGTCGGACAAATCGCCCACCAGCACGGTCAGCTTATCCTGCACGCCGTTCAGGGCAGCGTTCTCCCCGGCGGTGCGCACCGCCACGGGGTCGATGTCCACGCCCTCGGCGCTGGCAGCGCCCAGCTTGAGGGCGGCAATGGCAAGAATGCCGCTGCCGGTGCCGATATCCAGCACCCGCTCACCGCCGCGCACCTGCTCGTCCAGCGCTTCAAGGCAAAGGCTGGTGGTCTCGTGGCCGCCGGTGCCAAAGGCAAGGCCGGGGTCAAGGATCAGCTTTACCCGGTCGGTGTCGTACTGCTGCCACGAGGGCACCA
>ERZ773277.3080-NODE-3080-length-10184-cov-3.860500_pt1 | contig 10184 bp, 6 predicted proteins | sample MGYA00511957_ERZ773277 | MGnify/ENA primary metagenome ERZ773277 (study PRJEB29015, sample SAMEA2737800) | human gut metagenome | biome: human gut; feature: human-associated habitat; material: faeces | place: China | collected 2012 ... | reverse complement strand
TTTCGAGCCGATCTGCGTGGCGAGGCGGATGCGCTGGCTCTCGCCGCCCGACAGCGAACGCGACGAACGCGCCAGCGAGAGGTAGCCCAGCCCCACGTCCATCAGGAACCGCAGGCGTTCGCGGATCTCCTTGACGATCTCCTGGGCAATCTTCCACTCCTTCTCCGAGAGCTGTTTTTCGATGGTGGGAACCCACTCCGAGAACTCGGAAATCGACATGGCCGACACCTCGGCGATGTTCTTCCCGGCGACGCGGAACTGCAACGACTCCTTCCGCAGGCGCGAACCGCCGCAGACCGAACATTTGCGGTAGACGAGGAACTGGTCGCGCCACTTCTGGCCGTGCTTCGAATCGTCGTCCTCGGTGCGGCCGATGTACTCGGCCACGCCCTCCCACGAGAGGAACTGGCGTCCGCCCGAAGACGAGAACTCCTGCAGGTCGACCGTCAGCGGCTCGGAATCGCCGTAGAGCACGGCGTTCAGCGCCTCCTCGGAGAAACTTTCGACAGGATCGTCGAGCGTGAAATCGTAACGGCGGCCCAGCATCTCCAGAATGGCGAAAAGCATGTTGTTGCGGTACTTGCCCAGCGGTCCGACGGCCCCTTCGCGCAGCGAGAGGCGGGCATCGGGAATGATCTTCCCCACATCGAAAACCGCCTCCTCGCCCAGTCCGTTGCAATGGGGGCAGGCGCCCTTGGGCGAGTTGAACGAGAAGGTGTGCGGCGCGGGGTCCTCGAAGGCCACGCCCGTCGAGGGGCACATCAGGTGGCGCGAGTAGAAACGCTGCTGCCCGGTCCCGTAGTCGTGGACGGCCATCGTGCCCTTGCCCTGGCGCATCGACTCCTTCAGCGAGGTCATCAGCCTTTCGCGGGACTCCTCGCTGACCACGAGGCGGTCGACCACCAGGTCGATGGTGTGTATCTTGTAGCGGTCGAGGCGCATGCCCGACGATATTTCGCGGATCTCGCCGTCGATGCGCGCATAGATGTACCCCTTCTTGGCCAGCGACTCGAACAGTTCGCGGTAGTGGCCCTTGCGGCCCTTGACGATGGGGGCCATCAGGGCGATCTTACGCCCGGCGAAGCCCGTGAGAATCAGCTCGGCGATCTGGTCGTCGGTATAGTGGACCATCTCCTCGCCCGTCACGGGCGAATAGGCCCGTGACGCCCGCGCGTAAAGCAGGCGCAGGAAGTCGTTGATCTCGGTCACGGTGCCCACCGTCGAGCGGGGATTCTTGTTGGTCGTCTTCTGTTCGATGGCCACCACGGGGCTTAACCCCGTGATCTTGTCCACATCGGGACGCTCCATCGTCCCCACGAACTGCCGCGCGTAGGTCGACAGCGTCTCCATGTAGCGCCGCTGCCCCTCGGCGTAGATCGTGTCGAAGGCCAGCGACGATTTGCCCGACCCCGAGAGGCCGGTGACGACTACCAGTTTGCGGCGCGGAATTTCGAGGTCCACGTTCTTGAGGTTGTGAACCCGGGCGCCCAGTATTTTGATCGTATCTTCCATTTCAGGTATGTAAACGTGCGGAACGTCCGGTTTATTGGATCGCAAATCAGCAACGTGCAAAGATACGTTTTTTTTCAATACATTGTCTTCTCCGCAGTTGTCGCGGTCAGGGTTCCGCCGCTGAAAAAACGAAGTCCGCCCGAATGCCTTGCGGCATTTCGGACGGACTTTACACGAATCACCGGTATTAACGGCCCTACTCGTAGGTCTGGAGGATGTACCAGTTATCGGAAGGATTCTCCGGGAACGACACGTCGATGCGCGTAGGATACCCTTCGGCGTCGAATTGGTAGGTCAACGCTCCGTCGGCATCCGCATGTTCCGACATCAGGTGCTTGCAGGAGACGCCGAGCACGCCGATCCACTGGCCCAACTGATCGAAAACATCGGAAGAGCCGAATATATCGGGCGTAACGATCGGATACATGTAGCCGCCCTTGTTCTCCCGGGCCGAATAGCTGTACGTGCTATGGTCCGTCTCGCGGGTGATAATATCTTCCTGGTTGAAAATGCCGTCGCCGTTATGGTCGTGATGGTAATATTTATGCCCGTCATACTCATCATAACTGCCGTCGCAGGTGTGCACGCTCTCGGAATAAGTGCTCACCACATTCCCGTTCACCCACGTGGCATTGCAAAACCCGTCGAGTTTCCCGGCATTGTCCGTCATCCGATAGGAGACCAGCTGCCTCTGGTTGTTATAAGTATAGTATATCTTATAGAGCACGACGCCTTTGTGCTGAATAACCGAAGAGCGGGCCAGCCCCGCCGCATTGAGCGTATAGGTAACCTTAAACACGCCCGGCTCTCCGAGGGCCTCGCCGCCTTCGAACTGATACCAGACTTTGCCATCCTCGTAATTGATCGGAATTTCCAGCGTCAGGCCGCCCTGTGTTACCTTAATCTTCGACATCCGCCGATTCGCATCGTAACTGTATTCGATGGCGCCGTTTCCTTCCGTAGGATCGACCGACTCGACCCGTTTGATCTTCTTATCCGCCGACGCCGGGGGAGTTACGAAACGCTGCTCGTCGAGTTCCGCCGCGGAGGGAGTTCCGCCGGTCGGGGCGATCGTCATGGAGGCTTTGCCGTTCCCCACGTCGCTGATGGTGATTTTGCCGAAATCGCTCAACGTGAGTTCGTGCAGATCGGCGGCAACGGAATAGGCACCCGAAAGCAGGTAGATATTGTTCTCCGCAGCCCGGGTAAAGGGCGTTTTGGATAAAAACGTATAAAGGCCGTCGGTCGTGAACTCGAGCGAAACATAGTTCGAACTCTCCGCAAAAGTCCACACTTTGGCGATAGCCTGCTTCAGTTTGGCCTCGGTGTCGGGATATTGCTCCTTCCCGGCGGCTGCCTGCGTGACATCAATCGTCGCCTTTTCACTCCCGGCCGTCACCGTAATCACCGCCGGCGTCGGAGCTGTTTCCGACGTATTGGGATCGGCGGAAACCGTAAACTGACCCTCCCCCGCAGCGACCTTGCACCAGCTTTGCGAAGACTCGGCTTTCCAGGTCGGTTGATTGGTGACGACCTTTACGGTAAAGGTCTCCGTCGCCGCGGCCGTAAAGGCAATCGCAGTTTGGGGACTGACCGACAAAGTCGCTTTATCCGGAGCCGGATCGTCCTTCTTGCATCCCGACAACAGCAGCATCGCCGCCGACAGAACGGTTGTGATAAGTTTGAATTTCATACGTATTTGCTTTTGAGTGAGTGTGAATTCTGCGGACATCCGGCCAAAATCAGCTCCATCACGGCCGTATCGTTACATGTAAAACAAAGGTATTCAAATTCCGCTGAATTCAAAATAAATCGGTGGAAATAATCGTCCGAAAGGCAAAATAGCGGGCGGCAGCGTTACCGCACACGCATCGTACGTTTATTTTAAAACGAATTCATCGGCGTCCCGCCATGCGGGGAATTTTTCGCGGAACGCCGCCAGCGCCTCCGTGTCGAACACGCCCGTCAGAATTCGTTCCCCGCCGCCGGCTTCGGCCATCGTGCGGCCCTTGAAGTCGACCAACGCCGAATCCCCGGCGTAACGGGCCGCAGGGTCATCCCCCACCCGATTCACTCCGGCCGCATAGCACTGGTTTTCGATGGCCCGGGCGCGCAGCAGCGTCCGCCACACTTCGCGCCGCGGCGCAGGCCACGAGGCGCAGCACAGAATGGCGTCGTAATCGCCCCGGCAACGGCTCCAGACCGGAAAACGCAAATCGTAACAGACGAGCAGCAGGAACCGCACGCCTCCGTATTCGACCACCGCACGACTGTCGCCGGGCGTGTACTGGCGCGCTTCGCCGCCGGGTGCGAACAGGTGGCGTTTATCATAGCCGACAAATTCGCCCGAGGGTTTCACGAAATACATCCGGTTGTAGAAACGGCCGTTTTCGGCAACGGCGACGCTGCCTGCGACCGCCTTGCCGTATCGGGCGGCCCAGCGGCGCAGGGCCGTGACGACCGCCCCGCCGGCCCCGTCGGCTACTCCGGCGGGGTCGAGCGTGAAGCCCGTGGCGAACAGTTCGGGCAGCAGCACGACATCCGCTTCGGCGGCAGCGACCATCGGTTCGAGCCGCGCGAGGTTCCGCGCGGGCTGTTCCCAAGCGATGTCGCACTGGCAGAGGGCGATGCGGAGTTCCACGAAAATCAGAGCTTATAGACAGTCAGCGACGACGCGCGGTCGCGCTGGTGGAAAAGCGTCACCCGGCAGGGCACGAAATCCGACGCCGCACAGCGCCACAGATCGACATACTGCTGGGGATTGCGCTCCGTGAGCGGAAACCACGAACTCTGCACCTGCACCATGATCCGGTGTCCGGCGCGGAAGGTGTGGGCGATGTCGGTCGTGCGGAAAGGCACGGTCTCGGGGCTGCCCGGCACGAAGGCTTTCGGACGCGTGAAGCCGTCGCGGTAACGGCCGCGCACCACGTCGCCGCGAACGAGCATCTGCATGCCGGCCTTTTCACCCTCGTCGGGGTAAACGTCGATCAGTTTCACGACGAAATCGGCATCCGAGGTCGAAAGGGCCACTTTCAGCGAAGCCTCGACCGGACCGGCAAGGGTCACATCTTCCGCAAGCGGTTCGGTCACGAACGTCAGCACGTCCTTGCGGCCCTCCAGAAACCGCTGGTCGGCGATCATGTACTCCTTGGGACGCCGCGTGCCGGAAGTTGCGATATACGGCACGGGGTCGGCAGGATCGGACGTATAGCTCGTCGAGGAGTTTTTCACCGTCGGTTTTTCGGTCGTGATGCGGCCGCCGTCGGCGAGGTAAAGAGTCAGTTTGCGGGCCTCGGAAGGCGTCCACCGCCCGAACGTATGCCAGCGGTTGTCGCCCGACGAGAAAGCCGCCACGGGCGGCAGCCGGTCGACCGTATCGCGCGCCCAGAGGTAGCAGTCGAAAAAGGGCGCCTCGAAATGTTCCATATAGTAGGCACCGGAGGCCTCCTCTCCGAAATCGAAGTCGCCCAGCGTACGCCCGTCGCCGCGCCATGCCCCGTGGGCCCACGGCCCGACGACCAGATGGAGCGGAGTCCGGGCGCTCTGGCGCAGGACGGCTTTGTAAAGGTTCCAGGCCCCGTAGCAATCTTCGGCGTCGAACGTGCCGCCCACGACCAGCATTGCGGGACGGATGTTGTAGCAGGCCCGGCGCGTATCGCGCGCGCGCCACCACTCGTCGTAGTCGGGATGTCCGGCCATCTCCTCCCAGAACGCATTGGGTGCCAGCAGTTTCGTCAGGTCGGCCCGCGTAGGGCGCTCCGTGAGGAAGAACGTGCGTTCGTCGGGCGAGATCGTCAGCCCGCGCCGCGGCATCTTGTCGGTCGGCTCGTGTCCAGCGGGCGTGTTCATCGAATTGAGGAACCGCACGGCGTCGCTCAACATCAGCACGCCGTTGTGGTGCACGTCGTCGCCCATGTACCAGTCGGTAACGGGGGCCTGCGGCGAAACGGCCTTCACGGCCGGATGCCCGCTCAAACCGCCCATCAGGGCGTAGAATCCCGGGTAGGAGCATCCCGCGAAACCCACACGGCCGTTGTTGCCGGGAATGTTCTTCACCAGCCAGTCCACCGTATCGTAGCTGTCCGTCGTCTCGTCCACGCTGCCGAAGCCCGCGGGACGCACGTGCATGAACTCGCCCTCGCTCATGTAGCGGCCCCGGACGTCCTGCTGGACGATGATGTAGCCGCGGTCGACGTAGCTGCGCATGTAGCCTTTTTCGAAACTGCCGGGAAACTGTCCCTCGCCGTAAGGTCCCGTACCGTAAGGCGTCCGGAAAATGATTATCGGGGCCTTGCCGGGGGCCTTGGGCGTGAAGACCGAGGTGTGCAGGCGCACGCTGTCGCGCATGGCGATACGGTATTCGGTCTTGTCGTAAAGCGTGCTGACAGGCTGGGCGCACGCGGCGGCCGCTACCAGCAATCCCGCCCAGAGCAGGAACAGAAATCGGCGTAGTTTCATCATTTCGGGAGATTTTTACGTTTCGTAAAGATACGGTTTTTCGGCCAATCCGCAAAACTTTCGCTCCGCAAGCCGGCAAATCCGCCGCATCTTCCGGCAGTACGGCCCGCGAAGTTTGGATTCGGACGAAAATAAACGTACTTTTGCAGCGTATATACCGGAAAAACCATGTTGAAAGCAGGACGCATACAAACCCTCACCGTAAGCCGCGTATCGGAATACGGCCTATACCTCGCCGACGAGGAGCAGAACGAAGTGCTGCTCCCCAACCGCTACACTTCGCTGACGGACAAGGTCGGCGACCGGAAAGAGGTCTTCCTCTACCACGACTCGGAGGACCGCCTCGTGGCGACGACCGAAACGCCGCTGCTGCGCGAAGGCGAAGCGGGCTATCTGCGCGTGGTGGACAAGACGGCCCACGGGGCTTTCCTCGACTGGGGACTGCACGGCAAGGACCTGTTCCTCCCCAACCGCAACCAGCAGGGCGGCATCCTGGCCGGACACAGCTACATCGTCTACCTCTACGAAGACAACATCACGGGCCGCTGCGTGGCCACGACCAAACTCAAGAGTTTCATAAACAACGACCTGATCACGGTGAAACCCCGCGAGGAGGTCTCGCTGCTGGTGGCCTCGGAGAGCGAAATCGGCTTCCGCGTGATCGTCAACAACCGCCACTGGGGCATGATCTACCGCAACCAGATCTTCCGTCCCGTGGCCGTCGGCGACCGGCTGAAAGGCTACGTCAGGCGTATCACCGAGGACAACCGCATCGACGTGAGCCTCCAGCAGACGGGATTCGCACAGGTGAAGGACTCGGCGGAGGTGCTGCTCCAGCTGGTCCGCGACAACGGCGGATTCCTGCCCCTGAACGACGACAGCGCCCCCGAGGAGGTGACGCGCCTCACGGGAACGAGCAAAAAGGTTTTCAAACGCTCGCTGGGCATGCTCCTCAAGCGCGGCGCGGTCGAAGCCGGCGAAAAAGGCATCAAAATCCGGAAACATGGCGAAGATTAACACCGCGGAGCGCGTTTCGGCGGAAGCCTCGGACAATTTCGTTTTCCAGCGCTCGCTGCTGGCCTACCACGCCGCCTCGGCGCGCATCGCGGGCGACGTGCTCGAAATCGGAACCGGAGCCGGCTACGGCATCGAGGTAGCGGCGCCCCGGGCGCGGCGGTTCGTCACCGTCGACAAGCACGCCCCGGCGCCGGAGCTGCTCGACCGCCCCAACGTCGAGTTCCGGCAGGCAGTGGTCCCGCCGCTGGACTTCCCCGACCGAAGTTTCGACTGCGTGATCTCGTTCCAGGTGATCGAGCATATCAAACGCGATGCGGAGTTCGTGCGCGAAATACACCGGGTGCTGCGCCCCGGGGGACGGTTCATCGTGACGACCCCCAACGCCCCGATGTCGCTCACCCGCAACCCGTGGCACGTGCGCGAATACACGGCCGAACAACTCCGCAGGCTGCTCGCCGCACGGTTTTCGGAGATCGAAACCCTCGGGGTCTTCGGCAACGAAAAGGTGATGGACTACTATGCGGAAAACCGCCGCGGCGTCGAACGCATCACGCGCTTCGACATTCTCGACCTCCAGCACCGCCTGCCGCGCTGGATGCTGCAAATCCCCTACGACATCCTCAACCGCATGAACCGCCGCAAACTCCTCCGGGAAAACACCGGGCTGACGACCTCGATCCGCATGGACGACTACCGCATCGAACCGGTGGGAGACGGTTGTTTCGACCTGTTCTACATCGCGGTGAAATAAACGAGGGAGGTTTTCGGAAACCTCCCTCTCTTTTTCTATTCCAGCGTCACCCCGAGGCTCTGCCCCGCGCGGAGCCTCTTGCGGACGACCTCCCGCCCGTCCTGCGTCACGGCGACCTCCATCCCCTTCGCCGCACGGCGCACCTCGATGTCGAACGCCGAGCCGAAGGCGCGCACGTTGCGCAGGTTCATGCGGTCCCACGCCGCGGGCAGGCGCGGCGTCAGGGTAAACGACCGGAACCCCGTCGGACGGATTCCGAACACCCCTTCGGTCAGGATGCGGCAGTAAAGGCCGCTCTCGGCCGAAAGATGACGCTGGGAACCTTCGGGCCACGCCTCGATGGCGTAGGGAACATGGTCGCCCAGCAGGCGCACCCCGGAATAATAGGACAAATAGCCGGTGGCCTTCTCGGTCTCGCCCGAGGCGTAGACCCCGCGCAGGGCGTAGAGCGTCGACCGGTCCCAGAAGGTCTTGTCGCCCGACCGGGTCAGCAGACCGTTTTCGGTCCACAGTTTCGGCGAAAAGAGCGCCTCGACGGTCGCCTCCTTCCGTTCGTCGATGCCGACGGTCAGCGGAATGCAGATCCACGCACGCAGACGGTCGTTGCCCGTATAATAACGATAGGTGTCGAAGCCCTCGACCATGCCCCCGAAATGGCGGTCGATGTTTTTCCGCAGCGCGGCGGCCTGACGTTCGTAGGCGGCCAGCTGCCGGGCGGGCTTATGCAGTTCGCGGCCCAGCATTGCGGCCGAGAGCAGCGCGTCGTAATAAAGCGACGAGGTGCACAGATTGGCGTCCCCGGCCGGGAAGCGACCTTCCAGTTCGTCCGAATCGGAGGCCACCACACCGTCGCCGGTCAGCCGGCGGCGGCAGTACTCCAGACACCACTCCACCAACGGCCACACTTCGGCCGCTTCGGCGGCATCGCCGCGCGCCAGCGCATAACGCGCCGCACCGTAGGCGATCATGGCTGCATCGCCGCGGTCGCCCGCGCCGTTCCAGATGTCGGTTCCTTCGGCTATGATCGAACTGGGAATCGGCCGGTAGTCGGGATTCATGTAGCGAGCGAAATAGCCGAACGAGCAGAGCGCCGAGCGGTTGCCCCGGTCGTAGCCCAGGAAAGGGAAGAACGGGTTGATGTACTCGGCCTGGTCGTTGGCCCAGATCGCGGCATAGAAACGCTCGCCGCCGGGACCGTGCATCAGACCGCCCTTGGTGTCGTAGATGCTCTCCGCAGCGCGGATTTTCGCAAAGGCGAACATGGCGTCGATCACGGGGTCGGGGGTGTCCAGCACCAGATTGCGCTGCCATTCGGCCACCAGCGCACGGCGTTTGGCGCACTCCGAGTCGGCGTTCAGCGCCAAGGCTTCGTCCCCGGACCGGCGGCCGCTGAAAAAGGCCCCGAAAGCGACCTCGGCCCGCGGAGCGAGCATCAGCGCCGTGTCGCCGCAGATCTCGGCCACCAGTTCGTAACTGCCCTCCACGCCCTTTGCCGGAGCTGTCCGGATCACCGAACGCGCCCGGGGAATCTCGACGTAAAGCGGCTTCTCGCCCGTATTCTTCAGGATGTATTTTTCGCAGAAGGCAGCCTCGTCGACCGACGGGAAAAGGACACGCGTCAGCGAAAGCGAGCCTTTGACCGCCGTCCAGTCGCTCTCGACGGTCATCGTGCCGTCGAGCACGATCCGGCGGACCTTCTCCTGCTGAAGGCAATTCTCATTGACCGAAAGCATCCGGGGAACGTCCCACGCGAAACGCCGCATCAGCGAACCGTGCGTATTGTTCGGGATGGTGCGCAGCATCGGCCACACGATACTGCGTTCGAACCGGAAACTGCCGTCGGCGCCGACACCGTAGCGCAGGACGGCGGAAATCCGCAATCCGCTCATTTCGATATGGTCCCGGTGCGAATCGCCCTCGCGGACATTCCACACGATGGCCGTGCTGTCGGGAACCACCTCCCAGCGGGTTTGCGTACCGGCGAGGGCAGGCGCCGTCAGACAACAGAGAAACGGCAGGAAAAAGCGGCTGATGCGGATCATGGAGTCGGGGTTTTCGTTTTTAAAATAAGTCGTATTATTTCGAATCATAACAAAAATACGATAAAAAACGAACTCCGCAAAAAAACGACGGCGGCATATTCCACGGAACGCCGCCCGCCGGAGGAGGCAAAACCCTTTCGACGCAATTTGCAGCCGAGTTTTTTTCACCGCTCAAAACATTGGTTACCAACCACATAATAACACACGCACGATGTTTTGCCGATTTTTCTTTGTTTTTCTCGTTTTTTTTATACTTTTGCAAATCAGCCATAACGGGTTAACACCCCTTGAGGACAAATAATCCGTTGACAATTGGGAACTTAAAAATATTGTGACTATGTATTGGACGCTTGAACTGGCATCGAAACTCGAAGATGCCCCCTGGCCCGCAACGAAAGATGAAC
>ERZ773277.3074-NODE-3074-length-10193-cov-2.200039_pt1 | contig 10193 bp, 8 predicted proteins | sample MGYA00511957_ERZ773277 | MGnify/ENA primary metagenome ERZ773277 (study PRJEB29015, sample SAMEA2737800) | human gut metagenome | biome: human gut; feature: human-associated habitat; material: faeces | place: China | collected 2012 ... | reverse complement strand
CGCGATCCGCAGGACAGCCTGTATAGCCGCGTCGCGGATTTTATGCTGATCGCACTGGCACTCCTGCTTTTGCTGCCCCCGCTGCTGGCCGTTATCGTTGATGGACTGAATCGCAATGTGTTGTCGGTACTGCAACAACCTGTCCTGTGGCAAGCGACGTGGACCTCCTTGCGCATTGCGCTGGCAGCCGGGCTACTGTGCGTGATTCTGACCATGATGCTGCTCTGGAGCAGCCGCGAGCTGTACGCGCGTCATGCCCGTAAAGCCGGACACGCGCTGGAACTGACGGGTATGCTGATCCTGGCGATGCCGGGCATTGTGCTGGCGACCGGATTCTTTTTACTGTTCAACAGCACCATCGGCCTGCCGGAAAGCGCCGACGGCATCGTCATTTTTACCAACGCACTGATGGCCATCCCTTACGCGCTCAAGGTACTGGAAAACCCGATGCGCGACGTCAACAGCCGCTACAGCTTGCTGTGTCAGTCGCTGGGCATGCAGGGCTGGCAGCGCCTGAAGGTGGTAGAATTGCGCGCACTGAAACGTCCGCTCGCCCAGGCGCTGGCGTTTGCCTGCGTGCTGTCGATTGGCGATTTTGGCGTAGTGGCGCTCTTCGGCAACGAGGATTTCCGCACGCTGCCGTTCTGGCTTTATCAGCAAATTGGCTCTTACCGTAGCCAGGACGGCGCCGTCACGGCGCTGCTCCTGTTGCTGCTGTGCTTTGCGTTATTTACCGTTATCGAAAAACTTCCGGGGCGTGATGTTAAAACTGACTGATGTAACCTGGCTTTATGAGCACCTGCCAATGCGTTTTACCCTCTCCGTTCGTCAGGGAGAGCGAATCGCAGTGCTTGGCCCCAGCGGGGCCGGAAAAAGTACCCTGCTCAATCTGATCGCCGGTTTTCTGCAACCTGCCAGCGGGTCGATCGTCATTGATAACGGCGAGTTTACCTACGCGCCGCCGGCTAAGCGCCCGGTGTCGATGCTGTTTCAGGAAAACAATCTGTTCAATCATCTTACGGTCTGGCAGAACATCGCGCTGGGTATGGATCCGGGGTTAAAGCTCAGTGCTGCGCAGCGTCAGACGCTGGAGGCGATCGCCGAACAAATGGGCCTGTCTGCGTTTATCAACAGACTACCGGGGGAGCTTTCCGGCGGCCAGCGCCAGCGCGTGGCGCTGGCACGCTGTCTGGTGCGCAAGCAGCCGCTGCTGCTGCTCGACGAACCCTTTTCGGCGCTCGACCCGGCTCTGCGTCAGGAAATGCTCTCGCTGGTTGAGGAGGTGTGCGAGCGCGAACAACTGACGATGCTGATGGTTTCGCACAGCATTGAAGATGCCGCACGCATCGCGCCGCGATCGGTGGTGATCGCGGAGGGCCGTATTTTGTGGGATGGAGAAACAGAAGAACTTCTGAGTGGTAACGCAGGGGCATCTTCATTGTTGGGCATTCGTGCGGTCTGATGCCCTCACCCCGGCCCTCTCCCACGGGGAGAGGGAAAACACCTTAACGGCTCACCACCTTCAACAGGATCTCGCCGTACACCGGCATCAGCGGGTGGCGGATCAGCGCCACCAGCGCTACCACCGCCACGCCGAGCGTAAGTGGGGCCAGCCAGAGCAGGCGCGTGCGCGGGAGATAGCGGGTCAGGCGATCGACGCTCGCTTTCGCGCTGCGCCACAGGCGCCAGCAGAGCCAAACCGCCAGCCACAGCAGCACCGCCGTACCCAGCAGCAGCCATTTAAACTCACCGCTTTGCATACCGTCAGGAATATCAATCGCCGCGCCCGCCAGGATACCCGGCAGGAAGTAGAACGGCGGCCAGAAGACGCAGCCGATGATATTCGGCACCACAAACTTCGCGACGGGCAGATCCAGCATCCCGGCCACCATCGGCACCAGTGGACGCGTTGGCCCAACGAAGCGCCCCACGAGGATGGTGAACATGCTGTGCTGGTGCAGTGCGTGCTCGGTTTTATCCAGCAGCGCTTTGTTTTTTTTCATGAACGACCAGCGGTGCAGCGGCTTCTTAAAGCGCCAGCCCAGCCAGAAGGAGATCCAGTCCCCCAGCAAACAGCCGATAATACCGGCCATCCACGCCTGCCAGAAATTGACCTCGCCGCTGCCGATAAGCGCCCCAAGCCCCGCCATCACGGTGCCGGGCAGGATCAGCCCGACCAGCGCCAGCGACTCCAGAAACGCCACCAGCGCCACGGCGATGAGCGAATACATAACGGACTGGGTAATAAAATGTTCCAGCAATGCCTGCATAACTATTCCGGTCAGAAAACGAATCAGCGATTCTGCTTAGCGCCCTGCACCGCGTCAAGGCATCAATTGTCTGAATAGTTTACAAGATGCGCCTGAAGTTCACCTGAATGTTTACCGATTATTCACATCCCGCACGGAATTCGCTCGGGCTGGCACCGGTGCACTTCTTAAACACGCGAGAGAAATAGAGCTGATCTTCAAAGCCAACGTTACGCCCGACGGTGGCGATAGGCATTCGGGTGGTGCTGAGCAGCAGTTTCGCCTGGCTGATGCGCTGATCCTCCTGCCAGCCGAGGACGCTGACCCCCAGCTGCTGGCGGAACAGATGCGACAGCCGTGACGGCGACAGGCACACATGCTGGGCGACGCTGGCAATATCAAACTGGCTGTCGGCAAGGTGGTCGCTGATGTACTGGCAGGCGTCGCGGACGCGGTTGTCCAGCGGCGGATTAAGCGACTCGTTGATGGCCTCCATGCGGCGCAGCAGCACCTGTTCAAGCAGGTTGATGGCCAGCAGTTCGGCGTAGCGCCCTCCCGCCTGCCCTGCCTCAATAATCTGTGCAAACAGCTCACGGAACTGCGCCAGATGCGCCTCATCCGGGCGATAAAAACCGGTTTGCGCGAAAATGGCCGGCCACGAGAGCCACTCCTGCCAGTAGGCGCGCGGACGGAAATAGACCCACTGGTGATACCACTCTTTGGCATCCGGGTGGCGCCCGTAGTGGTGGATCTCCCCCGGCGGGAACAGCAGCATATCACCAGGGCGGCAGATAAACTGCCGATCGCCGTTTTTAATCACCCCTTCCCCGCGAACGGTCAGGTTCAGAATATACCCTTTCATTCCGAGCGGTCGATCGACGTAGAAATCGAGATACCCCTCGGCCTCAATGGGCGTCAGCCCCGCCACCAGATGGGCGTTAAATGAGTATCCCGGCAGCAGGGGATCGTTTTGCGGTTCGGCCATAGATTCAGTTCTCCCAAGGGTCCTGAAGGAAACCAATTGTCCATATCGATAAAAGCAGTATAAAAATGGCCCGCGAAAAGATCCAAAAAGCATCACGCCTCTTTTACGTCCGCCATGTTTCAGCCTTTTCCCCTGATTTATCCGCCAGCACGGGCGGATAAGCAGTAACAAAAGTGTCTATAAGTACGGCAGAAATGTCCACATTGAATATTTGCACGGCGTCACACTTTCAATCGTAACAGCAATTTAATCCATAAGATTAGCGGATCCTGCCTGACGATTTTTGTCCCCAGTCTCTAATGTTCTTCCATACCTGTTTTGGATGGAGCAACACCATGGCAATTGCAATTGGCCTCGATTTTGGCAGCGACTCAGTTCGCGCGCTGGCAGTGGACTGTACGACTGGCCAGGAAATAGCAACCAGCGTTGAGTGGTATCCGCGCTGGCAAGAGGGGCGCTACTGCGATGCGCCGAACAACCAGTTCCGTCACCACCCGCGCGATTACATTGAATCAATGGAAGCGGCGATCAAAACCGTGCTGGCGGAGCTGACGGATGCCCAGCGGGCCGACGTCGTGGGGATTGGCGTCGACAGTACCGGTTCAACGCCGGCCCCGGTTGATGCAGAAGGCTGCGTACTGGCGCTTCGCCCGGAGTTTGCCGATAACCCGAACGCCATGTTTGTGCTGTGGAAAGACCATACCGCCGTGGAAGAGGCGGAAGCCATCACCCGCTTATGCCACCAGCCGGGCAAAACCGACTACTCGCGCTACATCGGCGGGATCTACTCCAGCGAATGGTTCTGGGCAAAAATCCTGCACGTTACCCGCGCGGACGCGTCTGTCGCACAGGCAGCGGCGTCATGGATTGAGCTGTGCGACTGGGTTCCCGCCCTGCTCTCCGGCACCACTCGTCCGCAGGCTATTCGCCGTGGCCGTTGCAGCGCCGGGCATAAATCGCTGTGGCATGAAAGCTGGGGTGGTCTACCGCCAGCCAGTTTCTTTGACGAACTCGACCCCATCCTCAACCGCCATCTGCAATACCCGATGTTTACCGATACCTTCACAGCCGACCTGCCGGTTGGCACCCTGTGCGCCGAGTGGGCGCAGCGTCTGGGTATCGACCTGAATCAGCCGCGCGTGGTCGCCGTGATTGAGGTGGATAGCGGCCAGCTTGGCGTGGATAGCGCCATGGTGGAGCTACAGCAGCTGCAAAACATGCTGGCGACGCCGGAGCGTAACAACCTGGTGGCAATCGTCTCTTTGACGGAAATGGTGGTGCTCAAGCCTGCGCTTAATCAGTTTGGCCGCTGGGACGCGGAAGATCATCGTCGCCGCGTTGAGCTGCTCATCGAGCGCATGAAGGAGAACGGACAGCTCCGTTTTCGCGTCGCGCTGGGAAATTACTTTACCGGGCCGGGAAGTATCGCCCGTTCATGGCGAACGGCGCGCACTACCATGATGGTGGGTAAACAGCGCATGCCGGAGAGCCGCAGTTATTTCTATCAGGATCTGATGCTGCCGGTCCTGCTCGACAGTTTGCGCGGTGGCTGGCAGGCCAACGAGCTGGCGCGCCCGCTGGTGCGTCTGAAAGCGATGGACAACAACGGGCTGCTGCGCCGTACGTTGCAGGCGTGGTTCCGGCATAACGTGCAGCCGCTGGCAACGTCAAAAGCGCTGTTTATTCACCGTAATACGCTGGAGTATAGGTTAAACCGGATCTCGGAACTGACGGGGCTGGATTTAGGGAATTTTGACGACCGGCTACTGCTGTATGTGGCGTTGCAGCTGGATGAACAAAGATGATGCTTTTTGCCGGGTGGCGGCTTCGCCTTACCCGGCCTACATGCGTAGGCCCGGTAAGCGAAGCGCCACCGGGCAATAAAACGGCTCATTTGTTACGCGTCAATTTCTCAAGATCAGCTTCAATTTCGCTGATCTTATGGGTAACAACACTTTCCAGGTGACGCAGGTCGTCAAGGATCTTACGTTTCAGATCGACTTCGCTGCGATCGCGCTGGCAGATTTGATCGAGTTCGTCGATAACGTAGCGCAGGTTAGGGCTGATTTCCTGTACTTCTTTATATCCCTGACCGATACCGTCAGCGACAACGGTCTTACGCTGGCGTGGGTATTTAAATTTCACGCTTTTGGCGAAGAACTCTCCTTTGTCCTTGTGAAAATAGATTTTCAAAATATCGTTATTGGCTTCCTGGCGGAGACTATAACGATCAATTTCATCAGGATTGGTAATGCCCAGACTTTTCAGATTATCGTACATAGCGGTACCCTTGATCTCAACATAACCTATGAATAATTAACGAAAAAATCTATTTTCGCCACCTTCGGATATAAAAAAAGCGGGGTTGCCCCCGCTTTTTGTTATACCCGATTAATCGATGGTGCGCAGCAGTTCATTGATGCCCACTTTACCGCGCGTTTTCGCATCCACTTTTTTCACGATGACCGCGCAGTACAGGCTGTATTTGCCATCTTTAGACGGCAGGTTGCCGGAAACCACAACGGAACCGGCTGGAACGCGGCCGTAGTGAATTTCACCGGTTTCGCGATCGTAAATACGGGTGCTCTGGCCAATGTACACGCCCATGGAGATCACAGAACCTTCTTCGACGATCACGCCTTCAACCACTTCGGAACGTGCGCCGATGAAGCAGTTGTCTTCGATGATGGTTGGGTTAGCCTGAAGTGGCTCCAGAACGCCACCAATGCCGACGCCGCCGGACAGGTGAACATTTTTACCGATCTGCGCGCAGGAGCCGACGGTAGCCCAGGTGTCCACCATGGTGCCTTCGTCAACGTAGGCGCCGATGTTCACGTAGGATGGCATCAGCACGGTGTTGCGTGCGATGTATGCACCCTGACGAACGGCTGCCGGTGGTACTACGCGGAAGCCCTCTTTCTGGAAGCGCGCTTCGTCGTAATCCGCAAATTTCATTGGCACTTTATCGAAGTAGCGGCTTTCTGCTCCGTCGATAACCTGGTTATCGTTGATACGGAAAGAGAGCAGCACAGCTTTCTTCAGCCATTGATGAGTAACCCACTGACCGTCGATTTTTTCTGCCACGCGCAGCGCGCCGGAATCCAGCAGGGAAATAACCTGGTTTACCGCTTCACGGGTCACGGTATCCACATTTGCCGGAGTGATGTCGGCGCGACGCTCAAAAGCGGACTCAATAACGTTCTGTAACTGCTGCATTGTTTACTCTTTCCATTTCACTAAAAAACACGTCACCCTTTATCGTTTGGATTGAGGGCTGCTGTCAACCGTTGTTGCACTTCAAGTTGCAGGTCATTATTAAGGGCACGCCGGTCGGCCGTCGCGATTAAATAAATCTTCTACTCGTTCGCCAATGGTTGTAATTCGGGCGCCGTGAAGCGAAATTCCCAGATCGGCAAAAACCTGGCCGACGCGGGCGAGCAGCCCTGGCTGGTCGAGCGCAATCAGCTCAAGGAACGATTTACGGTCGGTATGGGTCGGCAGGAAATTGACCTCGGTATCGACGGTAAAGTGGCGCAGTTTTGCTGGCTGACGTCGCGGCTGCGGAGGTTGCCAGCTGCGCTGCGTAATCGCCTGCTCGAGGCCAAAGCGTATCCCCTCATGCCTGTCCGACGACAGCGGGCTGCCATCCGGCTCCAGTACAATAAAGGTGTCCATCGCCATGCCGTCGCGGGTGGTAAAAATCTGCGCGTCGTGAACGCTCAGGTTACGCCTGTCCAGTTCGGCGCAGACCGCCGCAAACAAATAAGGCCGGTCCGGGCTCCAGATAAAGATCTCCGTTCCGCCACGCGTGGCCTGCGGGCTGAGCAGAATCATTGGTTTCGTCAGGTCGTGCTTCAGCAGATGCCGGGCGTGCCAGGCAAGCTGGTTTGGGCTGTGGCGCACAAAGTAGTTGGCGCGACAGCGCGCCCAAATCTGATGTAGTGCCTCTTCGTTAATGTTATCCATGCGCAACAGGGCAAGCGCCTGCAACTGGTGGTGGCGCACGCGCTCGCGCATATCCGGGGTGTTCTGCATCCCGCGACGCAGCTGTTTTTCGGTGGCGAAGTACAGTTCGCGCAGCAGGCTCTGCTTCCAGCTGTTCCACAGGGTTTCGTTGGTAGCGCAGATATCGGCTACCGTCAGGCAGACCAGGTAGCGCAGGCGGTTCTCCGTTTGCACTTCCTCGGCGAACTGCTTGATCACTTCCGGATCCTGAATATCACGACGCTGAGCGGTAACCGACATCAGCAGATGATGGCGAACCAGCCAGGCAATAAGCTGCGTCTCACGTGAGTTCAGGCCGTGCAGCTCGGCAAATTTCAGCACGTCCTGGGCACCGAGTACGGAGTGGTCGCCGCCGCGACCTTTGGCGATATCATGGAACAGGGCGGCGATCAGGATCAGTTCGGGGTGAGAGAGGCGCGGCCACAAATCAACGCACAGCGGATGGCGGGATCGCGTCTCTTCTCTGGCAAAACTTTCCAGCTTCAGCATGACGCGGATCGTGTGCTCATCCACCGTATAGGCGTGAAACAGGTCGAACTGCATCTGCCCGACAATATGCGACCACTGTGGCATATAGGCCCACAATACACTGTGTCGGTGCATCGGCAGCAGACCGCGGCTGACGGCGCCCGGATGACGAAGCATGCTCAGGAATAGCGAGCGCGCCTCCGGGATGTAACACAGCGGCTGCTTCAGATGACGTCGTGCATGGCGCAGATGACGCAGGGTAGTGGAGTAGATCCCGGTGATCGTGCTGTTGCGCACCATGGTATAGAACATTCGCAGGATCGCTTCCGGTTCGCGGATGAACAGCGTTTCGTCGCGAAGATCGATCAGCGTGCCGCGCAGCTGAAATTCGTCATCAATCGGACGCGGTTTTTCGTCTGCCGTCAGCGCGAGGATCGCCTCATCGAACAGCTGTAACAGCATCTGGTTCAGCTCAGAGACGCGGCGAGTGACGCGGAAGAAATCCTTCATCATTTGCTCGACCGGCTCGTTGCCCTCGCCCTGGTAATTCAGGCGCTGCGCCACGCTAAGCTGCCGGTCAAACAGCAGGCGGTTATCGTAGCGGGTGACCTCCAGGTGCAGCGCAAAACGGATGCGCCAGAGCAGATGCAGGCACTCGTTGAGTTCGTTACGTTCGGCTTCGGTCAGAAAACCAAAACCGACCATTTCGTCCAGCGAGGTGGCCCCAAAATGGCGACGGGCGACCCATTGCAGCGTGTGGATATCGCGCAGGCCACCGGGGCTGCTTTTAATATCCGGTTCGAGATTATAGCTGGTGCCGTGATAGCGCTGGTGGCCCTGGTTTTGTTCTTCGACTTTCGCGGCGAAGAATTTTTCTGAAGGCCAGAAGCCGTCGCTAAAGATGTGCTTTTGCAGTTCGAGGAACAGCGCCACGTCGCCAATCAGCAGGCGGGTTTCAATTAAATTGGTGGCGACGGTCAGGTCAGATAACCCTTCCAGCAGACACTCTTCCAGCGTGCGCACGCTGTGACCCACTTCCAGCTTCACGTCCCAGAGCAGGGTCAACAGCTCACCGATTTTCTGCGCCCGATCGTCCGGCAGTTTTTTACGGCTTAAGATTAGCAGGTCGATATCAGAGAGCGGATGCAGTTCACCCCGGCCATATCCGCCGACAGCAACCAGCGCGACGTCGCTCACCTGCCCGAAACCGTAGTCGATCCACAGACGTTGCAGGAGCTGGTCGATAAATTCGGTGCGCGCTTCAATGAGCTGTTCGGCTGAGACGCCTGCATCAAATGCGCTACCCAGCCAGCGATGGAAAACCGCCATATGGGATTTGATATGTGCGCAGGTCAGCTCATGCGGTGGCCAGACGCCCGGGTTGTCAGGCTGGTCGGGGAGGGTGGGAAGTGCTGTGTTAGCATACTGTTCGGGTAAGAGATTACTCATCGTGCGCCACCCATAAGAAAAAGCTATCGCCATTAAAAAAGCCGGCATTCGCCGGCTTCTTATCACTCAATGTTCGTCAGTATCGCCGGGATGGTGTCATCCTTGCGCAACGTCATAATTTCGCAGCCGTTGTCTGTAACCACAATAGTATGCTCGTACTGGGCAGACAAGCTTCTGTCTTTGGTTTTTACCGTCCAGCCATCTTTCATGGTACGGATGCGGTAATCGCCCGCGTTGACCATTGGCTCAATAGTGAAGGTCATGCCCTTTTGCAGCACTACGCCACCGTCGTCTGCATCATAGTGCAGAACTTGCGGTTCTTCATGGAACACACGACCAATACCGTGACCGCAATATTCACGCACCACGGAGAAACCTTCCGCTTCCACAAACTTCTGGATTGCGGCGCCGATGGTGCGCAGGCGGATGCCTGGCTTCACCATTTTCAGCGCCAGGTAGAGGCTGTCCTGGGTGACTTTACACAGGCGCTCGCCCAGAATCGTTGGCTTGCCAACGATGAACATCTTAGAGGTGTCACCGTGGTAGTCGTCTTTAATGACGGTCACGTCGATGTTGACGATGTCGCCATCTTTCAGCAGCTTCTCGTCATCCGGAATGCCGTGGCAAACCACTTCATTGATAGAGATGCAGACGGATTTTGGAAAACCGTGATAGCCAAGGCAGGCGGAGACCGCGTGCTGCTCGTTGACGATATAGTCGTTACAGATGCGATCCAGTTCGCCGGTGCTGACGCCCGGTTTCACAAACGGTTCGATCATTTCAAGCACGTCAGCGGCCAGACGACCGGCGACGCGCATCTTTTCAATTTCTTCAGGTGTCTTAATAGAGATAGCCATGTAATCTGTCCATCGGTGTCGATTTTTTCGACAATACTAGTGTAAGTGTTGTCAATGGTATCAGTCAGGCGCACCCCGTGCCAAATTGAGAATCATTAACAGCACACTCCGCCAACAACTGTTGGTTTCTGGTCGTGTTTTGTGGTATAAAGCGCGCCGGACTTCCGATCCATCTCAGAT
>ERZ773277.3071-NODE-3071-length-10198-cov-2.595386_pt1 | contig 10198 bp, 8 predicted proteins | sample MGYA00511957_ERZ773277 | MGnify/ENA primary metagenome ERZ773277 (study PRJEB29015, sample SAMEA2737800) | human gut metagenome | biome: human gut; feature: human-associated habitat; material: faeces | place: China | collected 2012 ... | reverse complement strand
GCAAAGGTCAGATTAGCCTCGGCTAAACGGAACAATGGGAAATCCATATCCGGGAACTGCTGATTCGGATCGTGACCGATTTGTCCGGATTTCGTGATATTCTTGAATTTAGTTACAGAATAACCTTCTGTAAACTCGGTCGGCTTATTGATCTCGAATGTACGGTCTGTAGTCCAGAAAGAGGCACGTGTATCAGTTGTTTTCGATAAGTCTCCGTCAGAAGCGAACTTTTTCACCAATGCCATGCGGGCACGGTTACCACCCCATGCTTCTTTAGTCCCGAAATCAACCAGTGCGTTCATGTCACCACTGATAAAGCTGGCGATAAAGAACAATCCGGACCAAGAGCGGGTCTGTACGCCATCATAACAAATCGGCAGGATCATCTCGGGAGAGGTGTTGTTATCTGCAAGGAAATTATCTCCATAATTAGGAGCCAGAGAGAAACCGGCGTCCATGACTTTCTTTGAGTATTCAGCGGCGGCAGACCATTGAGGGGTACCTGTATATACTTCTGCGTTCAGATATAAGCGAGAAAGTAGCATCCATACGGCGGCTTGATCGGCACGTCCATATACATTTGCACGGGGAGCCTTCATTTGTGGCTCGATTTCTTTCAACTCTTTCTCTATATAGGTATAGAGATTCGCCCGGGTAATCCGTTCGGGAACATAGGTACCGATACCCGTGTTCTCATCAACGAACGGGACATTGCCATATAAATCAATCAAATAATAATAATCCAAGGCACGGATAAAACGAACTTCAGCACGCTGTGTAAGACTTTCCTCGTCATCCTTGCCCTCTGTCTGTATTAAGAAGTTATTACACTGAGCGATTTGGATGTACAGACGGTTGAACATATTCAATACCACACCGTTCGAGGCGGTAAACTTAGCGAAGTTCAAGGGATATACATCCACGTCGCCAGACCAAGCGCAAATCGCCTCGTCCGTAGGAAGCTCATTCAGGTTGAATAGCATACGCATCAAACCCGACGCTCCCTCATCCGTGTCGGCGATATCTCCTTGTCCGTCGGGACCTTTATTTCCTGTGATGGCTAATCCCGCATAGATCTTGGCGAAATTGGCGTTCTGATCGAACTCTACGTTTAGGTTCGGATCGATAGGCGTAACATCGAGATCACCTAGGCAAGAGGTGAAGTTTACGCTGAAAACCAGCGATAAAGCCGGTATTATATATTTAAAGAATTTCGTATTCATATAGATATCCTGATTTAAAATTAGAAGTTAAGACTTACACCGAGTATACCTACCAATGGGCGAGGATATACGTTCTTATCGATACCGAAGGTCTTATCAGCTGCGTTCGCTACCTCCGGATCCAATCCTTTATATTTCGTGATAACAAAAGGATTCTGTACGGTTCCGTAGATACGTCCGCCCAATACGCCGAATAATTTGTTGAAAGAGTAACCCAACGTGATATTATCGCAGCGTAAGAAGGATGCGTTTTGTACATAATAATCGGACAATACGTTCATGTTCTGGAAATTCGTATCGAAAGCGGATAGCGGACGGTTGGATAGATAGCCTTTATTGTTAATACTACCTTCACTTAATGCCGCATTGGATGAGGCTACATTATTATATACATAGTTCCCGAGGTTGGAACGAAGTGAGAAACTGAAATCCCATGCTTTCCATACCAATTTAGAAGTAAAGCCCATCGTTACATCGGCTGCCGGTTTATGGCAGAAATAACGGTCCTCGTCATTGATCACACCATCTCCGTTGCGGTCCACGTATAATCCTTCGATCGGATTACCCTGTTGATCATATACCTGCTCGTATACATAGAATGAGTTCGCCGGGTGATTCACACCTTGTGCCTGTATCATGGTCCCGGTACCACCTTCTACGGTTCCTGTCAATACGATGGATGAGGCGTCATCCTGTGCGGTTAGCTTCGTAATCTCGTTGTTGTTCCAAGCGACATTAAAGCCTAGGTCCCATTTCCAATCAGAGGTTGAGATCGCTTTAGCGTTGATGGAGAACTCAACACCTTGATTTCTCAAAGAACCGATATTGCTGACGATACGGTTCTTGAAGTTTGTTCCGGCCGGTACGTCGATCACATTGATCAAGTCCTTAGTTTCCCTGTAATAATAATCCAAGGATGAAGTGATACGGTTATCTAAGAATCCGAAGTCGAATCCGGCGTTCCAAGTAGTAGTCTCCTCCCATTTCAAGTTCGGGTTGTAACCGTCGGGACGGGCGATAGGAACAAATTGGTCGCCAAATTGATAGTAGGCTCCGTCTTGTCCCGCGAAATAAGTCGCCATATACGGGTAGTCTCCTTGCGAGATATCCTGTTGACCGGTAATACCATAACCCAAGCGTAGTTTTAAATCCGATACAGCGTCCACGTCTTTCATAAAGCCCTCTTCCTTGATCTTCCATCCTAAAGCCACGGAAGGGAACAATCCCCAACGGTTGTCTTTAGAGAAGCGGGAAGTGCCATCGTTACGTAAGGTAGCGGTGATAAGATAGCGATTCATGAATGAATAATTGACACGTCCGAAGAAAGAGATCAAATAACTTTCTGTCTTGAAAATATAAGAAGTCGGGTTATCTCCGTTCAAGTTATTGTATGCGTTCTCTGTGGAACGATGGAAATGTTGCCAAGAGTAACCAGCCATGATATCAAAATGATGCTTTTCATTGAAATCCTTAGCGTATTGCAAATAAAAATCCAATAGGTGATTGTATTTGTCGATTGTCTCATAACCTGTTTTGCCGTTATCCACGTAACCTAATGGAGATTCTTTCGGATAGTAAATGTCTTGCGTACCGGTAGCCATATCCATACCTAAATTCAAGTTCGCACGTAATTCGGGAAGGAAATGGAATTTATAATCAACTTGGATATTACCGACCAAGTTTTTAGAATTAGCCTCTTCTTTTTTCTGTTGAAGCATCGCTACCGGGTTTTTTGTAGCGATTGAGATAAATTCACCGGCATTTTCCCAAGCAAAATAACCTCCGTATTTACTGTTGCCGTTCATGACTGGTTGAGTCGGGTCGAATGCGATTGCCGCTCCGATAGCTCCCGTATCGGCGAAACGATTATTTGAGATCATTCCCTTGGCGTTGAAGTTAATATTTAAATGATCTTCGAAGAAACTGGGAGCTAGGTTTACAGATCCAGTATAACGTTCGAACTTAGAGGTTTTCAATATACCATTTTGGTTTGTATATCCGACGGATACACGATAAGGCATATTATTCAAGCCTCCGGATACCGTGATATTATGATCGGTTCCCACGGCTGTACGGAAGATCTCTTTCTGCCAATCCGTATTTTCTTTTCCTAATAACTTAACGGCGCTTGATTCCGCCCCAAAACGATCCGTTACGAAATTACGATATTCGTCAGCTCCCATAACATCGATTGATTTGGTCTTCGTGCTGATAGAAACGTTTCCATCGTACGTAACCCGTGGGCGGGAGCCTTTTTCACCTTTCTTAGTGGTGATAAGAATCACACCGTTAGAGGCACGCGAACCATAGATCGCTGTGGCGGATGCGTCTTTTAATACGGTGAATGTTGCGATATCGTTCGGGTTGATCGTACTCAACGGGTTGGATACCCCTTTGATACCGTCATTGTCGATCGGAAGTCCATCGATAACGATCAGCGGGTTGTTGCTGGCCGATAAGGAAGAACCACCACGGATGCGGATACTGGCTCCCGAACCCGGAGCTCCACCGTCAGTCGTGATATTTACACCGGCGATTTTACCGTTGATCATATCGGTTGCGGTGGTGGTCAAACCCCGGTTCATCTTATCTGGCTTAATGGCCGTCACGGAACCGGTAGCGTCATCTTTCTTCACCGTACCATAACCGATTACGACAATCTCGTCCAATACTTCCGTATCTTCTTGTAATACGACAATTAAATTACTTTGTCCTTGGTTGATAATGTCTTGTGATTTGTAGCCTATGTAAGAAATACCGATCGTACTTCCTTTAGGCGCCGAAAGCATAAAGTTACCGTCGAAATCGGTAACAGTTCCATTCGTAGTTCCTTTTTCAAGGATACTAGCCCCAATGATGGGTTCACCTTTCGCATCTTTCACGTTGCCTTTGATCGTGACGTCTTGTGCGAAAACATTGCAGGAGAGAAACAATCCTATCAAGATAGATAAGATTACTCTTGCGTCGCAAGAATACATTTTTTGTTTCATGCATTAGACAGTTTAAGATTAATACTCTATTATATTTATTGAATTTTAGCCATAGTATGTGAATGCAAATGTATGTTTATCAAACCTCTCATGTTGTTAAAATGTTTGTCGATACCCCTATAAATTTACGCAAACGTTCTCGCAAACGTTTGCATTGTATGACCTAAATACATATCTTTGATTTTATAAAAAAGAGAACCATGAAAAAGCGTCAAATCACGATAAAGGATATAGCGAAAGCCTTGCATATTTCCCCGTCAACAGTCTCTCGTTCCTTGGCTGATCATCCGGATATCAGCCAAGAAACCAAGAATATAGTGAATGCTTACGCTCGTGAACATAAATATAAGCCCAATGCCTTAGCCTTGAGTTTACGGACAAATAATACGAAAACAATCGGTGTTATTTTACCGCAGATCGTACATTATTTCTTTTCTTCTGTTTTATCCGGTATAGAGGATGAGGCGGAAAAGGGAGGGTATCGTGTTATTATTTGTCAAAGTAATGAGAATTATGAGAAAGAAGTAAAAGGTGCGCAAGCTTTATTGGAAGCACGTGTTTGCGGTGTCTTGGCTTCTGTCGCTAAAACAACGACGATCTACAATCATTTCCAAGAACTAATCGATAGCGATATACCTATGGTGTTTTTTGATCGTATATGCACGGGGATCTTGACAGACCGGGTGGTCGTTGATGATTATGCCGGGGTTTGTTCCGCTGTTGAATACTTGATTCGTAGCGGTTGCCGGCGAATCGCCTTTTTCGGATCTCCTTCTCATTTAGCGATCTCTAATAATCGTAGGATGGGATATGAGGATGCTTTGCGTAAAAATGGATTACCGGTAGATAAAGAGTTAATTAAGATTTGTGATAATTATACCGAGGCGCTTCGGTTGACCCCGGAATTATTGTCGTTGCCCAATCGTCCGGATGCGTTCTTCGCCGTAAATGATGAGACTGCTATAGGGGTGCTGAATGTTGTCAAGGCCAAGGGATTGAGGATACCCGATGAGGTTTCGATTTGTGGGTTTACGAATAATAGCTTAGCGGAAGTTAGTGATCCCCTGCTGACCTCCGTGGATCAACATGGTTATGAGTTGGGAGCTATCGCTATGCGTTTACTGATAGAACGTTTGAATGGCGTGCGTGACGGGGATCGTATCGTGAGCAAGATTATCAAGACAAATCTGGTGGTGAGACAGTCTACCCGTTAAAAAAGTAGCTTCCGAAAACGTTTGCTCTACTTCTTTGCATGAATTTGAATAGGGACGACGTCCTGTTTCGGAATAATTCCGTATGTTTGTCACCAAACAAATAAATACCTTAAAAAACATAATTCTCATGAAAACAAAACCATTTTTGAGTTTTTGGCAAATTTGGAATCTAACTTTCGGTTTCTTGGGCATTCAATTCGGTTTCGCCCTTCAGAACGCAAATTCAAGTAGAATACTTCAAACCTATGGAGCGGATGTAGAGCAACTATCCTTATTTTGGTTAGCGGCTCCGCTGACAGGTATGATCATACAACCTATCATTGGTCATTATTCCGACCAAACATGGTGCCGTTTAGGACGTCGGCGTCCGTTTTTTCTGGTAGGAGCTATCTTTACGACGATTGCCTTGATATTGATGCCGAATGCGGGATTGTTCTTGTCACCCGGTACAGAGACGGCTATTTTATCTCCCGTATTGATTGGTGCGGGTATGTTGATGATCATGGATGCTTCCATCAATGTAACGATGGAGCCTTTCCGTGCCTTGGTAGGGGATATGCTACCCGATGAGCAGCATACGACCGGGTTCTCGATCCAGACTTTCTTGATCGGTATCGGTGCTGTCGTTGGTTCCTTGTTGCCGAGTATTATGAATAAGGTGTTTGGTTTATCTAATACGGCGGTTGCTGGTGAAGTTGCCGATAATGTTAAATTCGCCTTTTATGCAGGTGCGGCGATTTTATTAGCGAGCGTATTATGGACGATCTTTAAGACAAAGGAATATTCCCCGGAAGAGATGGCTGAGTTTCGGCTTTCCGGTGGCGAGGTCATCGAAAAAAGGCGGGATAGTAATGGCTTTATGGAGATCATACATGATATCTTTCATATGCCTAAAATAATGTTACAGTTAGGTTTATGTCAGTTTTTCGCTTGGTTTGCCTTGTATTCCATGTGGGTTTATTCTACACCTGCTATCGCTGAACATGTATATGGGACGACCGATCCTGCTTCCGCCGAATATGCGATGGCTGGCGATAAGGTAGGTGAGTTATTCAGTATCTATAATTTTGTGGCGATGTTATTCGCTTTATTGTTGATCCCGATTGCCCGTCATTTCGGTCGGAAAATGACTCATGCCCTCTGTTTATGCCTAGGAGGGGCAGGGTTGTTTTCTCTCTATTTGTTGAATAACACAGGAATGATGGTCTTTTCTATGATTGGCATCGGTATAGCGTGGGCAAGTATATTGGCGATGCCTTATGCTATTCTTTCCGATAGTCTTCCCGCTGATAAGATGGGTACTTATATGGGTATATTTAATTTCTTTATAACGATACCTCAGATCACGAATGGAATCATTCATGGATGGATTGTACGTAATGTTTATCATGGGCATGCTGTGTTCGCTTTGTTAACGGGAGGTGTTTTCTTGTTTTTCGCCGCCGCCGCAGTTAGTCTTATCAAAGAGAAAAAGTTCAGTAGAAAAGTGTAAGGTATATAAGTCCGGTTTCCTGTTGTCAAGCGTAAAAACGCTATACCCAAGTCAAACAGCAAGTTATTATAATGTAGGTAGAAAAACGTATCTCAGATAATCCCGGGTCACCCCGGGACAACAACAGGAAACCAATGGACTAACTACTAAAAGGCTTCTTCCTCTTCCTTTTGGCGTGATCCTATGACGCGAAGAACTAACATCGCTACCGTAATCACACCGAGGGATCCCATGGTTACGTTTTTAGTAACCTCATTGTCAAATGTTGTAGTTCCGACTAATACCAATACGATAAATGAAACCATCATGACCGCATCTACCAAGTCTTTATTTATTTTCATGATCTTCTTGATTTTTTAGGGTTCGATAATTGTTGTATTTATTATTCTTTTTCCAAGACTTCCTCTTCCGATGACGTCCCGGTACTACTCAGTCCTTTCATTATGCCATATAGACCAACACATAGAGTACCCATAACTACTACTAATTTAATATAGTCGTTAGGGATGATAGAACTGCATGCGAATACACAACCTGCGATTGTTAGAAGAACATAAAGATATATACGTATTTTACCTGATTTATTAGTTGTCATAATTGTAATTTTTAATTGTTTATAATAATGTAAATGGGCAATAACTCCCCGGAAATATTGATTTAATAAATGCAATATTCCTACCGATAAGACATATCAATGACTTACCGAAAGATACAAATATGAAACAATTAAAAACTAAATAATGAGTTTTCGTAGGGCAAAGACATGCTCTCCCATACGACACAGAAGTGTGGATAAATTTATGATCTGATAAGTGGATATATGTTGAGATACTCTATGAAGTTGATTTACTCCTCTCAAACGCATGTCTTGAAGGGATTTCTCCATATTTTTCCATATCCGTATTTCGATAGTGTTGTTTGCCGTTTGTGAAATCCTGCGGGGAGTTAAGCAGTTACTGCTTTTCAGCTCGTTACTTAATACTTCGAAACGACGTTGGGCATCTGCCGTGTTTTTTTCTTTCATAACGGCCTCTTTAGTCGCAGACATAACCTCATCCATACTCTTTGTTCCTTCTTCGGGAGCAAACAGCATGAAGCTCATCAACAGACCTAATATGAATAGAAAATTCTTCATGGCGCAAATATACAAGTATTTCTTTAGATAATAACAACAGTATATGTTATTTGTTTTTTATTTTTGTAGTTATTTTAAGAATAAAACAATAGAATGGAGAATAACAGATCGAGAATTCAAGCTTGGTTAGAGGCGGCACGTCCGAAAACGTTGCCGGCATCATTTAGTCCGGTATTAGTTGGGTGTGCGCTGGCTTACAGGGATGGAGTATTTAAATTGGCTCCGGCGATCCTTTGTGTTTTGGTGGCTTTACTTGCCCAGATAGCCAGTAATTTTGCCAATGATTATTTTGATTTTAAGAAGGGGGCGGATAAGGAGGACCGGTTAGGCCCGGAGCGAGCGGTGGCTTCCGGTTGGATAACTCCTAAGGCAATGCTATGGGGGACTTTTATCACGTTGGGGCTTTCTTGTCTATGTGGCCGGCTGGGAGCTCATCGGTGTAGGAATTGCTATTGCGATTTGTGTCTTGGCTTATTCAGCAGGGCCATTTCCTTTGGCTTATAACGGGCTGGGGGATGTGTGTGTCGTATTGTTTTATGGGATTATTCCGGTTTGTTTTACGTATTATGTACAAGCATTATCGTTTTCCTTATTGTCATTCTTGCTTTCGTTGTCATTGGGGCTGTTGTCCGCTAATATTTTGATCGTGAATAATTACCGGGATTATGAGCAAGATAAGGCGGCTCGTAAACGGACTACGATTGTGCTATTCGGGCGTACGTTCGGGTTGGTAACTTATTTGCTGAACGGTATATTGGCTTTTTTGATCACGCTGCCTTTATTGATGGATGCCTCACCTTGGCTTGTTTGTTTATTCGCGGCTTTTAGCGTGTTGTTTGCCGCCACATGGCTGGAGATGAAACAGTATCAAGGCCGTGAGCTTAATAGAACTTTAGGGCATACGGCACGGAATGTATTTATCTATGCCGTGTTGCTTTCAGTTGTATTGTTATTTGGTTCTTAAGATGTGCCGTGCTTTGAACAATCGCTTGGCCTCATGGAGATTTTTCTGTATGTATTTGGACAGGATAATCAATGTAACCGCTACGATAATCAGTAAGATTCCTAAAGCGAGGTGAGGGGTGAAAGGCTCTCCAAAGACTAAAACACCTACGCAGACGGCTGTCACGGGTTCTGTTGCTCCCAGTACGGAAGTTAGGGTGGAACCGATATGGTGTACGGCTTGTACCAATGTAATGTTAGATACTACGGTTGGCAAGAAGGCTAATAAGACGAGGTTAATAAAAGAGGGCAGGTCTGGAATGGGTTGGATTCCTGTTCCTGCCTGTGCTTTTATGAAAAATAAAGAGGTACTGACGATAAATACATAGAACGTAAGTTTTCGTCCCGGCATATCATGTACCCTCGATTTATTGACGGTGACGATATAGAGGGCATAAGCGACGGCGGAAAGTAATACGATGATTACGCCTAGCCCGTTTAATCGCATCTCTCCTCCATCAATGGATAGACGGGCTACTCCACAAATAGCGAGCCCGATCGCCAAGAGCGTAATCCATGATGTTTTTTCTTTGAATACAAACAGCATGAATAGGGTTACGAATATCGGATAGGTGAAATGTAGAGTCGTGGCGATTCCCGCCGCCATAAAATTATAGCCCCAAAACAGGAACATTGCCGAGCCTGTATAAAAAGCACCCAATAAAATCAATATCGGTAGGTTTCGCATCTCTGTTCTGAAAGATTCCTTTTTTGCTAGAAGCATACCCGATAAGGCGATGGCCGCGAATAAGAAACGATAGAACAATATCGAATCAAACCGCATACCCTTCTCCATAAGAGGCAATGTAAACAAAGGGATTAAACCGAATGTAACAGAAGTCGCTATTCCATAAGCGAAACCTTTTAGATTATTATTCATATTATACTTTTTGATAAAATGACCGCAAACATACAAAAAAGTCTTGAAATAACATGGGGCTAAAATGCCCCTGCTACTTTTGTGGCATTATATGCTAAATGTATAAAGAGAAGGAATCGCTCTCTTACTAATAATGTAAATAAGAACTTTCATCAATGTGAAATATCCTCTATCGTCGGATTATGGCAAGTCATACCTCCATCAGAGATGATAGTCTGTCCGGAAATGTAACGGGTTAAATTGATGACGCCAGCTTTGCTCA
>ERZ773277.3070-NODE-3070-length-10201-cov-14.521683_pt1 | contig 10201 bp, 9 predicted proteins | sample MGYA00511957_ERZ773277 | MGnify/ENA primary metagenome ERZ773277 (study PRJEB29015, sample SAMEA2737800) | human gut metagenome | biome: human gut; feature: human-associated habitat; material: faeces | place: China | collected 2012 ... | reverse complement strand
GTTATGCTCTACCAACTGAGCTATTTCCGCATTTTTTCAACGGGTGCAAAGATAAGTAGTTTCTACCTTTCTGCCAAACTTTTTCCGATGAAAATATTTCAATAAAGGTGGAAAAGGATATTTTATAATCAAAGACCATGCAAAAGAGATAACTCTATGCATGGTCTGGATGGATCATTTACGCCCCAACAAGGTCTTCTCCGCCTGTTCCATACCTTGAAAGTTGAAACCCTCGATGGTACGTTGCATCAATGCGGAAATCTCATCATTACACAAATTGCCAATACTTCCTTCATGGGTGTGATGTACTTGCTTGTCATGCGAAAAGTGACCGGCTTCAATATCCAGCCCTACTTTCTTATAAGCATCCCGGAATGGCATACCTTCACGTGCCAGACGATTCACCTCTTCTACACTAAAAATAAAAAGGTATTTATCATCATCTAGGATATGCTCATTCACCTTAATTTCATTCATGATATAGGTAGTCATCTGCAGACAATCTTTCAACTCCTGAAAAGCCGGTAAAAAGACTTCCTTTATAATCTGTAAATCACGGAAATATCCGGAAGGCAGATTATTGGCAATCATCATAATCTGCTGCGGCAGCGATTGTAACTTATTACATTTGGCACGTGTCAGTTCGAACACATCCGGATTCTTTTTATGTGGCATAATGCTTGATCCGGTTGTACATTCATCCGGCAACTTCACGAAACCAAAATTCTGGCTATTGAACATACAAGCATCAAAAGCCAATTTAGAAATCGTTCCTGCAAGCGTAGCCAAGGCAAAAGCGACATTGCGTTCCATCTTTCCACGTCCCATCTGGGCATACACTACATTATAGTTTAAAGAATCGAATCCCAGCAATTCCGTAGTCATCGTGCGGTTCAGCGGGAATGAAGAGCCATATCCGGCAGCGGAGCCCAAAGGATTCTTATTGCACATCTTAAAAGCAGCCTGCAGGAAAAGCATATCATCTACCAAACTCTCAGCATACGCTCCAAACCAAAGCCCGAACGAAGAAGGCATCGCAATTTGCAAATGAGTATAACCCGGCATCAGAACATTCTTGTAACGCTCACTTTGACGAATCAGAACATGAAACAATTGCTCTACAGCCTCTGCTACTTCTCTGATCTGAGTACGAGTGAAAAGTTTCAGATCAAGCAACACCTGATCATTACGAGAACGCCCGCTATGAATCTTCTTACCGACATCACCCAAACGACGCGTAAGCATCAGTTCTACCTGCGAGTGCACGTCTTCAACTCCTTCTTCTATTACAAACTCGCCTCTCTCCGCAGAAGCATATATATCTTTCAGTTCGGTCAGCAACTGAGCTAATTCTTCCTTTGTGAGCAATCCGATACTTTCGAGCATCGTGATATGTGCCATCGAACCAAGTACATCATGCTTTGCAAGATAAAGATCCATCTCACGGTCACGTCCAACGGTAAATCGCTCTATATCCTTATTTACCTCAACTGATTTTTCCCAAAGTTTCTGTGCCATAGCTATTAATATTGTATCATAGATAACATATCAGCCATCTTTTCCAATCCTTCATTCAAAGGTTTCTGTACCATCGCTTTCATAAACGGATTGATTTCCAGCCCAATAGTTACCTTTAGTTTACATTCTTCTTCGGATACAGCCACAAGCTGAATCCACATATTAAAAGGTAGAGGCGAATTGGTAGTCTCAAACTTAATACATTTACTGGGTTCCCGTTCAATAATTCTCAGGGTCAGTTGTCCTACAGGATCCACATTGAAACTAAGTGTATCAGTATCGAAACTCATATTTTTCACTTTGTCTTCGGGCAAACGATCTTTAATAGCTTGCAGGTTACTAAGATCGGCAAGTTTCTCGTACACACGTTCCTGGCTATAAGGTATCACCTTGACATTACTTTCAAATTTAGTCATCTTATTTATCTTACTTATAAAGAAAAAAGAAGAACAATCCGAACAGATTCTGTCCGAATGGCTCTTCTTTCTATATTTTAATCATCAAAAAAATCAGTTTTATTTTCCGGTTTCCCAATGAGCCGGATCCTTGCGCCATTCGTTTAACGTTGCAATGTCTTCTTCTTCAATATAACCGGTACGAAGTGCAACATCTAACACAGCTTCATAATTAGTCAATGTTACCAAAGGCACTTTAGCATCTTTAAAGGCCTGTTCGGCAACAGGAAATCCGTAAGTATAAGCAGCTACCATACCAATAACTTCGCAACCATCCCGACGAATAGCTTCTACAGCTTTTAAACTGCTTCCACCGGTAGAGATTAAATCTTCCACAACAACGACTTTCATTCCCGGACGAAGTTCGCCTTCGATAAGATTTTCCAGACCATGGTCTTTCGGGGTAGAGCGAACATACACAAACGGAAGATTCAATGCATCAGCCACTAAAGCCCCTTGAGGGATAGCCCCCGTCGCAACTCCGGCAATAGCATCTACCTGTCCGAAACGTTCCAGAACCAAACGTGTAATCTCGAACTTAACAAAACTACGAAGAGAAGGATAAGAAAGGGTTTTACGATTGTCGCAGTAAAACGGTGATTTCCATCCGGAAGCCCATGTAAACGGATTTGCCGGTTGAAGCTTAATAGCTTTAATCTTCAACAACTTCTCGGCGAATAATCTCTCTAAATTTTTCATAACTAAACTAACTATGATAATTACAGGATGCAAAAATACGGAAATGGAACGAGACTAAAAAGAAGAATCCGTATTATTTTTTTGTTATTTGTCACTTACTCTTCTTCTACCTGCACACAGCGACGGATATCGTCCATTTCAAATCCTCTACTCATGGCAAAACGAATCAATTTCCCATTCAGCTCGAATTCATCTTTGGCATGTATACTTTTACGTTTTGCTGCTATCAGATCTCCTAAAATCGCAAGATATTCTTCTCGGTCAATGTCATTCAGATACCTGTAAGTTACCTCACGAGGAATTTTTTTCATATACAGAGCTTGTGTAATCTTCATTTTACCCCATTTGGCAAAACGGAACTTATCGTTGACAAACGCTCTGCAATAACGTTCTTCATCAATAAACTTCTCGACAACAAGACGATCGATGATTCGGTTAATCACGTCATAAGGTAAGCCCCATTTCTGGAGTTTTTCATTCACTTCGGCTTTACAATGTTCGGCTGCGGAACAATAGGCAGCCATGCGATTTAACGCTTCTTCTTCTGTTATTGTATTCATCGTTTGGCGGTTACAATTCGATCATTACCTGATATATCTTTTATCAAACGGAGTTCTTCATATCCTTGTTCGTGAAGCATCTGGATAACCTCTTCACCATAAGCCCGATTGATCTCAAAATAGAGCCTGCCGTGCAGGCGTAACATTTTTCTTCCTAAAGATGCGATACGCCGATAAAAGCGTAACGGATCATTGTCCGGCACAAAAAGGGCCAGTCCGGGCTCCCAATCTAACACATTGGGTTCCATTTCGTTTTTTTCGCTCTCTGTAACATAAGGAGGATTACTGACAATCATATCATATTGATCATCACCAACAGGTTCTGCAGACAGAACATCTATTTTCTCAAAATGCACTCCGGCCTTCAATTCCCGATTATTCTCCCCGGCAATGGCAAGAGCCTCTTCCGATACATCCCATGCGGTGACCACAGCCTGCGGAATATGTTTAGCCAGACTGATGGCAATACACCCGCTACCGGTTCCTATATCCAGCAAACGGGTACCGGTTGCAGCTTCTTTCACTATCAGATCAACCAACTCCTCAGTTTCAGGACGAGGAATCAACACACCCGGAGCTACCCGAAACATAGACCCATAAAAACAGGTTTCGCCCTGAATATATTGGATCGGCTCGTTTTTCTTCAATCGTTCGACAATGCTTTCTAAATCACACTGCTCGTTTGCAGATAATGTTATATCTTTGCCCAGATAATAATCAATAGCATCCTGACCCAGCAGATCACAACAAATGATTTTTGTGAGACTCCTGAGTTCTCCCGGTGGATAAATATCGTGTAAAGACTGGCGGATATAAGTGGTGACGTGGTTCATTCTCCTTATTTTGGGGTGCAAAAGTACAAATAATATAGCTATCAGCCTAAAAGATGAAAGAAGAAAAATACATGAGGCGTTGCATCCAACTGGCAAAAAACGGTCTTTGCAACGTATCTCCCAATCCAATGGTAGGAGCTGTCATCGTATGTGAGGGACAAATAATCGGTGAAGGCTATCACATCCGTTGCGGAGAAGCACATGCCGAAGTCAATGCGATCCGCTCTGTAAAGGATCCGTCTTTACTGAAACACAGTACTATATATGTAAGTCTCGAGCCTTGCTCCCACCATGGAAAAACTCCCCCATGCGCTGATTTAATCATAGAGAAACAAATTCCCAGGATTGTAATCGGATGCCAAGACCCATTTTCCAAAGTAGCAGGCAAAGGAATCCAAAAGTTACGGGATGCCGGATGCGAAGTCATTGTCGGAGTTCTGGAAACGGAATGTCGCGAACTTATACGGAAATTTATCACTTTCCATACCCTTCACCGCCCTTACATCGTTTTGAAATGGGCAGAATCAGCCGATGGTTTCATCGACCTGGAACGTACGGAAGGACAACCTGTCATATTATCGACTCCTCTCACTTCCATGCTGGTACACAAAAAAAGAGCAGAGTCGGACGCTATCATGGTCGGTACGCGAACCGCACTACTGGACAATCCGGCACTCACGGTACGCAACTGGTACGGACACAATCCGGTGCGAATAGTGATGGACCGTAATCATTCACTCCCTCAAACCTCCCATTTGTCGGATAACAGCGTATCTACGCTCGTTTTTACGGAACATCCCCGTTCCGGAAAAGAAAACCTGGAATACATCACACTCAATTACCAGACAGATATTCTGCCACAAATATTGTCTGCCCTCTATCAACGCAACCTACAGTCGCTGATGGTAGAAGGAGGAAGGATTCTTCTGGAGTCATTTATCCGTTCCGGAATATGGGATGAAGTCATCATAGAAAAGAGCGATAAACTGCTTTATTCCGGTGTTAAAGCACCTGAAATAAGCGATAAAATTAGTTATTCGGAAGAAAAACATTTCTGTACGACCTTCAGGCATTACTTGAAGAGAAATACCTAAATTCGCTGCATTCAAGGAGTTTTATATCGACAAAATCGAGCAGATTATCTATAATTTTATATAAAACTTCCCTTCAATGTTCAATATAGAGAAAAATGTTCCTATTTTTGCAACTTGTAAATAAACACAATCTTTCAAATGAGAATAAAGTTTTTATCAGTAATTGTAAGTTTCTTCCTTGTATCGTTTGCCGTTACTTCGTGCCTTGACACAGAAGAAATTGAATATAGCCCGGATGCTACCATACACGCATTTGCACTTGACACCATACATGGGGTGAACTATAAATTTACAATTGACCAACTTGGTCCCGATGGAGTAGGACTTATTTATAACCAGGATTCACTACCTGTAGGTTCCGATACAATTATTGACCGTATTCTTATCAAGACACTGACCACAACTTCCGGAATAATCACTGCCAAAAACGCAGAGGGTCAGGATACTCTGTTCAACTATTCCGATTCTATCGACTTCAGAGGCACTATGCAAAAACCGATGAGAATAAAAGTGTGGGCTGCCGACATGCAATATACCAAAGAGTATACTATTTCGGTACGCGTACATCAACAGGACCCGGATTCCATGAACTGGACCAAAATGACAGATAACTTCGCAAACTATAGCGGATATCAGAAATCAGTTACCCTGAATGAAGATCTGTTGATCTATACATCGAATACGACTGCATACAAATCATCCGGAGATATTATCAGTAAAGGAAGAAGCTGGACACCAGTATCCATAACAGGGCTTCCGGACAACATCAAGCTTTCCTCCATTATTTCTTTCGGCGGAAAACTATATGCCACAAACGGTGAAAGTGCATACGTTTCATCTGATGGAGCATTATGGAATGTTGCAACCGATTTGAATAAAAACGGTAAAGTAGAGATGCTGATCGCCCCTTTCCCGAAAAATGAAGGTAATCTGCTGGGTATCTCCGGAATTGCCGGTATTATTAATAATGGTGATCAATCTACATTTGCCATAACTAATCCTGAAGCAACAGCGTGGAACATTGGTTCCGAAACAGTAGGTGCGGACTTCCCCTTGGAGAATTTGTCTGCAACTTCTTACCTGACAGCAACAGGAATCCAGACAATAGCCGTAATGGGTAACAACCGTAATGCAAACGATACAACTTCCATCGCATGGACCTCACAAGACGGTTTGCTTTGGATACCTCTAAAAACTTCCTCGAGTACCGCCTATTGTCCGAAACTGGATAATCCGTCTTTCTTCTATTATGATAATGCTTTTCTGGCATTCGGAGGAAATTTTGAAACAATCTATACATCGGAAGCAGGTATTGCCTGGTATAAAGCCAACAAGAAAATCTTCCTGCCGGCCGAATTCAAAGACAGAGAAAACAATTACTCAACCGTAGTAGACAAAAATAACTTTATCTGGGTAATATGGAGTAACGGTGGTGCCAACGAAGTATGGCGCGGACGAATCAATAAATTTGGTTTTAAAAGACAGAACAACAACTAACGAAATGTCCTATAAAGAACAAATAGATTTAAACCGGATACCTAAGCATGTAGCAATTATCATGGACGGTAACGGACGGTGGGCCAAACTACGCGGACACGAACGGAGTTTTGGACATCAGGCCGGAGCCGAGACTGTGCATATCATTACTGAAGAGGCGGCCAGGTTAGGAATCAAATTCCTTACTTTATATACCTTTTCTACAGAAAACTGGAACCGGCCTTCGGATGAAGTCGCTGCATTGATGAGCCTCCTTTTCGACTCTATCGAAGAGGAAACATTTATGAAAAACAATATCAGTTTCCGTATCATCGGAGACATCAACAAACTACCTGAGAATGTACGGGAGCGCCTGAATGCTTGTGTAGAACATACTTCCAAGAATACAGGTATGTGCCTGATACTTGCCCTCAGTTATTCTGCCAGATGGGAAATAACCGAAGCTACACGGCAGATTGCCACATTGGTACAAAATGGAGAAATGAACCCTGAAGAAATTACTTCAGAAAGTATTCGGACACATCTGACAACCAACTTTATGCCCGACCCGGATTTGCTGATCCGGACAGGCGGAGAGGTTCGTTTAAGCAATTATCTGCTTTGGCAATGTGCTTATTCGGAGCTCTATTTCTGTGAAACTTTCTGGCCCGACTTTAAGGAAGAAGAATTGTGCAAGGCTATCTGTGACTACCAGAAACGCGAACGCAGATTCGGAAAAACCAGCGAACAAATCAGTTAACTCAAAACTTAATTATAACATAAATGCATTATCGTATTTCCTTCATATTCGTAACGTTTATCAGCCTGTTTTGCTTTGCATTGCCGGGCGTAGCACAAGATGCTAACACTGACGAATCAAAACCCGTTATCATGTATTCCGGGACACCGAAAAAATATGAAATAGCCGACATCAAAGTCGAAGGTGTCAAGAACTACGAAGATTATGTTCTTATCGGACTGTCCGGACTCTCTGTAGGACAAACCATTACTGTACCGGGAGATGAAATCACAGGTGCAATCAAACGCTACTGGCGTCATGGTCTGTTCTCTAATGTATCGATTACCGCTGAAAAAATAGAAGGTAATAAAATATGGTTAAAGATCACTTTGGCCCAACGCCCACGTATTTCCGATATACGCTATCACGGTGTGAAAAAGTCGGAACGTGAAGACCTGCAAACCAAACTGGGCATGATAAAGGGTAGTCAGATCACTCCGAACCTGGTAGACCGTGCGAAAGTTTTAAGTAAACGCTATTTCGACGATAAGGGATTTAAGAATGCTGAAATCACTATCACCCAAAGAGATGATCCTGCCAATGAAAATCAGGTATTAGTCGATATTGACATCGATAAGAAAGAAAAGGTAAAAGTACATGCCATCACTTTTGCCGGCAACCATGCCATCAAGACATCTAAGCTGAAACGCGTGATGAAGAAGACAAACGAAAAAGGAAAACTGCTGAACTTATTCCGCACCAAGAAGTTTGTCAACGAGAAATATGAAGAGGACAAACAGTTGATTATTGATAAGTATAACGAATTGGGTTACCGCGATGCACACATTGTGAAAGACAGTGTATCCAAATTTGACGATAAGACCGTAGACGTATTCATCGAACTGGAAGAAGGCGATAAATATTATCTCCGCAACGTTACATGGGTAGGTAATACGCTTTACCCTTCAGAGCAATTGAACTACATGCTCCGCATGAAGAAAGGGGATGTATATAACCAGAAATTGTTAAATGAACGCTTATCAACCGACGAAGATGCTATCGGTAACCTCTATTATAATAATGGTTATCTGTTCTATACACTGGATCCGGTGGAAGTAAACATAGATAATGACTCCATTGACTTGGAAATGAGAATTTTTGAAGGTCGGCAAGCCAGTATCAACAAGATCAAGATCAATGGTAATGACCGTTTGTACGAAAACGTTGTCCGCCGTGAACTCCGTACTCGTCCGGGTGAGTTGTTCAGCCGCGAGGACCTGATGCGTTCTATGCGTGAAATCCAGCAAATGGGACACTTCGACCCGGAAAACATCAAGCCGGATATCCAGCCGGACCCTGTAAACGGAACGGTAGATATCGCTTACGATCTTGTATCGAAAGCAAATGACCAGGTAGAGTTCTCTGCCGGTTGGGGACAAACAGGTGTTATCGGTAAGTTAAGTCTGAAGTTTACGAACTTCTCTTTGGCGAACCTGTTGCATCCGGGAGAAAATTATCGCGGTATCCTGCCTCAAGGCGACGGACAGACACTGACCATCAGTGGACAAACCAATGCACAATACTATCAACAGTATAGCATTTCGTTCTTTGATCCCTGGTTCGGAGGTAAACGCCCGAATTCATTCTCTCTGTCAGCATTCTTCTCCGTACAGACCGATATCAGTAGCCGTTACTACAATTCAAGCTACTATAACAACTACTACAACAGTTATTACAGCGGCTTGGGTGGCTACGGTATGTACAATTATGGTAACTATAACAATTACGAGAACTATTATGACCCGGATAAGTCAATCAAAATGTGGGGTCTGTCAGCAGGATGGGGTAAACGTCTGAACTGGCCGGATGACTACTTCCAGCTTTCAGCCGAGCTCTCTTACCAGAGATATATCTTGAAAGACTGGCAATACTTCCCGGTGACCAACGGTAAATGTAATGACCTGAGTATCGGCTTGACATTGGCCCGCGCCTCTTACGATAACCCGATCTATCCCCGTAGTGGTTCTGACTTCTCGCTGTCCGTACAGTTCACACCACCTTACTCATTGTTCGATGGAGTAGACTACAGCAAGTACAACGAGTACAACCAGAACGATATGAACAAGATGCATAAATGGGTAGAATACCACAAGTGGAAATTCAAAGCAAAAACATACATCCCATTGCTGAACCCGACTGTAGTGAAAAAGACTCCGGTATTAATGACACGTGTTGAATTCGGTATATTGGGTCACTACAACAAATATAAGAAATCACCGTTCGGTACATTCGATGTCGGTGGTGACGGTATGACCGGATATTCAAGCTACGCAACTGAGAGTGTCGCCCTCCGTGGTTATGAAAACAGTTCTTTAACTCCGTACCGCGGACAAGAAGGTTATGCTTATACCCGTATCGGATTTGAATTAAGATATCCGCTAATGCTGGAAACAAGTACCAATATTTATGCGTTAACATTCCTGGAAGCCGGTAATGCTTGGCATGATGTGAAAAACTTCAATCCGTTCGACCTGAAACGTTCGGCAGGTGTGGGTGTCCGCATCTTCCTTCCGATGATTGGTATGATGGGTATCGACTGGGCATACGGTTTCGACAAAGTACTTGGCGACAAGAGCGCAGGTGGAAGCAGATTCCATTTCGTATTGGGCCAGGAATTCTAATTGTTTCACTAAAAACTAAGCGTTATGAAAAAGTCTGTTCTATTTATCATCTTGCTGTTTGCCGTAGGTATGACAGCCCAAGCACAAAAGTTTGCCCTGATCGATATGGAGTATATCCTGAAGAACATTCCGGCTTACGAACGTGC
>ERZ773277.3057-NODE-3057-length-10243-cov-5.721830_pt1 | contig 10243 bp, 9 predicted proteins | sample MGYA00511957_ERZ773277 | MGnify/ENA primary metagenome ERZ773277 (study PRJEB29015, sample SAMEA2737800) | human gut metagenome | biome: human gut; feature: human-associated habitat; material: faeces | place: China | collected 2012 ... | reverse complement strand
TTTGCCGAGGACCGTCAACGGGCGCTGGAGGTAGGTATGGACGATCATGTGGCAAAGCCCATTGATATGGCCAAGCTGATCCCGGTGCTGCAAAAGCAGCTGCACAAGCACGACGGGGAAGCGGAAGAAAAGCGTTTCTCTCAAAGTGCCCCTTAAAGACGTGTAGTGAGAAGCCCTGAAGAAGTAAAATAATAAAAGAGCCGTACCCGCACGGAAGTGACCCCCAAAAGTTAGACAAAAACAAGAATTAAGCGGCCTGAACGGTCTGAATCCTGTACTGCACAGGGTTCAGGCCGTTTAGTTTTAATTTGATTCGGCGATTGTTGTAATAGTCAATGTACTCAACAATGGCCTTTTCCAACTGGTCAAGGGAATCAAATTTTTCTAAATAGAACAGTTCCGTCTTGAGCAGTCCAAAGAAGTTCTCGGCAACCGCATTGTCCAGACAAGTGGCTTTCCGAGACATGCTTTGTGTAATGCCCTTTGCCTTCCGTAGATTCTGGTATCAGTGCAACTCCGGCCAGTAAGCCTTGTTGGCAACGATCCTATCGTCCGGAAATCTGTTCTTGACGTTTACATGAATAAGCGGTACGATACCATTAAGACCGCAGAAAAAGAGCTGGCGAACGATGCAGGATAAACCGGCACAGGGGGTGCTTTTTTGAACATCGAAAAAATCACGCAGGGAAAAAATCTGACCGACACGGAGCACACCGTGCTGGAATATATCCTGGACCACCTGGATACGGTGCAGACCGAGGGTGTGCGCGGGGTGGCGCGGGCGAACTATACCTCCACCTCCACCATTATGCGGCTGGCGCGCAAGATGAATTACAGTGGCTTTGTGGATATGTGCTACAAGCTGCGCTCTCTGGTGGAGACCCCTCGCCAGACCATGCAGGAGGAGGAAGATTTCCTCAACGGCTTCAGCACCCAGTCCTTGCTGAACTACAACACCTACACCCAGCTGAAGGTCTGTGCGGAAAAGCTGCTGGAGCAGCGGGACAAGATGATCTTTGTCTATGGTACCGGGTTTTCCGGCACGGTGGCCACCTACCTGACCCAGAAGCTGGTGAACATGGGCATCCTGTGCTTCAGTGCCACCGGCGGCGATTCCGTGGGCATTTTTGAGAATACGCTGGACCGGATGGGGATGTTTTTCTGCATCTCCAAATCCGGCGAGACCTCGATGGTGCGCGACAAGATCAAGACCGCGCAGGAAAACGGCGTGTGCACTGTGGCAATTACCGGCGAGCAGGAGAACAGCGTGGGCCGGTACGCCGACCTATGGTTCCGGGTGGAGAACCAGTGGAAGCTGGACGACCAGAACACCATGCCCAACACCTTTTTTCCGCAGGTGATGATGCTCATCGAGCTGATCGCCTACGAATACCGCCGCCTGTGCATGGAAAACGGCATTAAGTAAGAATGTCTGTGCACTTCGCACAAAAAAATCATGGGTTCTTAAACAAAAGTAATAGAAACGCGTTACTGTTTTGGGTAACGCGTTTTCATTTGTTCAAAAAATGTTTACACTTGCGTTGGTTTGTGAGATAGTAACATCACAGACCCGGCCGGGTCCCAGGGGATGGACGCATCCCAGGAGAATGGTTTTTGGAATTGTAAATGAAAAGGAGTCAACCCATGAAGGATAAGGTAATGGATGCATTGCAGCGGTTCTCCAAAGCAATGTTCATCCCCGTTCTGATCCTGCCCATTGCCGGTATTCTCATCGCTGTGGGCAACCTGTTCACCAACGTCCGGCTGCAGGCAGTGCTGCCGTTCCTGAACAACCCGGTCACCATCGGCTTCGGCACGCTGCTGTCCGGTTCGCTCAACGCCATCCTGGGCAATCTGGGCGTTATCTTCTGCGTGGGCCTCAGCGTGGGCCTGGCCAACAAGAAAAAGTCTGAGGCAGGCTTTATCTCTCTGCTGGCTTTCCTGGTGTTCCTCAACGCCATGAACAAGTTTATGAATATGCGTGGTATGCTGGTGGAGGGCAGCCTTTCCGGCACCGGCCAGGCCATGGTCCTGGGTGTCCAGGTGCTGGATATGGGCGTGTTCATCGGCCTGCTGCTGGGCATTGTGGTGGCTTACATCCACAACCGCTTCTGCGAGACTGAGTTCAACAACGCCTTCCAGATCTACGGCGGCACCCGTTTCGTATTCATCGTGCTGATTCCGGTCATGGTGGTCATGGCTGTGCTGTTCACCTTTGTGTGGCCGTATGCACAGGCTGGCATCAATGCGCTGGGCGGCTTTATCCGCAGCGCAGGCAACTTTGGCCTGTTCATCTACGGCACGCTGGAGCGTCTGCTGATCCCCACCGGCCTGCATCACCTGGTCTACACCCCGTTCCTGTACACCTCTCTGGGCGGCACTGCCACCGTGGGCGGCCAGGTGCTGGAGGGTGCCCGGAACATCTACTACGCTGAGATCGCTGATCCTTCCGTTGCCGTGCTGAGCCAGTCCGTCATCTGGGACGCCCGCGGCATCTCCAAGATGTTTGGTCTGATCGGTGCCTGCCTGGCCATGTACCAGACCGCTCGCCCCGAGAACCGTGAGAAGATCAAGCCCGTTCTGATCACCGCCGCCGTCACTTCCTTTATTGCCGGCGTTACCGAGCCCATCGAGTTCAGCTTCCTGTTCGTGGCTCCCATCCTGTTTGTGGTCCATGCCGTTCTGGCTGGTTCCAGCTTTGTGGTCCTGAACCTGCTGGGCTGCCGTGCCATCGGCCCCAACGGCTTCATCGACTTCCTGCTGTACAACCTGCCCCTGGGCATTGGCAAGACCCGCTGGCCTGTCTACATCGCTGTGGGCGTGCTGTACTTCTTCCTGTACTATGTGATCTTCCGCGTGCTGATCGTCAAGATGAACCTCCACACCCTGGGCCGTGAGGCAGAGGGCATGGAGATGAAGCTCCACTCCAAGTCCGAGTACAAGGCCAAGGTGGCTGCCGAGAACGGCACCGCTGCTGCCCCTGCTGCTGACAACACCGTGGACGCTGCTGTCATCGTGGAGGCTCTGGGCGGCAAGGACAACATCCTGAAGGTCACCAACTGCTACACCCGTCTGCGTACCGAGCTGGCAGACCCCGACAAGGTGCAGGACGATGTGCTGAAAAACCAGACCGGTGCTTCTGCCGTGATCCACAAGGGCAAAAATGTGCAGGTGGTGTATGGCCTGAAGGTCAACGCCGTGCGCAAGGCCGTGGATGCAGAGCTGGGTCTGAGCGGCGAAGATTAACCAATTGTATTCCCTGAATCGATTTATAGAAAACATCCAGTAAGAGGGAGGGTAATATTCCATGAAAAAGTTTTCTATTGTGATCGCCGGCGGCGGCAGTACCTATACGCCGGGTATCGTTATGATGCTGATGCACAGTCTGGATCGGTTCCCGATCCGTAGCTTGAAGCTGTACGACAATAACCCCGAGCGTCAGAAGGTCATTGCCGATGCTGTGGCGCTGGCCATGAAGAAAGTTGCTCCGGATGTGGCCTTCAGCTATACCACCGACCCCGAAGAGGCCTTTACCGATGTGGATTTCTGCATGGCACACATCCGCAGCGGCGGCTATCCCATGCGTGAGCAGGACGAAAAGATCCCCCTGCGCCACGGCGTAGTGGGTCAGGAGACCTGCGGCCCCGGCGGCATGGCCTATGGCATGCGCAGCATTCCCGACATCATGCAGCTGATCGACTACATGGAAAAGTACAGCCCCAACTGCTGGATGCTCAACTACTCCAACCCTGCCTCCATCGTGGCAGAGGCCTGCCGTGTGCTGCGGCCCAACTCCAAGATCATCAACATCTGCGATATGCCGGTGGGCACCCTGCGCCGCATGAGCTACATCGTGGGCAAGACCCCCAAGGACCTGGACGTGAAGTACTACGGCCTGAACCACTTTGGCTGGTGGACCAGCGTGAAGGACAAGGACGGCACCGACTACACCCCCCAGCTCATTGACTATGTCAGCAAAAACGGCTATCTGACCCAGAAGGCCATTGAGACCCAGCACATGGATGCCAGCTGGCAGGAGACCCACCGCAAGGCGGCAGACCTGCAGGCTGTTACCCCGGATTGCCTGCCCAACACCTACCTGAAGTACTATCTGTTCCCGGACTATGTGGTGGAGCACAGCGATCCCAACTACACCCGTGCCAACGAGGTCATCGACGGCCGTGAAAAGACCGTGTTTGGTGCTGCCCGTGCCATTACTGCCTCCGGGGAGTTCCACGGTGACGAGTTCAGCATCGACAACCACGCCAGCTTTATCGTAGACCTGGCCCGCGCTATCGCCTACAACACCCACGAGCGGATGCTCTGCATCGTGGAGAACAAGGGTGCTATCAGCAACTTTGATCCCCATGCCATGGTGGAGGTGCCCTGTCTGGTGGGCAACGATGGTCCGGAGCCCCTGTGTCAGGGTGAGATCCCGACCTTCCAGCTGGGCATGATGAACCAGCAGGTCGCCGTGGAAAAGCTGGTGGTCGAGGCCTACTGCGAGCACAGCTACCAGAAGATGTGGCAGGCATTGACCCTGAGCAAGACCGTGCCCAGCGCCAAGGTAGCCAAGGAGATTCTGGATGACCTGATCGTTGCCAATAAGGACTACTGGCCCGAACTGCACTAATGACAGCGTTTCTGAAGCGCTGCCCCGGATATTCTCTGTCCCCATGAAGTAAGCCGAAGGGGCTGCTACATAAAAATCTTCGCAAGGTTTTGCGTGAGCGCTTGAAAAAGCACAAATAAAGCATCAACTCCCCCTGATTTCCCGTTTCGGAAATCAGGGGGAGTTTTTTTCTGCCGCAGAAGATAAAAACACCGACAGCAGCGCAAAAACATCTTCTGACCAGTAGAGAAAGAGGCGGCTGCCAAGAGTAAAACACCCGGTCTGTTTTCCTGATATGTGCAGGAGCTGCCGCAGGCTGTTTTTCTGACCGGCTGCGGCGGCTTCCTTTTTTACATGGTTACCAACAAGGAGAGTAAATGATATGGCATTTCCGAAGAATTTTTTGTGGGGCGGCGATATCAGCGCTGCGCAGATCGAAGGTGCCTGGGATGAGGACGGCAAGTCTCCCACGGAGGCAGACTATCTTCTGGGGGCAGATAAGAGCAGCATGCGTGTGGCCTGCTATCGGATGCCGGACGGCACCGAGGGCAAGGTTCCGGTGATGTTGTGCAAGATGGCCCACAAGACAACGGCCGATCTGCAGCGCGGATATGAAGAGATCCACAATCAGCTGGTGGCCTCGGCAAAGGTGGTGCAGCTGGCTCATCAGATCGACCCGGACAACAAAGTCGGCTGCATGTGTGCAGGATTCTTTGCCTATCCGTATACCTGCGATCCCAACGACTTCCTGAAGCTGCAGCAGGAGGCGCAGGCGGGATTCTATCTGTTCTCGGATGTCTTTGTGCGCGGTTACTATCCCAGCTATGCAAAGTCGATCTTCGACAAGGAAGGCGTCGTGATGAATGTCTCCGAGGAAGATAAAGCGGATCTTGCGGCCGGTAAGGTGGACTACATGGCGTTCTCTTACTACAATTCCAGCTGCATCACGACCCATGAAGTGGATGCGACCGTAAAGGGCAACATGATGGGCAGCATCAAAAATCCCTATCTGGATGCCAGCGAATGGGGCTGGCAGATCGACCCGGTGGGCTTCAAGCGTGCCCTGCATGAACTGTACGACCGCTATCAGCTGCCGCTGCTCGTGATTGAAAACGGTCTGGGCGCACAGGACACGCTGGAAGCAGACGGCACCATCCACGACCCGTATCGTGTGGACTACATGAAACGCCACATTGCTGCCATGAAGGAAGCCGTGGAGGAAGGTGTTGACCTGATGGGCTACACGATATGGTCCTGCATCGACCTGGTCAGCGCCGGCAGCGGTGAGCTGCGCAAGCGCTATGGCTTTGTCTATGTGGACGCCCACGATGACGGCACCGGCACCTTCAAACGTTACCGCAAGGACAGCTTCTGGTGGTACAAAAAGGTCATCGAGAGCAACGGCGAGGACCTGGGCTGAGCGCCCCGGCGGATGTCCTGAAATCCACGCAGGGTTCTGCGTGAGCGCCTGAAAAAGCACCAAGAAAGCATCAACTCCCGCTGGTTTCTGTAACAGGAAGCCAGCGGCTTTTGTGTATTCGGAGAATGGAGTCACTCGGCGTATGTGCTGGCCTTCTGCGTCATCACCTGCATTGCCTTTGTGGGAATGTTGTTTCTCTTTCGACCGGTTGCTTGTCGATGTAATTCAATGCATTTCTTTTTGCGCTCGCATCTCTATTTCATGAAAATGCCCCCATTCCGGTTGTCCGGAATGGGGGCATATATCAGAGCAGACGGGGGTGCTTTAAGCGTTACGGCTTTTTGTGCTCCGGGTTTTCGCAGCGGCTGTGGCAGGATGCACAGTTGCCGCCGCAGCCCTCGCCCTTCCAGCCGCCGTTCTTGGAGATCCACACAACGGCCAGTGCAAACAGGACGGCCAGCACCAGCAGGGTGATAATTCCACGCAGTGTCAACATTTTAAAAACCTCTTTTCCTGCGGAACGTTTCCGCCCTCAGTATACACGATTTTGCCCCGGAGCGCAACCGGAATGCCGCACGGAAAAAAATTGAAATTTTTTGAAAATAGGGCTTGCAATTTGCCCGGGGCCGTGCTATAATAATCACGTTCCAATTCGGAGCGCCAAACAAAACAACAAAATATGGAGGATTAGCTCAGCTGGTTAGAGCACCTGCATCACACGCAGGGGGTCTGGGGTTCGAGTCCCTAATTCTCCACCATACAGTTCGTACTCGAACCCGATTCTTTATGAAAAAGGGTTCGGGTACGTTTTTTGTTTATCGGAGGTTCTGCGGAAGGACTACTCGGAACGGTAAACGAGCAAAGGCAGGGTATCACTATGATAGTGGTATCCTGCCTTTTGCTTTGCGGAATCAAGTTCGCTTTGTGCGAACTTGGTCGTCATATCAGGGATGTTCTTTCATTGGCGGGTATGGTATACTCGGCTTAATAAACTGGAATGAAGTGGTGCACCACATGAAAGACGTACATTGTATAGAATTCCATACAGGCAGCAGAGAAGAGCGCATCCCGGAGCTTGCAAAGGACTTTCCATATACTGCCTCAAGAGCCACGTTGGATCGCTACATCGGCAGCACTGTGCCATGGCACTGGCATCAGGCGGTAGAGCTTTTCTACATGGAAAGCGGCTGCGTTGAATACACCACACCAGGTGGAAAACTTGTATTCCCGGCGGGAAGCGGTGGTTTTGTCAATTCCAACGTACTTCACACCACAAGGGCGATTTCTCAGACGGAAGAGAACGTGCAGCTTCTTCATATTTTCGATGTTTCTCTGCTGGCAGGGGAACGAGGAAGCCGAATCGAGCAAAAATACATTCTGCCCATTACATCCGACCCACAACTTGAGATCCTTCCTCTTTTACCGGATCATGCGGCAGGGCGAGAAATCCTGAAACGACTCAAAGAATCTTTTTGTTTGTCTTGTGATACATTCGGGTATGAGTTGAAACTGCGAGAGATCCTGACCGAGCTATGGTTAATGCTTGTGGAGCAATCGCATTCTGTAAGCTCTTCCAATCGGAACTCTGCCGGAGGCAACGATAAAATAAAGCTGATGTTGATTTATATCCATGAGCACTACCCGGAAAACCTCTCAGTCAAGGAGTTGGCAGCAGCAGCCTACACAAGTGAACGAGAGTGCTATCGCATTTTTCGTGAACACCTTCATACGACCCCGATTGCTTACCTGACCGCATACCGCATTCAGATCGCCTGCCAGATGTTGGCGGAAAACAAGGCTTCTATTACAGAGGTCGGGACTGCTTGCGGTATGGGAAATTCAAGCTATTTCGGAAAAGTTTTTCGGGAGGTTGTCGGCTGCACGCCACGTCAGTACCGATACAAACGGCAGAATAACAACACCATCTGACAGCATCAAGATATTATTTTTAGGCTGTAGGCGTTATAATGATAGTAGCAGAAGTGCACGATCCGTAAGTGCATATCATATTTGAAAACCTTTGATCTTCGGATGCGTTTTGCTATGAGAGAAAGGACGGTCCCCTTGGAGCTGAATTGCAATACAGCAGAAGCCGCTCTGGCTTGGGCAGGGCAGCAGAATCCCGGAAATTGGATCGGACATTCCCGTTTTGTAGCCCTTGCCTGTAAAAATATAGCAGCCAAATGCAACAATATGGATGCAGATCAGGCATACTGCTTTGGGCTGCTGCATGATATCGGGCGTTATGCAGGGGTAAGTTCTGAACGTCATTTGATCGACGGATACCGTTTCTGTATGGAACGAGGATGGAAAAAGGCTGGACAGATCTGTATTTCTCATGCTTTTATGATCCAGGATATCCACACTTCTATCGGAACCTTTGACGTTTCAAAAGAAGATTTCCGTTTTATGGAAAAATTCATTCAAACCGCTGTCTATGATGATTACGACCGTTTGGTACAGCTATGCGATGCCTTGGCGCTGCCCACCGGATTTTGTCTTTTGGAAAAACGTTTTGTAGATGTAACGCTTCGGTACGGTGTCCATCCGGCAACGATAGACCGATGGAAGAAAACGCTTGAGCTAAAAAATCTGTTTGAAAAACGAATCGGAGGATCGGTTTATACCCTGCTCCCCGGCGTTCTGGAAAATAGTTTTTCGCTGGAGGTAACCGTATGATAAAAATCGCTTTTTTTGATGTAGACGGAACTTTGCTCAAGTTGGGCAGTAAGGTGCCGTCATTCCAAACCGTACAGACCTTACAGCAGTTGCAGGCAAAAGGGATCTTACTGTGCATGGCGACAGGCAGAGGCTACCTCTCCGTCCCACATTTTGAAGGCGTTGATTTTGATCTCTGGCTGACCTTCAACGGCTCTTATGTCCGTAGCAAGGATGCAGTGATCTCGAAGAACCCACTGGACGCTGACGACAAGCGCAGAATTTTGCATAATCTGAAGCAAATGCACCGGGCGGCTGCCATCAGCAACGAACACTTTATCGTGACAAATGGGACAGACCCGGACTTGGAGCAGTATTTTTCCTTCGGCAACGAGAAGCTGATGATCTCCGAGCATTTCGACAAGCTCTGTGAGGAGGATATCTATCAGATCATGTGTTCCTGCAGCCCTTCTGAATACGAACGCATCCTGTTGGGAACCCACGCCACACAGATAACCGCATGGTGGGACAAGGCAGTGGATATCATTCCGCTGTCCTGCGGAAAGGGAAATGCTGTAAGAGCTGTTTTGGCGCATTACGGCTTTTCAAAAGCAGAAGCAATCGCCTTTGGGGACGGCCGAAACGACATTGAAATGCTGGAAGCAGTCGGCACAGGCGTTGCCATGGGAAACGCCCTCGATGAAGTCAAGGCAAGGGCAACAGATTGCTGCCGTTCTGTGGATGAGGAAGGCATCTATCATTATTGCCTTGAAAAACACCTCATCTAAAGGAGCTGTAGGAGCTGTTTTCTGGGTTTTTGTATCCGTCTACAGCAGGGTTTGGGGCAGGCACGCCCCAACAAGAAGCTGTCCCAAAGGGGCAAGAATTTTCAAGAATTGAAAATTTGTGGCCACGGGACGATTCTTGCTCTCAGCTAATTCGCTCAAAACAGCTTTTGCGCAATTGTTTCCAAATTGTTAAGACGCATAAAGCAAGCAAAGAACCTTTTTCTTCTGAAGTGGTGGTGTTCACGGTGAGCACCACCACTTTTCTGTTTTGTTTTTCTTGCAAACGGGTGCGAAATATGGTATATAGATTATACGAAACATTGCTTCGATTGAATAACCTGACATTCAATGATGTGTAAAGAGAGGTGCAGCCATGACCGCCGTAATCTACGCCCGCTATTCATCCGATAGCCAGCGCGAAGCGTCCATTGAGGGACAGCTGCGCGACTGCAAGGACTACGCCGAGAAAAACGGCATCACCGTGGTCGGCACCTACATTGACCGTGCCTACTCTGCCAAGACGGATGACCGCCCGGAGTTCCAGCGGATGATAAAGGACAGCGCAAAGAAAATCTTCGATGTGGTTTTGGTCTGGAAACTTGACCGCTTTGCCCGGAATCGGTTTGATGCCGTAAACTACAAGTATCAGCTGGAAAAGAACGGTGTTCATCTGGTGTCTGCCATGGAACCCATTTCGCAAGGGCCTGAAGGCATTATGGTGGAGAGTATGCTGATTGGCATGGCGGAATACTATTCCGCCGAACT
>ERZ773277.3049-NODE-3049-length-10257-cov-43.619780_pt1 | contig 10257 bp, 8 predicted proteins | sample MGYA00511957_ERZ773277 | MGnify/ENA primary metagenome ERZ773277 (study PRJEB29015, sample SAMEA2737800) | human gut metagenome | biome: human gut; feature: human-associated habitat; material: faeces | place: China | collected 2012 ... | reverse complement strand
CCAGAGAAAGCCCAATCACCAATGCTCGTCACGCTGTCCGGGATCGTCACGCTCGTCAGAGATTTGCAATCATAGAAAGCGTACTCGTCAATGCTCGTCACGCTGTCCGGGATCGTCACGCTTGTCAGAGATGTGCAATCATAGAAAGCACCCTTGCCAATGCTCGTCACGCTGTCCGGGATCGTCACGCTCGTCAGAGATGTGCAGCCATCGAAAGCCCGACCACCAATGCTCGTCACGCTGTCCGGGATCGTCACGCTCGTCAGAGATGTGCAGCCATCGAAAGCGTAACCGACAATGCTTGTCACGCTGTCCGGGATCGTACATGCCGCAAAAGCGCCCGGGCACTGCACCAAAGTTGTCTTATCTTTGCTGAACAGAACACCGGATGCATCGCTGGAGTAATGACTGTTGCCCTCAGTGACCCATATACCGGTCAAAGCGGCACAATTGCTGAATGCACCACTGCCGATGCTTGTCACGCTGTCCGGGATTGTCACGCTTGTCAGAGATGTGCACCAAGAGAAAGCACTCCTGCCAATGCTTGTCACGCCATCCGGGATCGTCACGCTGGTCAGAGATCTGCAACCATAGAAAGCACCATTGTCAATGCACGTCACACTGTCCGGGATTGCCACGCTGGTCAGAGATACGCAGTCAGAGAAAGTACACTCGCCAGTGCTCGTCACGCTGTCCGGGATCGTCACGCTCGTCAGAGATTTGCAGACAGCGAAAGCGTAACCGCCAATGCTCGTCACGCTGTCCGGGATCGTTACGCTTGTCAGAGATTTACAATATGCGAAAGCCCAATCGCCAATGCTCGTCACGCTGTCCGGGATCGTCACGCTGGTCAGAGATGTGCAGCCATCGAAAGCCCAATCACCAATGCTCGTCACGCTGTCAGGGATCGTCACGCTGGTCAGAGATGTGCAGCCATCGAAAGCCCAATCACCAATGCTCGTCACGCTGTCAGGGATCGTCACGCTCGTCAGAGATGCGCAGCCATCGAAAGCCCGACCACCAATGCTCGTCACGCTGTCCGGGATCGTCACGCTCGCCAGAGATGTGCAATATTGGAAAGCCGTATCACCAATGCTCGTCACGCTGTCCGGGATCGTCACGCTCGTCAGAGATGTGCAATATCGGAAAGCCGAATCACCAATGCTCATCACACTGTCCGGAATCGTTACGCTTGTCAGAGATCTGCAATTATCGAAAGCATCATTGCCAATGCACGTCACGGTCACACCTTTGATTGTATGCGGAATATTGGCTTTGGTAACGGACTGATCGCAATCGGTAACGGTTCCTGTCTTTTTATCGAACGTGAGATAGCCGCCTTCCACAGCATATTTCACTTCCCCACCGCATTCACTGCAGTCGTCTCTGGTTGTCGTTTCCCCGGTATAAGTTTTGTCTCCGCACTCACATACCCGATAACCACGGTGCGGATGCGCAGATTCGTATTGCGTACTGCCGTAAGTATGCTGCTTTGTAACGATCATGTCACTTTCATACTTCAGCCACACTTTTATGTCCTGTCCCTGATGGTTCGTCGCACCGACCTCGTACATGATGCTGCCATCACTCATAACGGCATAGCGAGATGAATACACGGTCGGGCCATAATCAAAATACGTCAGGCGTGTTGTATCCGTCGGATTGCTGTACAGATTGACCACGCGCTCCGGGAGCTTGATCGTACGCTTGCAGGTGATCGTTTCTTTCACGGACAGACCCGGATCTGGTGTCACTGTTCCGCCGCTAGGCGTGGAACCACCAGTGTATGCATGGATGGCATTAAAGGATGCGTATCTACTCGCAAGTGTTAAATCCGTATTTTGCGCACCGCTTAGGGAATCCATAATATATACTTGCCCAGTTGCCAGCGACTTTGCTTCATCGACCGCAACCCAGTGACCGCCAGAATTTACGTTGACCAACATATGTAATCCCTTGCGGATCCACGCAATCATCTGGTCATTATATGATGACGATGAATACGACCCATATCCCAAAACATCACCATAGTTTGACCAACCGGAAACACATTCTCCCGGCTTTCCCCAGTATAAGCCTCCGTCGGAAGTGAACCCGCCATTATTATTAAGCCAACGGACAAGCGTTCCAACATTGAAATCATTTGAATTGCGCAGTCCTGCCTGAATAATTAGCTTTGTCACAGATGTGACGCAGCAGCCAATACTTGATACTGTTGAACCTGATGACCCCATCGGGAGATTACCCCACCGCGAGTCTGACTGCGCCCATCCGCGATAGTCTTCTCCAGCCGCAAAAGCCCCCGTAATTGAAAAACTTGCTATTAGGCAAATAATTAAGATAATCGAAATAACACGTTTCACGTTTCTGACCACACCTTTCCGCTGCACTTTAAGGCGTTAAACTCGCCAAAAAATACAATCAATTAAAAATTCAATGAGTTGGATTCGAAAGCAAGCGATGAACCTGCACTAGTGCTAGCACACCCCTTCGCTCAAAAGTCGTTTTCTCATACGGTCTCCTCCCTACATTTTTCTCACGATTTTGCGCACTTTTCTGCGTGCTGCGTACATGGCATCCAAGACTCACATCAACGCAGCAAGTAGCAGCAAGTATTTGTTCCAATCCTATTGATACCATTTCGCAAGTACAAATGTAAGGTCACATGCACAATTGACACGTTTTGCGACATAATTACCGCAAAATCTATGTGTCGCGCGAAGTTGTCTCTACCACAGAACCGCAAAAGCGGCATCTTGCGCAGACGCAGTCCACGCGCAAGACGCCACTTCAAAACGAAATCAGGCGGAGTCGAAAAGCGGCTCCGCCTGATGATGCTTGTTTGTATTCACGCGCCGAGATAGGCCTTCCGGACCTTATCATCATGCAGCAGGTCGCGTGCGCCGCCGGACATGGTGATGCGTCCGTTTTCGAGCACATAGGCGCGGTCGGCGATGGCGAGCGCCATCTTCGCGTTCTGCTCCACGAGCAGGATCGTGATGCCCAGCTCATGCATCGTGCCGATGATGGAAAACACCTCCTGCACGAGCACGGGTGACAGGCCCATGGACGGCTCGTCCATGACGATGAGCTTCGGTGCGCTCATGATCGCGCGGCCCATGGCCAGCATCTGCTGCTCGCCGCCGGAGAGCGTGCCCGCAAGCTGCTTTGCGCGCTCCTTCAGACGCGGGAAGCGGGCATAGACCCGCTCGAGATCGTCCGCGATCGCCTTTTTGTCCTTGCGGAAATACGCGCCCATGGCAAGGTTCTCCGCAACGGTCATGCGCGTGAACACCTGCCGGCCCTCCGGCACGTGCGCAAGACCCATGGTGACGATGCGGCTGGGGTCCGTCTTGCGCAGATCGTGTCCGTCGTAGATCACGGAGCCGCTCCTGATGGGCACGAGCCCGGTGATGGCGTGCAGCGTGGTGGTCTTGCCGGCGCCGTTGGCCCCGATGAGCGAGACGATCTCGCCGTCGTTGACCTCCATACTGATGCCGCGCAGCGCCTGCACAGCGCCGTAGGACACCTCCAGATCTTCAATCTTCAGCATCGTCGTCCGCCTCCTCTTCACCGAGATACGCCTCGATGACCTCCTGATTGCTCGCGATCTCCGACGGGAGTCCGGCAGCGATCGTCTGGCCGAAATTGATGACCTGGATGCGCTCACAGACGCGCATGACCAGGCTCATATCGTGCTCTATGAGCAGAATAGCCACATGGAACGTATCGCGGATGGTGTTGATGCACGAGAGCAGCTCCGCCGTCTCGGTCGGGTTCATGCCGGCTGCCGGCTCGTCGAGCAGCAGCAGCTTCATGTTCGTTGCCAGCGCGCGGGCGATCTCCAGCTTGCGCTGCTGGCCGTAGGGCAGGCTGGACGCGAGCTGTCCGGCCTTGTCGTCCAGATGGACGATGCGCAGGTATTCCATGGCCTTGTCGGTCAGCTCCTGCTCCGTGTTCCAGTACTTTTTCGTGCGCAGAAGGCTGTCGGCAAGATTGTAATGGATGTCCTTCGTGAAGGCGATCTTCACGTTGTCGAGCACCGTCATGGCCTTGAACAGGCGGATGTTCTGAAACGTGCGGGCAATGCCGGCCTCCACGACCTGATAGGTCTGCTTGCCGTTGAGCTTCTGCCCGCAGAGGTAGAATGCCCCCTCCGTCGGCACATACACACCGGTGAGCAGGTTAAAGACCGTGGTCTTGCCTGCACCGTTCGGGCCGATGAGCCCCATGAGCTCGCCCTCGTGGATCTCCATATTAAAATCCGACACTGCCTTCAGGCCGCCGAAGGTGATGCCGAGGTGCTCCGCTTTGAGCACAACGGGTCTGGTATCGGTCATGCGTCGGCGCCTCCCTTCCTGGCCTTGGCCTTTTTCTTCCCGGCCAGACGGCCGTCGAACAGCAGCCGGTCAAGTGAAAATTCATACGTGCCCAGAATACCTCTGGGACGGAAAATGATGACGACCAGCAGCACGAGCGCATAGATCAGCATCGGGAACTGAAACAGCGACTGCACAAAGCTTGGCAGCGCCGACACCCATGCGCCGTTTTTGATCTCATAGTTGAGCAGGTACATCGCGACGGCCGCCAGCACCGAGCCGGTCATGGAGCCCATGCCGCCGAGGACCACGATGACGACGATGAAGGTCGAGTTCCAGATCGAGGCGCTGGTGAACGTAAAGCTCGCCGTCGTGAGCGAGGAAAAGCATGTGGCATACAGTCCGCCGGCAAGCCCCGCAAAGAATGCCGAGATAACGAACGTAAGGATCTTATAGTACGTCGTGTTCACGCCGGAGGCCGCCGCTGCGATCTCATCGTCGCGGATGGCCTCGATGGCGCGGCCGTATTTGGAGCGGATGAATGTGCACATGAGCGCGATGCACAAAACGGTGATGCCCAGCACGAGCCACACATACTTTGCCTGCAGCGAGGTCGACAGCCCGAGACCGTTGGCATAGAGCGAGGAGCTGGCCGTTCCGCTCGCCAGACCGTCACCGCCGGCAAAGGGCAGGTTTGCGATGACGTTTTCAACGATGAGGCCGAAGCCGAGCGTCACGATGGCCAGATAGTCGCCGCGCAGACGCAGCGCCGGGATGCCCACGAGCAGTCCGAGCAGCCCTGCGAAAATGGCGCCGAGCAGACAGCAGCCGAGCACGACCAGAATGAGCTGGCCGGGCGCCGCCTTGGATGCCTCGAACACGCCCGCGCGCTCAAGCGCGAGCGAGCTCAGCGCGGCAGTATACGCGCCGATGCCCGCAAAGCCCATGTGCCCAAGCGTGAGCTGGCCCAGATAGCCAAGCGTGAGGTTGAGCGACGTGCCGAGCAGGATGAAGATACACATCTGCCAGATGATCGGTACCAGCACGCGGCGATAGGTATTGTCCGGGAGCACCTGACCGAGCAGCAGCACCACGGCAAAGAGCAGCACGATCAGGCCGCAGTTGACGCCGGTGCCGCGCAGTTTCTTTTTTTGCAGCGTATTCATACCTTCTCACCTACATTCTTTCCGAGGATGCCGGCCGGCTTGACCAGCAGCATCACGATCAGGATCAAAAACACCACGGCATTTGCCAGCGACGAGCTGATGTATGCCGTCACGAGCGCCTCGATGATGCCGACGACGATGCCGCCGAGCATGGCGCCCGGGATCAGGCCGATGCCGCCCATGACGGCTGCAACGAACGCCTTGAGGCCCAGCATGGAGCCCATGGTCGTCGTCACGGTGTGGTACTGCGCGCAGTACATCAGCGCTGCGATGGCCGCGAGGCCCGAGCCGATGGCGAACGTCGTCACGATCGTGCGGTTGACGTTGATGCCCACGAGCGTGGACGCCTCCTTATTCTCGGACACGGCGCGCATGGCGCGGCCGAGCTTCGTCTTCTGCACGAAGATCTGCAGCGCCGCCATGACAACGGCTGCGATGACGATCGTGATCACGGCCGCCATGTTCACGGACACGCCGCCGAGGGACATCGGCGCCGTGCTGAAGATCTCGTCGGAGATCACGCGCGGGTTCGGTCCCATGGCCGGGATGGCCTGCGCGAGGTTTTCCAGCAGCAGGCTCATGGCGATCGCCGTGATGAGCGCCGACATGCTTGTGCCCTTGCGCCGCACGGGCCGGTAGGCCACCAGCTCGACCACAACGCCCACGAGCGCGCAGATCACAATGGCCGCGATCACGCCCGTCCATGCCGGAAGCCCCATGCTGTGCAGCAGGATCGGCACGGTGAAATATAGCGTATAGCCGCCGACCATGATGAAGTCGCCGTGCGCAAAGTTGATGAGTCGGATGATGCCGTAAACCATCGTATAGCCGAGCGCCACGAGCGCATAGACGCTGCCGAGGCGCAGCCCGATGATGAGTTGCTGTAAAAAGTCAGTCATATTCTCTCCCTGCCTTTCGGTTTTTGCGCAGGTCAGCCGCGCCGGAATATTCGTGCGCGAAAGCGCCGGTCGGCGCTTTCGCGCAAAGGTCATTGCTTTGGATCGCGTCCGGTCCCGACTGTATCGCCGGGGTCGGGTCAGCTCTGCGTCTTGACGAACTTCTGCACGAGCTTGCCGTCGGAGGGCGTAAAGGTCAGGATGGCCACGCTCTTTTCCGGGGTACCGGTCTCGTCGAGGGTCATGTCGCCGGTGACGCCGACATAGTGCATGCCGCTCATCGCGTCGCGGATGGCCTCGTGATCGATGCTGCCTGCCTTCTCAATAGCCTGCTTGACCATGTACATGGCGTCATACGCCAGAGCGCCGAGGGCGTTCATGGATTCCGAGCCGTACTTTTCCGTGTAGTTCTTGACGTAGGACTGCACGATCTCAGAGCTGTCCTCCGGGGAGTAGTGGTTGGTGAAGTAGACATTCTCATAAGCGCTCAGGTCGCCGGTGGTGTAGTCCTGCGTGCCGTCAAAGCCGTCGCAGCCCATGATCGCGCCCTTGAAGCCGGCCTCACGGGCCTGCGGGATGATTTTCGGGCCGACCGCGTCGTAGTAATACGGGGCAAAGAGCATATCCGCGCCGGAGGCTGCGATGGTCGCCAGTTGCGAGGAGAAGTCCACGGCGCCGGTGTCGGACGAGGACTGCTCGCAGACGATCTCGATGCCGTATTTCTCAGCCGCCTTCACGAACGAGTCGTGCAGGCCGGAGGAGTAGGTGTCGCCGGTCGCGTACAGGACCGCGGCTTTTGTCCAGCCCTGATCCTTGGCGTAGGCCGCGACCATCTCGCCCTGGAAGCTGTCCTTGAAGCAGGAGCGGAACACATAGTCGTCCGTGGTGGTGATGGAATCTGCCGTGGAGCTCGGCGTGACAAGCACGATACCCTCATCGTCGGCCAGACTCGTGATCGCGGACGTGCAGCTCGAGAGCGTTGCGCCGATGATGGCCGCCGCGCCCTCGCTGAGCAGCGAGTTGAAACCGGAAACCGCTTCTGCCGGCGTGCCCTGATCGTCCTTGGTGGAGAGCTTCACGGTTGCGCCGAGGATGCCGCCGGCGGCGTTGATCTCATCGATCGCCAGCTGGATGGAGTTCGTGATGGCCAGGCCGTAGGCCGCCTGTGCGCCGGTCACCGGGGTGATATTGCCGATGATGATCTCTTTGCCCGACAAATCGCCGTCGGCAGAATCATCTTTGGCGTCTTTTCCGCCTCCGCACGCTGCCAGTGAGAGCACCAGCATGACAGAGAGAAGCAATGCAGTCAATCGTTTCAGTTTCATGTTCATATCCTCCTATCTGAATGTTCGCCCGCCCGGTGGGTCCAGTTCCGTTTTTTGCGTTTTTTCCGTTTTTTGTGGGCGAAGGAAATAAAAAACGCAAGGGCGCACAACTTCTGTTCGAAGATGTGCTCCCTTGCACGCTCTTATTATAGGGGAAATCGCACGCAAAAATCAACGGCGATAACCGCCAAACTATTTGTTTTCTTAATCGATATATTTAGTGAAATTCATAAAAGCCTGTCTTTTTCCGTCTGATCCTGCTCAAAGGCGTCCGCCTGCCCCGCCTCCGCCAGCGTGTGGCGCAGGCACGTCAGGCACGGTTCGGCGTCCCAGTCACAATACATATACTTACAGGCAAAGCACAGCGTTCTGGCCGCCGGATGCGCCTTGCGCGTCTCCGAAGCGGGCGATGCCTGCTGCGGCTGCGCAGCCCGCTGATACCGGTCGATGCCCTGCTGCGCCAGCTGTGTGCTGCGCAGGCAGTCTGCGCACGGCTGCAGATCCCGATCATGGAATTTGTACTTACAGGCAATACATAATGTCTTGTTTTCCGCCATGGTGATCTCTCCATTCTCTGTTTGCCGGACCCGAACCCACTCCGGGATGGTTTCAGTATATGCCGCCGTTTTTCGAATGTAAAGTGTGAGTTATGCCTGAATTTTCAAGTGTCTTTCCTCTTTTTGTGTTTAAATAGCTAATGAATCCGCCGTGCGGCGTACCGCGTTTGTGGAAAGCGGAAAAAGTGCATCCGGGTACTTGACAAGCGATGATATTTGGGCGTATGCTTGCGCCAAGTTCAAAGCAGCAAACCACAGAAGCAGAGAAGTAAGCGAGGGTTTGCGTCTTTCCCAGAGAGCTGCCGGCCGGTGCGAGCGCAGCAGAGACGACCTTGCCGAATGGACTGCAGAGGGCGGACGAGACGCCGTGAGGCGGTAAAGTCCGACGGGCTTTTCCCCCGTTACCAAGGAAAGGCGTGTGATGGCACGTCGCTGAGTGGGCGCATTGCGCTAATTTGGGTGGCACCGCAGAAGTTTTCCGACTTTTGTCCCAAAGATCAATTCCGTATTGGTCTTTCATGGACAAGGGTCGTTTTTTCTTGCCCGGAAAGGCCCCGCCGAAAGGAGCAGACATCATGGCAAATGAAAACATCCCCTACAAAATCTACCTGAATGAAGACGAAATGCCGCGCACATGGTATAACGTCCGCGCGGACATGAAGGTCAAGCCCGCGCCGCTGCGCAATCCCGCCACCGGCGCGCCAATGGCGTTCGACGATCTGCGCCCCGTATTCTGCGATGAGCTCATCCGTCAGGAGCTCGACAACGACGACCGCGAGATCCCCATCCCGGATGAGATCCGCGACTTTTATAAGATGTACCGCCCGTCGCCGCTCGTGCGCGCCTACTGTCTGGAAAAGCAGCTGCAGACTCCGGCGAAGATCTATTACAAGTTTGAAGGCAACAACACCTCCGGCTCGCACAAGCTCAACTCCGCCATCGCGCAGGCGTACTATGCCAAGCAGCAGGGGCTGCGCGGCGTCACGACCGAGACCGGCGCCGGTCAGTGGGGCACGGCGCTGTCGATGGCCTGCGCCTACCTCGGGCTCGACTGCAAAGTCTATATGGTCAAGTGCTCGTATGAGCAAAAGCCCTTCCGCCGCGAAGTGATGCGCACCTACGGCGCGTCCGTGACGCCGAGCCCGTCCACGGAGACGGAGATCGGCCGGCGCATCCTCGCCGAGCACCCCGGCACGACCGGCTCGCTCGGCTGCGCGATCAGCGAGGCCGTCGAGGTCGCCACCTCGACCCCCGGCTACCGCTACGTGCTCGGCAGCGTGCTCAATCAGGTGCTGCTGCACCAGTCGGTCATCGGTCTGGAGACGAAAACGGCGCTCGACAAATACGGCGTCGTGCCGGACATCATCATCGGCTGCGCCGGCGGCGGCAGCAACCTCGGCGGCCTCATCTCCCCGTTCATGGGCGAGAAGCTGCGCGGCGAGCGCGACTATCAGTTCATCGCCGTCGAGCCCGCCTCCTGCCCGAGCCTCACGCGCGGCAGGTTCGCCTACGATTTCTGCGACACCGGCAAAGTCTGCCCGCTGGCCAAGATGTACACGCTCGGCAGCGGCTTCATCCCCTCGCCGAACCACGCCGGCGGCCTGCGCTACCACGGCATGAGCTCTATCGTCTCGCAGCTGTATCACGATGGCTACATGGAGGCCCGCGCCGTCGAGCAGACAAAGGTGTTCGAGGCGGCCGAGCAGTTCGCGCGCATTGAAGGCATCCTGCCCGCACCGGAATCGAGTCACGCCATCCGCGTCGCCATCGACGAGGCCGTCAAGTGCCGCGAGACCGGCGAAGAAAAGACCATCGTTTTCGGCCTGACCGGCACCGGCTACTTCGACATGGTCGCCTATGAGAAGTTCCACAACGGCGAGATGAGCGATTTCATCCCCACCGATGCGCAGCTCGCCGAGAGCTTTGCGACCCTGCCGCAGGTGCCGGGTCTCGACGACTGAACGAACGTATACGACCGCCGCACGGCGGGTAAA
>ERZ773277.3038-NODE-3038-length-10302-cov-2.724602_pt1 | contig 10302 bp, 9 predicted proteins | sample MGYA00511957_ERZ773277 | MGnify/ENA primary metagenome ERZ773277 (study PRJEB29015, sample SAMEA2737800) | human gut metagenome | biome: human gut; feature: human-associated habitat; material: faeces | place: China | collected 2012 ... | reverse complement strand
TCTGCTAAACAAATTGCAACATTTATCCAAGGAGAAATCGTTGGAGACGAGAATGCAACTGTACATACTTTTGCCAAGATAGAAGAAGGCATCCCTGGTGCTATATCGTTTCTGTCCAACCCCAAATATACATCTTATATCTACGAAACCCAAGCCAGTATCGTACTGGTAAACAAAGACTTCGTTCCTGAAAAAGAAATAAAAGCTACTTTAATTAAAGTGGATAATGCCTACGAAAGTTTAGCTAAATTGCTCAATCTTTACGAACAAAGTAAGCCTAAACGTGTTGGTATTGATCCGTTAGCTTTCGTTGCAGAAACTGCTAAAATCGGAAAGGATGTTTACATTGCGCCATTTGCTTGTATTGGCGAATATGCAGAAATAGGAGACAATACAATGATACATCCGCATGCGACTATCGGTAGTGGTGCTAAAATAGGCAATGATTGTATCTTATATGCCAATACGACCATTTATCATGACTGCCGGATAGGCAATCATTGCATCCTGCATTCCGGTTGTGTGATCGGTGCGGATGGTTTTGGTTTCGCCCCAACTCCCGAAGGTTACGAAAAAATACCTCAAATCGGTATCGTAATACTGGAAGACAATGTAGAGATAGGTGCAAACACTTGTGTAGACCGTGCTACAATGGGGGCAACCATCGTACACAAAGGTGTGAAACTGGACAACCTGATACAAGTAGCCCACAATGACGAAATCGGTGCAAATACCGTTATGGCGGCGCAAGTGGGTATTGCAGGATCTACCAAAGTAGGCGAATGGTGTATGTTTGGCGGTCAGGTAGGCATTGCAGGACATATCCATATTGGAAACAAAGTGAACCTCGGAGCACAGTCTGGTGTTCCCAGCAATATTAAGGATGGCAGCCAGTTAATCGGTACTCCTCCCATGGAGCTGAAACAATACTTCAAAGCCTCCGTTGCTCAACGGAACCTACCGGATATGCTAACAGAACTCCGCCAGCTCCGTAAAGAACTGAATGAATTAAAACAACAAATAAATAAGTAACAAATGTTGAAACAAAAGACTCTGAAAGACAGTTTTTCCCTCAGTGGTAAAGGCCTTCACACGGGACTTGACCTGACCGTTACTTTCAACCCTGCTCCGGACAACCACGGATATAAAATCCAGCGCATCGACGTGGAGGGACAACCTATCATTGATGCGGTTGCGGACAATGTGACTGAAACCACTCGCGGCACCGTCCTTTCCAAGAATGGTGTGAAGGTTAGCACTGTAGAGCACGGCATGGCAGCCCTTTACGCCTTAGGCATAGACAACTGCCTGATACAAGTCAACGGTCCTGAGTTTCCCATTCTGGACGGTAGCGCCCAATATTATGCACAAGAAATAGAGCGCGTAGGTACAGAAGAACAAAATGCCGTTAAAGATTTCTATATCATCAAGTCAAAAATCGAGTTTCGCGATGAAAAGACCGGTTCTTCCATTATCGTGTTGCCCGACGAGAACTTCAGTCTGAATGTACTGGTATCTTACGACTCGACCATCATTCCCAATCAGTTTGCAACGCTGGAGGATATGTCGAAATTCCGAGATGAAGTAGCCGGCAGCCGTACATTCGTATTCGTACGCGAGATCGAACCACTGTTGCAGGCCGGTCTTATCAAAGGCGGCGATTTGGACAATGCCATCGTTATCTACGAACGAGAAATGTCTCAGGAAGACTTCGATAAGTTGGCCGATGTAATGGGAGTTCCCCACATGGATGCCAAGCAACTGGGTTATATCAACCACAAACCGCTGGTATGGGCCAATGAATGTGCCCGTCATAAACTGCTCGACGTAATCGGTGACTTGGCTTTGATAGGCAAACCTATCAAGGGACGTATCATCGCTACCCGTCCGGGACATACCATTAATAACAAGTTCGCCCGCCAGATGCGTAAGGAAATCCGCCTGCATGATATACAGGCTCCGACTTACGACTGTAACCGCGAACCCGTCATGGATGTAAACCGTATCCGCGAACTGTTGCCACACCGTTACCCATTCCAATTGGTAGACAAGGTGATTGAAATAGGTGCCAATTATATTGTAGGCGTGAAGAATATCACTGCCAACGAACCTTTCTTCCAGGGGCACTTCCCACAGGAACCGGTAATGCCGGGTGTGTTACAGGTTGAAGCTATGGCACAGGTAGGCGGTCTGCTTGTATTGAACTCCGTAGACGAACCCGAACGCTACTCTACCTACTTCATGAAGATAGATGGTGTGAAGTTCCGTCAAAAGGTAGTGCCGGGTGACACCCTTATCTTCCGCGTAGAACTGCTTGCACCTATCCGCCGTGGCATTTCCACGATGAAAGGTTATGCGTTCGTAGGCGAGAAAGTGGTTTGCGAGGCAGAGTTTATGGCACAAATAGTTAAGAACAAGTAAAAGGATTTATGATTTAAGATTTATTCGTGGCTAATAATAAGCGCGAATATCTCATAAATTATAAATCATAAATCATAAATCAGCATGATAAGTCCCTTAGCGTATATTCATCCCGAGGCAAAAATCGGGGAAAACGTAGAGATTGCTCCTTTTGTATTCATCGACAAGAATGTGGTAATCGGCGATAACAACAAGATTATGGCAAATGTCAACATTCTGTACGGATCACGTATCGGCAATGGAAATACTATTTTTCCGGGAGCTGTTATCGGTGCCATCCCTCAAGACCTGAAATTTCAGGGAGAAGAGAGTACCGCTGAAATTGGTAACAACAATACCATTCGTGAAAATGTTACCATCAATCGCGGTACAGCTGCCAAAGGCAGAACCATTATCGGTAACAACAACCTGTTGATGGAAGGTGTGCACGTAGCTCATGATGCCCTTGTCGGTAATTACTGTATCATTGGTAACTCTACTAAAATGGCAGGTGAGATTGTAATAGACGATTTTTCCATTATCAGTGCCAATGTATTGATGCATCAGTTCTGCCGTGTAGGTGGATACGGAATGATACAAGGAGGTTGCCGTTTCAGTAAGGATATTCCGCCGTACATCATTGCAGGCCGGGAACCGATTGCTTACAGCGGTATCAACATTATCGGGTTGCGTCGTCGCGGATTCTCCAATGAAACCATTGAGAATATACACAATGCATACCGTATCATTTATCAGAGTGGATTGAACACTTCAGACGCATTAAAGAAAATAGAAGAAGAAATTCCGACGAGCCCGGAAATCGAATACATTGTCAGCTTCATCCGTGACTCCGAACGTGGTATTATTAGATGATAAAACGATAAAGTAATTAGAATATGATATACAGATTTACACTTATCTCCGATGAAGTGGACGACTTCGTAAGAGAAATACAAATTGACCCGGAAGCTACATTCTACGACTTCCATGAGGCTATAGTGAAGTCAGTAGGTTATACTAACGACCAGATGACTTCTTTCTTCATCTGTGATGATGATTGGGAAAAAGAAAAGGAAATTACACTGGAAGAGATGGATGACAATCCGGAGATGGACAGTTGGGTAATGAAAGACACCACTATCAGCGAACTGATAGAAGATGAAAAGCAGAAGTTACTCTATGTGTTCGACTACATGACAGAACGCTGTTTCTTCATTGAACTCTCCGAGATCATTACCGGAAAAGAAATGAAAGGTGCCAAGTGTACCAAGAAGGAAGGTGATGCTCCGAAACAGACAATTGACTTCGAAGAAATGGCAGCCAACAGCGGATCGCTTGATCTGGATGAAAACTTCTATGGAGATCAGGACTTTGACCTGGAAGAATTCGACCAGGAAGGTTTCGACATGGGCGGAGGCGAAGGTAGCGCAGCACCGTTCGAGGAAGAAAAGTTCTAATATTATTTTAAATTTTTCATCCGCAGATAACGCGGATAACACAGATTTGAAAGACTTAAGCCTAGAAGAGATCTGCGTTATCCGCGTTATCTGCAGATGGGAAATGATTCTCTAAATACCATTTCCTTATGAAAACCCTGATAGTGCTTATTGGACCGACCGGAGTAGGAAAGACCGAACTCAGCCTGCGGCTGGCAGAGCATTACCAAACTTGCATCGTTTCCGCAGACTCCCGGCAACTCTATGCCGATTTGAAAATAGGGACAGCAGCCCCTACCCCCGAGCAACTGCAACGCGTGAAACATTACCTTGTAGGAACCTTGCAACTCACCGATTATTACAGTGCCGCCCAATATGAAGCGGAAGTACTGAAACTTCTGGAAACCTTATTTACCGAACAGGATACAGTATTGCTTACCGGTGGCTCTATGATGTATGTGGATGCCGTTTGCAAAGGCATTGACGATATTCCGACCGTAGATGCTGAAACACGCCAAGTGATGCTACATAAGTATGAAACGGAAGGTCTGGAAAGATTGTGCGCAGAGCTAAAGTTACTCGATCCTGAATACTACAAAATAGTAGACCTGAAGAATCCTAAACGCGTAATCCATGCACTGGAGATATGCTATATGACAGGGAAGACCTACACCTCATTCCGTACACAACAGAAAAAAGAACGCCCCTTCCGCATCATCAAAATAGGATTGACGCGCGACCGGGAAGAACTTTACGACCGCATTAACCGACGGGTAGAGATTATGATAGAGGATGGCTTGGAAGAAGAAGCCAGAAAGGTATATCCTTATCGGGCACTTAATTCATTGAATACGGTAGGTTATAAAGAGATGTTCAAATATCTCGACGGAGAATGGACCTTGCCTTTTGCCATAGAGAAAATCCAACAGAACTCCCGCATCTATTCACGCAAGCAGATGACATGGTTCAAAAGAGATGAAGAAATCCGCTGGTTCCATCCGGAACAAGAAACGGAGATACTGGCGTACCTCCGTTCGGTAATGTAAGTTCTATTCTGATTCCAGTAAACTCTGATAGATCATTCTGATGGATGATTCCAGTTCATCATACAGCTTCGGTATTGCTTGGGTATCGAGGCTTCCTTTTTTATACCATTCTTCCAGCAATGACTTCGTCGTACGGAAGACTTCATCTTCTGCCGCAGTAATCGCTGTCATATAACCGTCACCTTTCTCAGGACTATACAATCTTTCCCAATTCAGATAACGTCCGGTACCCATTCCCTGCTTATAGCTGAAAACTCTGTCTGCCAAACGAAGTGACCAATCACTGAGCGGAGCTGCCTCATGTTCTTTGCCGAAACGTACCATTCCGGGAAGAAGTTTACCGGCATCTTTCACCCACAGTGGCACAGCTATACCGGTAGGAGGATAACCTAACAGTGTCCACATGGTAGTCAGTTCGGCCTTTTCACCCGGTTTTACACCTTGTACCACTACCGAACACGATGTACTGCTACGCGGAATGAAATCCTGATCTACAAACCAACCCGACGCCTGAGGACGATTATATGCCCCGCTACGTAAATCAATATCCAGCATACGGTTACGGAACGAACGGGATAAATCATTGAAAATAAACTGTGGGGTAATGCTACCTGTAGCCGAAGCTTTCATCAGCACCTGGTCTGCTTCCATATAGCGCACATAACCGGCCCCCTCGTTCACCTTACCTGCAAAAGAGAAGTTAGTACGGGCAATATAACCATAAGGAGCATCCTTCGGGTTATTGGCATCATACATCACATATTTATAATAATCTACTTCAAACATAGCTGCACCGCCTTGTGCATCGATCACACCAAAATTAGCTTCGATATCGCTAGGTTTGGAAATAGTATCCAAAAAATGGCAGAAGTCCTCTACCGTAGCACAAACTTCAAGTGCACGATAAATAACACGCCCATTGGCTGCTCCCCGTTCTTCATCGCCTTTTACATCCACCAGGTTATACGATTGTGTATTCATCAAAGCAAATCCTGCAGAGTTAGTTCCCATCCATGCTTCTTTCAGATATGCATTGGCACTATTCACTACAGCAATAAAGTCATACTTCTCACCTTTCACATAATCAACATGATTTCGCATAAAGTCTGTATCACGGTTTTTCCAAAGCAGGGGACGACCGTCGGGAGTCACTTTACCCGATACAACAGCAGAAGTGCAGGCTTGCACAGGAGTAGCGAACAAAACGATTGCTACCGCACACAGGATTAATAAGGATATTTGTTTCAACATAAGCCATCAGATATTTGGGAAGTTGATACAAAAATAAGATTTTCTACTAAAGAAGTATTCAAAAAGATCAGAATTATTTAGTTCCGGTTGAATATCTCAATAGGATTAATTACTTTTGAACGCAACTAAAAAGTACAGTACAATGAAACCACTTATTCCACTGGCAATATTTATATTCATTCTCACAGTCAGTTCTTGCACTACGGCACCTAACTTCCGAATAGATGCTACAACGCAGGGAATACAAATCGGAGACACACTTATTCTTACCCACCATCTACTGCCGGACTGGAAAGAAGGCGACCGTGATACTTTCATAGCAACAAAAGAAGGAAAATTTTCTTTCTGCAAACAGACGGATGAGACAAAGCTTTACATCATAACCTACCATCCTTCCCAAACGGAACCTTTAAGATATTGCAATCGTGGCTTTGTATTCTATGCCCGTCCGGGCGATCATCTGAAAGTAAAGGGGAATGTAGAGTTCTTTCCTGCCATGCACAAGGAGGGCGGAATGTATGATGATCCGCGTCTACAACGCATCCTAACCCTGGAAGATAGTATAACAGTGGAACAAAACAAAATATACCGCAAACTATACTATTTTGCAAACCTGCGAGGCACCCCACAGGCCAATCCCGACTCTATGATGTATTATAACCAAGCATACAGTCAATGCCGTTCCAGCGAACTAAGTGAAGCTCTGAAAGAATTCCGCAATACGGCAGATGACAGTGAATATGCCGCTTGGGAATATCTGCAAGCCGTAAACAGAGTCTCCTATTCGGAAGCTGCAGAAAGATTCACTCGTTTTACTCCCGAAATTAAATCATCGACTATCGGAAGAAAACTGGAACAGTTGCTCAAGGTCATGAAAAATATAGAACCGGGAAACACCCCAAGCGAGTTTACCGTAATCACTTCTGATAGTGCCCGTGTTTCTTTGTCGGACTACCGTGGTAAATATTTACTTATTTATCATTGGGGATATGGATGTCCTGGAACTACCTGGGTACATCCGCGCTTATTGAAACTCTACGAAGAATACCACGATAAAGGTTTTGAAATCTTAGGATTCACTGGCGATAAGCAACCAGAAACTCTCTCTCAAGACTCAGAAGTTGCTTCACTGTTTTATCCACCCTGGGCCACTGTATATACAAATCAAAAGGAAAATAGCTTTATTGCCGATGATTATTACTTCAACGGAGTTCCTATCCTGATGGTTATCTCACCCGAAGGAAAAACTCTTCTGAGGGGATATAGCGGCATCTATCAGCCCCTCAAAGAATTATTAGAAAAGGAGATGGGTAAATAAAAAGGCGGATAATTTCTTATTCATATTCTCCCCTTAGGAAAATCATTGGTTTAATATAGATTTCCAAAGTTCCGTCTGCACCGGTTTTCACTTCCATTTGTTCGATGTTCGTTTGATACGCAGTGCTGGCCGGAACTTCTTTTCCATCAATATAATAACGTGCATTTCGCCTGTCAACACCTCTAGGTTTCAGCAACTCATCAATCTGCTTAATCGCTTTTTCTTCCTTCACTTGCTGTGGAGTTTTCAGTTTCAAAACTATGACTCCATTTATTCCACGCGTACCATAAATAGCAGTAGCCGAAGCATCTTTCAAAATATCAATGCTTTCAATGTGCATAGGATTCAATGCCGCAAAGATTTCATAAGGAAGCTCTAACCCATTTACAATGTATAAAGGCTCATTGGATGGAATAGGAATACGGTCTCTGATAACCAATGTACCATCTTTCTTCGGAGACTGTGTCACAAGTGTGTCATTCTTCAAAGTATCTTTGAAAATTACAAGCTCCTTCATGAAAGGGGCTTCAGCATGAATAGATATAGCGGCAGACATTACTAATAATAGAAATACTCCCCAAAAGAAGCTATATCCCTGGTGAATTTGTTTTCTTTGTCTCATAGCATTATCTTTTAAGTGATAGAATACTAAACCGTCTCAAACAAAAATACTTAAAAGTAATGATTTAAACAAAAAAATAAGAAACAAAGTATTTATTCAGCAGATAATTCCTTTAACCTATCAAGCAGATATGCTCGTTTACTCTCGCTTGTACCTTCTTCCCAATAGCGGATAATACCTTTCTTATCTACCAACACTGTAGTCGGTGTAACCTGTACTTTAAACAGATTGAAGAAAAATAATTCATCGGCAATATGTGTAAAAAGGAAAGGACGGTTCTCCACAATCTTCTTTATTTGTTCCGGCGTATTCCAAGTCGTAGAAAAATAAGTCACATTCGGGCAGATCTTCATCCATTCATTCAAATCCGGCATCTCTTTGATACAAGGCCGGCAACCTGTATGCCAATAGTTCAGCACAAAAGGCTTTCCGAGAATATCCGCTTTTGTCCATACCCGTCCTGCCGTATCCTTTACTTCAAAATCCGGAAATGGCTTACCTACCCATTTATCAAGAGTAATCGTATTACTTCCGGCAACCGCCATCGGTTTTTGTGTCCCGGAACGTGAGATCATCAATAGCTCCTCCCCTCCGGGTACTTTTTCTACCGGAACCCGGTATTTCATCGCATAATCCGGTAATTTTTTCCCCTTATTCAGACGTATCTCCAATGCTGTATGTCCTTTTTCATCTGTCAACATAATCATTTGAGCTCCTTCATCATTCCGAACTCCCGGTGGCATACCATTGAAAAAGCATCCATCAATGAGAACAAACTTGTCACCAGTAGTCTGGGCAGAGCAAAGCCCCGCCCAAACAAACATCATAAAGAGAAACAAAAAGAGAGAATTCCTTTCCATATAAAATATTCTTGATTATTCATCTTTTAAAGTAATCGTCACTTTCGATGCAACTTTTACCTTGGTACCCTTCATACCAATATAAGAAACCACCAACTTATCCCCTTTTGAAGCAGACATTACAAAACGTCCATCTACATCGGTGACTGTTCCCATATTGGTTCCTTCAATAAGAACAGTAGCCCCCACAATAGGCTCTCCATCCTTATCCTGTACAAAACCTTCTACTTTCATATCACCCCGAACAGACGTTTTCTCAACACCTTCTTTTGCCTTTGTAGTAATATAAATTTTACCTCTTCCAGCTTCATTTGTTTCTTTCTCAACACTGATACTTTCAATCCGGTTAGGAGGCACAACTTCATCCAATGCTCTACCAGCCATTTCTATCTTCTCACCATCAACAAATATATCTACATCCTCCCATTCTGCCCTTCGGTTATTCAAATAAACACCTTTCAACCCAGGTACGTTAACTACTGAACTTCTATTTGATAAGGTAATAGACTTCTCAGCGCTTCCTTTCAGAGTAATCAAGATTACACCATTCTTTCCTTTCTCACCATACACTTCAGTAGCTGATTCGTTTTTCAGAACAGTCATACTCTCTATCTTATTCACATCTAAAGCAGAAAGGATTGACGAAGTGACTTCTTTACCGTCAACAATGTACAAAGGATTATTCATACCTTGAACTGAGAATTCTGACATCTTCGAGCTCACAGTCACCTGTGAATTTACCGTCTTTCCACCTTCCAGTTTGAATACCACCGGCAATGTATACTTCACTGCTACCGCCTTTCCTTTCTGCATACCCGGCTTCCACTTCGGCATCGCTCCCACCAATCGGATAGCTTCAGCATCCAAGTCTTTATCCACAGAACGAAGCACTTTCGGATTTGTCACATTTCCTTCCTTATCGATAATGAATTGCACCGTAACACGCCCCTGTGTACCATTCTTTTCTGCAGCTTCAGGATAACGCATATTCTTCTGAATGTACTCCACCGAAGCAGCTATGCCACCTGGATATTCCGGCATTTGCTCCACCACCTCAAAAACGGGAGTGCCCTGTAGCTTTTCAGTCACCTCCACGGGGATATACTTCACCTCTACTGGTTTAGCTGTATCTTTCAGAGCTGTAGCTACTTGTACTACCTCTTCCGTACTTTTTACGGCTTTTGCTTCCACAATTGCTGTCAAATCATTAACTTTGACGGCAGAAATCTCTTCTGCAGTTTCTGAGATTTCAGGACGGGCAAAAGCTGTTACTGCAATAGCTGCTACCGGAAGTATATATAAATACTTCAATTTTGCCCACGGATTCGATTTTTCTTTTAACATCATAGTGATACGTTTTTTAAGTTTA
>ERZ773277.3031-NODE-3031-length-10314-cov-2.748708_pt1 | contig 10314 bp, 8 predicted proteins | sample MGYA00511957_ERZ773277 | MGnify/ENA primary metagenome ERZ773277 (study PRJEB29015, sample SAMEA2737800) | human gut metagenome | biome: human gut; feature: human-associated habitat; material: faeces | place: China | collected 2012 ... | reverse complement strand
AAAAAGTACCCCGGAAACTACATTGACTATTCCCTCTACAGCCAGAAAAATTATTTCTGCAGGCGCCTATGACTTTCGCACAAGAGCTTATGCTGACTTCTCAGGCCGTGGTTTTACCCGGCAGACCAATCAGGTAAAACCAGATCTGGTGGCTCCGGGGGTGAATATTATCACAGCCGGAAACAGGGGCGGCTACGAAGCTGTTACAGGAACATCTTTCGCAGCGCCCTTTGTTACCGGAGCGGCAGCCCTTTTGATGCAATGGGGGATCATCAACGGAAACGATCCGTTTCTATACGGTGAAAAAGTAAAAGCCTGCCTCATCCGCGGTGCCAGACATTTACCGGGATATGATATCTGGCCAAATGCGCGGGTGGGGTATGGCAGTTTATGTGTATCGGAAAGCCTTCCTTTGCGGAGTGGGGGAGAGGGCTAACGATTATCGATCTTTTCCGGATACATATCGTGGTGTGTCAGCCGGTCAAAAGCTACTTTTTCCCATAATGTATCTTTTTTTCCATAGTTACAGTAGGGATCAATGGATATACCGCCGCGAGGGGTGAATTTTCCCCAGACTTCAATATATTTTGGGTCCATCAGGCGGATCAGGTCTTTCATAATAATATTGACACAATCTTCATGAAAGTCACCATGATTGCGGAAACTGAACAGATACAATTTCAAGGATTTACTCTCCACCATGCGTTCACCGGGAACGTATGAAATATAGATCGTGGCAAAATCAGGCTGTCCGGTTTTTGGACAAAGGCTGGTAAATTCAGGACAGTTAAACTTTACAAAATAATCATTTTCTGGGTGTTTATTGGGAAAAGTTTCCAGGACTTCCGGAGCATAGTCTGCCCTGTATACATTGGTTTGGTTTCCCAAAAGGCTGACGCCTTCCAGTTCTTTTTCGTTTCTTCCAGTCATTTTCATATCCCCCTATGCGTTGCTTATAGAATGTTTTGGGTAAAATACCTGTTCAAGTGCCTTGGACAGTGCTACGCCGCATACAGCAGGTACTGTTTGCCCGATACACAGGCTAAGTGCCAGTGCCCCATAAGGCATGTGGACCATAGGTGACAGCCATAGTGCGACACCAAGGCCCGGTACAAGCGTGATCGGGAAAAAGATCATAAAACGCGGCAGGTGGAATTTTTTGATCAGCATGACAATACCAGATGTTACAATGCCGACGATAAAACCTCCGACCATGTCAATGATGCCGAAACCTCCAAGCATATTTGCGATGAAATTAGCGAGACCAAGCGGGATAACCAGGAACGGAAAAAGATAAGAAAGGGCATATAAAGAAGTTACAATACGGATCTGATAAGCCCCGAAAGAAAAACTTTGTGTCATAAATAAAATAACAACATAAAGCGCGATCACAATGCCGGAAGTTGTAAGTTTCCGGACGTTAGTAAAAGTTTGATTTTCCATGTTTGTTCACCTCCAAAATATAATCACAACAACAATTGATCATAGTTAATATTTGTTGTCCCTAGTTTTATTTTGTGACAGGATGGTCTCGAACTGTCAATCGTATCTGGAAGTTACAGACCTGAGTAGTATAGAACAAAATGGAGATGAAAGCAAGGAGTTTTTTAATTATCTTCCGGATGAGTATGTGATGAGTATGTGATAAGCATGTGCCATATTTGATGACTGTGGAAGAGCTGGCTTTTGCAGATGAAGCGTGAAGCAGGGGAAATGTATTTTAATAAAAACATGGAAAATAATGGTTTCTTAACATTTTCTTTATGATATAATGGCCGGGGAAGAAAAACAAGCGGCTGCGCAGCAGACATTTGTTTTTCTTGGGTCATTAACGAACGAGCCGCCTGCGTCAGCAGGCAGTGGAGCGCGAAAGCGCGGGGATCGTGAGTATGAAATAATAAAAAAGCAGAAACAAAGGAAAATGAAAGGACGAAGGTAAAATGAGCAACTTAAAACCCATGTTATTAACAGCCTTAAAGTCCTATGACAAATCCCAGTTTGTAAAAGACGTGACAGCAGGTATTATCGTAGCGATCATCGCGCTTCCTCTGTCTATCGCTCTGGCACTGGCATCTGGCGTAGGTCCTGAGGCAGGTATTTTTACGGCTATCGTAGCTGGTTTCGTTATCTCCGCATTAGGCGGCAGCAGCGTACAGATCGCCGGACCGACAGCAGCATTTGCTACCATTGTAGCAGGTATCGTAGCAAGAGACGGAATGGACGGTCTTGTGATCGCAACGGTTCTTGCAGGTGTATTCCTGATCTTGATGGGCATCTGCCGTTTCGGAAGCCTGATCAAATTTATTCCGTACACCATTACAACCGGTTTTACATCCGGTATCGCTGTTACCATTGTCATCGGACAGTTAAAGGACTTTTTTGGTGTGACCTATCCGGAAGGTGTCCGTCCGATCGAGACCATGGAAAAGCTGGCAGCATTTCTGGAAAATATTGGAACTGTTAATCCTGCGGCACTGATCGTAGGAGCTGTAAGTCTGGCGATCCTGATTATTTCTCCTTATATCTTTAAGAAGATCCCAGGTTCCCTGATCGCGGTTATCGTTGGTATTCTTATGGTAAAATTCCTGCCTTTAAAGGTTTCTACCATTGGAAATCTGTACACTATCAGCAATGCACTGCCATCTTTCCACCTGCCGACAGTGAACTTTGAGATCGTGCAGGCGGCTATTCCAAATGCGTTTACCATTGCTATCCTGGCAGCTATTGAGTCCCTGCTTTCCTGTGTGGTTGCAGACGGCATGATCAATGGAAAACACCGTTCTGATATGGAATTAGTAGCGCAGGGCGCAGGAAACATTGCTTCTGCATTATTTGGCGGTATTCCGGCTACAGGCGCCATTGCACGTACAGCAGCAAACATTAAAAACGGCGGCCGTACACCAGTTGCTGGTATGGTCCACTCTATTACCCTGGTGATCGTACTGGTTGTGCTGATGCCATATGCAGGTATGATCCCAATGCCTACCATTGCAGCGATCCTGTTTATCGTAGCTTATAATATGTGCCAGTGGCGTACCTTCTTACAGTTAGTAAAAACAGCTCCAAAGAGCGATATCCTGGTTCTGGTAGTAACTTTTGTACTGACTGTATTATTTGACCTGGTCGTGGCTATTGAAATAGGTATGATCCTTGCATGTCTGCTGTTCATCAAAAGAATGAGCGAAGAGACAAAGGCAGAAAGCTGGGTATATACAGATGATGATACTGTAGCTGTTAATGAAAACCTGCGCAAGCTTCCGGCTGAGATCCGTGTTTACGAAGTAAGCGGCCCTCTGTTCTTTGGCGCTTCTGATGCCATTGAGCGCATTGTAGTGGAAGAGAGCGCAAAGTGCCTGGTACTGCGTATGAGAGCCGTTCCTGCACTGGACAGCACAGCAATGAATGCCCTGACTGCACTTACAAAGACCTGCGAAAGCAAGGGCGTGACCATTGTATTCTCCCATGTAAATGAGCAGCCTATGAAGGTAATGAAAAAGGCTGGATTTGTTGCTCTTGCAGGTGAAGAGAATTTCTGCCCGAATATCACTGCTGCACTGGAAAGAGCAGAAGAGATCATTAAATAAAGCAGTACATAACAGAAAAATACATAAAAAAAGAAAAAGCCGGAAGGCTGTTGTGATCAGATGTCACAGCAGCTTTCTGGCTTTTATAATAAGTGGAATGACCATTAAGATCCATACGATAGGTTCGGCCATAATAATGCCCCAGTACTGGAAGATGCGGGCAAGGAGGAAAGCACAGATCACTTTTCCTATGAGTTCGATCATACTGGAAAATACAGGAGTAATGTGGTCGCCCATTCCCTGAAGCCCGTTTCTTAAAATGGAAATGGCAGCAGGAGCAAAATAAAAGAGAGTGTCCGTTTTTAAATACCAGGTTGCATTAGACAGGACAGCCGGATTTTTAGATCCTGTTACCAGCCATATAAGCCATGGGGCAACTGTGTAGCTTAAAAGGATCATTCCAAGGGACCAGATCCAGGTAAGGATCAGAGCCTGGCAGATACCTGTGCGGATCCGGTCTTTACGTCCTGCTCCCATATTCTGCCCGCAGTAGGTTGCCATGGTAACGCCCATAACAGAGAATGGAAGCATGAAAAATTCCGTGATCTTGCGGGCGGCTGTGTGTGCAACGATAATATCCTGACCAAAGGTATTGATGGCACATTGAAGGGATAAGGTTCCGAAAAACACCAGAGACATCATGGCTGCCATGGAAAGGCCGGAGGTATATAAAGCTTTTATTTCCCGCAGTTTAAGTTTAAAATCATCTGGTTTAAATCGGAAAACAGGATATCTCTTAAACATGTAGACCAGACTTATGATGGCGGAAAGTGACTGGGACAATACGGTGGCCCAGGCAGCGCCTGCAACACCAAAACCAAACTTTAAAATGAAAAGCAGGTCCAGGGCTACATTTAGTGCTGCTGCAAACAGAAGGAATAAAAGGGGCGCAGTGGTATCGCCCACAGCCCGCAGGATAGATGCGCAGCCATTATAAAGCATAGTGGCTAAAAGTCCTAAAAGAACAGCACGTATGTAGGCGGTGGACTGGCCCATTAATGCTTCAGGTACATTAAGCAGTCGTAAAATAAAGGGAAGACTGCTTACGCAGATGAAGGTAAGAAGCACAGATGTGATGCATCCTAACAGCAGACATCCGGCGCCATATCGGGTTACGCCTTTTTTATCCCCGGCACCAAACTGGCGGGCAATGAGAAGGGCAAAACCATTGGTAAGTCCGGACAGAAATCCGATAAATAAAGTGCTGATAGAAGTAGTAGCTCCTACAGCCGCCAGAGCAGCTTCGCCTAAGGTACTGCCTACCACGCGGGTGTCAGCCAGACTGTAACACAACTGGAAAATATTTCCAAGAGCCACAGGAATGGCAAAGGAGATCATTACTTTTGAGGGAGAACCCTTTGTTAAGTCTTTCATAAAAATACGCTTTCTTCATTTTTTTAATTTTAACAGTTCTGATGGTACCATAAAAATGCAGGGTAATCAATGGAAGAAAATATTACTGTACATGGAGAGGTTACTTTTTGGATTAAAATCGTTATAAGATGATGTAGTGGTAACAAAAATAGTGTATAATGTGTGTAATTGATCGGAAGAGATACAACGGAGAAGGGAGATTTTGCTCATGACTTTTAAACGCACAACTTTAGAGGAAACACTGGCAGTATCACCGTTGCTTGTATTGGATGGAGCCATGTCTACACCTCTTGAAAATATGGGGATAGACTTAAATACAAAACTGTGGACTGCAAAAGTTTTAGCTGATCAGCCGGAAATGGTGAAACAGGTCCATAAAAATTATTTTAAGGCAGGGGCGGACTGCGGGATAACCTGTAGCTATCAGGCAACAGTTCCGGGACTAATGGACATTGGATATACAAAAGAACAGGCAGAAGAACTGATCGCCAAAAGTGTTGAGATCTTTTTGGAAGCGAGAGAAGAGTGGTGGCAGGAAGAAGGAGAAAAAGCAGGCCATACCTGGCCGCTGTGCCTGGCAAGTGTAGGCCCATATGGGGCATATCTGGCAGATGGCTCAGAATATCGGGGGCATTATGAAGTGTCCGAAGAGACTCTTTATGAATTTCATAAGCACAGAATGGAGCTTTTGTGGGAAGCAGGGGCAGATCTGCTTCTGCTTGAAACACAGCCTTCTTTGAGAGAGGCACTTGTAGAGGCTAAAATCGCGGAAGAAATGGGGGCAGATTACTGGATCAGTTTCTCCTGTGGGGATGATAAACACATTAATGAGGGCACAAAGATTGCAGAGTGTGCAAGAGCATTTTCCCGGGATCCCCATAAGTATCCTCATCTGAAAATGATAGGAGTTAATTGCACCAAACCGGCATATATAGTCAGTCTGATCCGGGAATTTCGGACCGCTACAGATCTGCCCATTGCGGTATACCCAAACAGCGGAGAAGAATATGACCCAGTCACAAAGACCTGGCATGGAACCAATGATAAGCGCACTTTTTATGACTATGCTTTATCTTATTTCCAGAATGGAGCTACAGCTGTTGGTGGCTGCTGCACCACAGTAGAAAGCCATATCCGGCAGGTGACCCAGGCCAGACGGGATTTTGAAAAGGCGGGGATTATTCTGAAAATGAGAAAAATGGTTAAAAAACCTCTTGCAATTTCAAAAAAATAGTATTATAGTTACAACTAACAAGTGAATAAGATCTTCAGGGCGGGGTGTGAATCCCCACCGGTGGTATAGCCCACGAGCCGCAAGGTATGATTCGGTGAAATTCCGAGGCCGACAGTACAGTCTGGATGAAAGAAGATAGAGAACAGGATAGATGATATAGTAAGATATAGCATCAGATATTTGTTGAACATCAGCTCTGAAACAGTAATTGTTTCAGGGCTTTTTGATTTTTAGGCAGTGTTTGAGTTATTTAAAAATTATCATGAATTTCCCATTTTTTACAAAACGCTCTGGAGAATACGATAGGATCCAGGGCGTTTTTTGATGCCATGCATATTGCGGGATGCATTAGAGATGTGTCAACGGATTAGGCGTTCCTGAAAGAAAACGAGGAGGCGAAAGTTTGAAAAAAACAGAGAATTACAGTGAAGACGAAAAATATATGTCCGTAGCCATTGAGCTGGCGAAGAAGGGGTACGGCTATACAGCGCCAAATCCGGTAGTTGGGGCAGTGATCGTAAAAGATGGCTGTATTATTGGTCAGGGATACCATGAAAAATATGGAGAACCTCACGCGGAGCGGAATGCGTTGGCTTCCTGCAGCCAGTCTCCAGAAGGCGCCACGATCTATGTAACGTTGGAACCCTGCTGTCATCACGGAAAGCAGCCACCATGCACAGATGCCATCATAGAAGCAGGTATCAGCCGGGTAGTGACCGGTTCCGGGGATCCCAATCCATTGGTGGGTGGAAAAGGAATCCGGATTTTAAAGGATCATGGAATACAGGTAACAGAACATGTGTTGAAGGAAGAATGCGACGGATTAAATCCGGTATTTTTCCATTACATCCAGACTGGCCGCCCTTATGTGACCATGAAATACGCCATGACTATGGATGGAAAGATCGCCGCTTATACCGGTGCTTCCAGATGGGTGACCGGGGAAGAAGCCAGGCATCATGTACATGAACAGCGAAAGAAAAATACTGGGATCATGGTGGGGATCGGTACGGTACTGGCAGATGATCCTATGCTTAACTGCCGCATAGAAGGAGGCAGAGATCCCATCCGTATTATCTGCGATACTCATTTAAAGACGCCTGTGACCTCGAAGATCGTAAAAACCGCAAAGGATATTCCTACTATCATTGCCGGCTGTGTATCAGATGAAGAACTGCAAAGGCCTTATAAAGAGGCGGGCTGCAAAATACTTTTAACAGAGAAGAAAATGGGCCATATTGATCTGCAGCATCTTATGGAGCTGTTGGGGAAAGAGAAGATAGACAGCGTTCTGTTAGAGGGCGGCGGTACTCTTAACTGGGCGGCATTAGAAGCGGGGATCGTTCAGAAAGTACAGGCATATATAGCGCCAAAGCTTTTTGGGGGAACAACGGCCAAGACTCCCGTAGAAGGAAGAGGCGTAGAAGAACCGGATCAGGCATTTCTGATCAAACATAAAAAGGTCAGAGTTCTGGGAGAGGACCTGCTGATAGAAGGAGAGGTGGAGAGAAATGTTTACGGGGATCATTGAAGAAAAGGGCACGATCAGTAAAATTATGAAAAACGCCAGTCAGGCAGTCCTTACTATAAAAGCGCAGAAGATCATGGAAGATATCCATAAAGGAGACAGCATTGCAGTAAACGGGATCTGTCTTACGGTTACAGCATTTTCTAAAAATGAATTTCAGGCAGATGTAATGCATGAAACATTAAACCGCACTGCACTTAAAATGCTAAAGCCGGGAAGCAGTGTAAATCTGGAGCGGGCTATGGCAGCAGGAGGCAGGTTTGGAGGTCACATGGTATCCGGTCACATTGACGGTACCGGAAAAATCGCAGAGATAAAAGAAGACAGTCTGGCGATCTGGTACACCATAGAAGCACCGCCACAGATCCTTCGATATATTGTAGAAAAAGGTTCGATTGCCATTGACGGAATCAGCCTTACAGTAGCAAAGGTAACGCAGACAACTTTCTCTGTTTCTACCATACCCCATACAAGGAGTGCTACTACATTAGGAGAGCGGAGACCAGGAGATCTGGTCAATCTGGAAAATGATATTGTAGGGAAATATGTGGAAAAGTTCATATGTGAGAAAAATACTCACGGAGCAATAGTGGATAAAAATGAGAAAAAAACTCACGGAATAACGAGAGAGAAACTGATGCAATACGGGTATTAATGGATATGAATTAAAAAATCCCGAAGTACGTAGAGAAAAAGAGAGGAGAAATATCATGGATCAGAGGAAGAATACAGAAAATGGATTTAATGAAAATGGATTTAATACAGTAGAGGAAGCACTGGAAGATTTAAGACAGGGAAAACTGATCCTTGTTACAGATGATCCGGACAGAGAAAACGAAGGGGACTTTATCTGTGCGGCAGAATTTGCAACCACAGAAAACATTAATTTCATGGCAGTCCACGGAAAAGGCCTGATCTGTATGCCAATGTCAGAAGCTTATGTGGAAAAATTGCAGCTTCCTCAGATGGTCACAAAGAATACAGATAACCATGAAACTGCGTTTACCGTATCCATTGACTGTGTTGATACTACAACCGGTATCTCTGCAGCAGAGCGTTCTATCACTGCCATGCGCTGCGTAGCAGAAGATGCAAAACCGGAAGATTTTAGACGTCCGGGCCATATGTTCCCTCTTCTTGCAAAGAAAAATGGTGTTTTAGAGCGTAATGGACATACAGAAGCAACGGTTGATCTGTGCCGCCTGGCTGGTTTAAAGGAATGTGGCCTCTGCTGCGAGATCATGAAAGAAGACGGAACCATGATGCGCACCCCGCAGTTAAAGGAACTGGCGAAAGAATGGAATATCAAATTTATCACTATCAAAGATCTTCAGGAGTACAGAAAAGTCCACGAACAGCTGGTGGAGCGGGTGACTATAACGAAAATGCCTACAAAATATGGCGTGTTTAAAGCTTATGGATATATAAACCGACTGAACGGAGAACATCACGTGGCATTGGTAAAAGGTGATATAGGAAACGGGGAAGATGTGCTTTGCAGAGTCCATTCAGAATGCCTTACTGGAGATGTGTTCGGTTCCCTGCGCTGCGATTGCGGTCAGCAGTTTGCTGCAGCTATGACACAGATTGAAAAAGAGGGCAGAGGCATCCTGTTGTATATGCGCCAGGAAGGCAGAGGAATCGGCCTGATCAATAAATTAAGAGCCTATGAACTGCAGGAACAGGGAATGGATACCTTAGAAGCCAATCTTGCTCTTGGTTTTAAGGGAGATGAAAGAGAATATTATATCGGCGCCCAGATATTAAGAGACCTGGGAGTAAGAAGCATGCGTTTACTTACCAATAACCCGGATAAAGTGTATCAGCTGTCTGCCTTTGGCATTAAGATCACAGAGCGGGTACCGATCCAGATGCAGGAAACAGAATATGATCATTTTTATCTGCAGACCAAGAAGATCCGTATGGGTCATATGCTGCAGTAATATTAAAATAACATACATATACGAAAGGAAACAAAAATCATGCGTACATTAGAAGGAAAAGTAGTAGCAAGAGAGATCAAAGTAGGAATCGTAGCAGCCAGATTTAATGAATTTATTGTATCAAAATTAGTGGCAGGTGCCAGAGACGGCCTGCTGCGCCATGATGTAAAAGATGAGGACATTGATCTTGCATGGGTTCCAGGAGCTTTTGAGATCCCGTTGATCGCATCTAAAATGGCAAAAAGCGGAAAATATGATGCAGTGATCTGCCTGGGAGCTGTTATAAGAGGAGCAACCAGCCATTATGATTACGTGTGCAGTGAGGTTTCTAAAGGCATTGCCAGTGTGTCTTTAACAAGCGATATTCCGGTCATGTTTGGAGTTCTGACCACGGATAATATTGAACAGGCCATTGAGCGTGCAGGAACAAAAGCAGGAAATAAAGGCTATGACTGTGCCCTTGGTGCTATTGAAATGGTAAACCTGGTGCGTCAGCTGGAAAATTGAAAAGCAGAAAATGCAAAATATGGATCATGAGATTGGCAATAACAATCGTGAACGCAAAAAAAGCCGCCCATCCAGGCGGCTTTTGGCGTGGGAGTATCCTAAAGTTTGTGTAAACCTCCAAACTGATGTAAGATAAAATTACTC
>ERZ773277.3027-NODE-3027-length-10328-cov-5.030663_pt1 | contig 10328 bp, 8 predicted proteins | sample MGYA00511957_ERZ773277 | MGnify/ENA primary metagenome ERZ773277 (study PRJEB29015, sample SAMEA2737800) | human gut metagenome | biome: human gut; feature: human-associated habitat; material: faeces | place: China | collected 2012 ... | reverse complement strand
ACTTGATGATTACGGCAAGCATGGAGCGTTGGCTAACAATTTCACAGAAACCCTGCCTGTTCCGGAAGCAGATGATGTGAAATCAATGCTCAAAGATCCATATATATTTGATATGCTGACTTTCACAGAGCAATACAATGAGCGTGACGTGGAAATCGGTTTGGTAAAGCATGTGGAGAAATTCCTTGTAGAAATGGGGGCAGGATTCGCTTTCATGGGACGACAGTATCACATAGAGGTGTCAGGTGATGATTATTATATTGACATATTGATGTATAACGCCTTTCTGCACCGTTACTTAGTAATCGAATTAAAAGATACAGAGTTCATGCCGGAATATATCGGCAAACTGAATTTCTACTGCTCTGCCGTAGATGATATTCTTTGCCGGGAAGGAGATAACCGGACTATCGGACTGCTGCTTTGTAAGAGTAAAGACCGTATCAAAGCAGAATATGCCTTACGTGATATTCAGAAGCCTATCGGAATTTCCGATTATGAATTAGGACAAGCCTTGCCCAAAGACTTCCGTGGTAGTTTGCCTACTATTGAAGAAATTGAGAAAGAGTTGGAATCTGACAGGCAATGAACAAAAATACACATACTTTCAAGACTAATAACAGATAAAACATGAATCCATTTATAGCAATAACATCATTTTTTATTTTGATTCATAATATAAAATCAATAATTCTTGCCCTGCTCGTTGCAATGTTAAGTTTCAACGGCTATGCACAGACTAAAACGGGAACGGATATGAAACAGGAAATAAAGAAAATGGAAGAACTGATACAGGAGGAATTAGGAATGGTGAAGACATACCCGGAGAAACCTGCCTACTATCTGCAGGTAAACAAGACAGGATGCAGACTGCTTATCAGGGTAAATGACATTCCGGTGGGATATCATTTTGTAGAAGATGAAGGTGAGTCTATGCTATATCCTATCAATGATCTGCTATTAGGAAGCGGTAAACATACCGTAAGTATACAGGTCTATCCTCGAACGGGAGAAACGGAAGTCACCAAAGATGCCGGTGTAAATATTAAGGTTGTGCATTATAAAGAAAAACTGGTTGGTATGCCTGAAACATTGGTGGAATTAGACACTCCGACAGATATTGGGATGAAAAAAATCCCGCTCTACACTGATTCCATAAGCTTCAATGCCACACTCCCCTTTAACCATAAAAGAATACTTGCAGAAGCAACGGATTTGCGGACAATACCCAATTTGGAAGAGAAGGTTCTTGCCCATTACAATATGGTGCGTCAAATGATGATTGATGGAAATTGTTATGAGTATAATAAAATGCGTCTTGCCAGTACATGGGTTTTGACGGAAATGAATTATCTGGGGAAAGAGGCTTTGGAGAAAGTATATATCGATTCAGACTATTTATTCCGTTTTTTATGCAATCCTATAGATTGGATTGCAGAACCAATACAAAATTATGAGATGGTCGTTTGTGGAAATGGAAAATTAGTTTATCTAAGAAGAAAACTTGAGCTCGATGATGTTTTACGGGTTCATTTCTATGACACAGAGGAGGAGAAAAGACTATCACCTGAAGAGCGTACTGTTACAGCATCAAAGTTCATCCTCCTTTATATGCCACAAGGCCGTGATGAATTAGTGGAGCTATATTAGCGAAATAATTTTGAGAATAAGAATCACTAAATATCAGGTATTATGAAATGGTTTATACTGCCGTTTATGAGTGTTTTGCTGTTGTCCTGTCAGGGAAAGGCTTCTTCTGGAACTGGCGGCGACAAGCAAGTGTCTGTTCCTGATACTGTGCTGGCTTATAAGTATAAGGAATCGGGAAAGAAAAAATCAGCTAACGGTGATCAATATGGGGCAATAGATGACTATACAAAAGCAATATGTTTTAATCCTAATTATGATACAGCTTATCATGATAGAGGTGTGGTTAAAGCTGATATTGGAGATTATAATGGTGCAATCTCTGATTATAATAAAGCCATTGAAATCAATCCACAATTAAAATTTTCTTTCTTTTCTCGCGGAAATGCAAAAGTTAAACTGAAAGATAACATAGGAGCTATGTATGATTTTTCTAAAGCTATCGAACTTGATTCCAGTTACATTAATCCATATATCAACCGTGGTGTTCTTAGATCTAAAATGGGTGATTTAGAAGGAGAAATATTTGATTATTTTCTTGCTATCAATCACTGTGAGCCAAATGCAGATTTATACAATAACTTAGGTCGTGCCTTATATGATTTGGAACGTTTCAAAGAATCGGCTGAAGCCTATGGTGAAGGAATAAAGCATTTTCCAAAGGACTACAGGTTGTATTACGGTTGTGGGCTTGCCCGCCAACGTACAGGAGACAAACGTGGAGCCTGCGAGGACTGGATGAAAAGCAGCGAATTGGGATGTGTACAGGCAAATATCTTGTTGCCATTGTGTGATGAATACATGAAGGAAAGAACAGATTCCCTGAAAAGACAAAATGAGGGGAAAGAACGGTTAGAGTAATAACGTCTTAATAAAGCGACATAATATGAACAACACCAACAATATACATAATATGAAATCAATAATTCTTGCCCTGCTCGTTGCAATGTTAAGTTTCAACAGCTATGCACAGACTAAAACGGGAACGGATATGAAACAGGAAATAAATAAAATGGAAGAACTGATACAGGAGTATTTAGGAATGGTGAAGACCTACCCGGAGAAACCTGCCTACTATCTGCAGGTAAACAAGACAGGATGCAGACTGCTTATCAGGGTAAATGACATTCCGGTGGGATATCATTTTGTAGAAGATGAAGGTGAGTCTATGCTATATCCTATCAATGATCTGCTATTAGGAAGCGGTAAACATACCGTAAGTATACAGGTCTATCCTCGAACGGGAGAAACGGAAGTCACCAAAGATGCCGGTGTAAATATTAAGGTTGTGCATTATAAAGAAAAACTGGTTGGTATGCCTGAAACATTGGTGGAATTAGACACTCCGACAGATATTGGGATGAAAAAAATCCCGCTCTACACTGATTCCATAAGCTTCAATGCCACACTCCCCTTTAACCATAAAAGAATACTTGCAGAAGCAACGGATTTGCGGACAATACCCAATTTGGAAGAGAAGGTTCTTGCCCATTACAATATGGTGCGTCAAATGATGATTGATGGAAATTGTTATGAGTATAATAAAATGCGTCTTGCCAGTACATGGGTTTTGACGGAAATGAATTATCTGGGGAAAGAGGCTTTGGAGAAAGTATATATCGATTCAGACTATTTATTCCGTTTTTTATGCAATCCTATAGATTGGATTGCAGAACCAATACAAAATTATGAGATGGTCGTTTGTGGAAATGGAAAATTAGTTTATCTAAGAAGAAAACTTGAGCTCGATGATGTTTTACGGGTTCATTTCTATGACACAGAGGAGGAGAAAAGACTATCACCTGAAGAGCGTACTGTTACAGCATATAAGTTCATCCTCCTTTATATGCCACAAGGCAGTGATGAATTAGTGGAGTTGTATTAGAGAGAAATATCGTAAGAGTGTCAAAAGGAAGTATCGTTCGATTATATTTACGCAACAGAAAGATGAATAAAGAAAAAATAGAACAAAATAAAGGACTTGTTTATACCTTTGGTGTTGTTATATTAACATTGGCATTATAATAAATAAGGTATGCCTCAGGCGGGGTAACTCTCCGGGGAGCTTCCTGCATCTGCACATAGAACACTAAAAAATCCTAAATATATTGATTAGGGACACGTCCTTTTACTTTGTTTCTCAGGTATGGCAGTAAGTACTACCAACGGAAAGATATATTGGACAATATCAAGTAAGTAAAATATGCAACCTTTGTTATCGGCTTAGGTAACAAGCTAAAATAGATGTGGAATATCGGAAATGAATAGTACAGGAAAGAGAAGAAAGTGCCTATATTGATGCTCCAAGAAAGTTAAGAATCAATAAAAGCGTTAAATCTTCGCCTTTTAGAATGCACCATTAAAGACAACGACCATATTTCTGACTTATTACCTATAAAATATTGATTAATAATCGGTTGTAAATACTGATATTGAATAATAAAGAATATGTTATGCTAAATAATGCGATTGGAATATCTATAATAGACAGCCAGATGAAAAGAACAAAATCATCTCCACCTTGCAAGCTAAATATATTGCATATTAAATAATATATTATGATAAATATAAAATATAATATTACCGACATCAATGCTATTATTGCATGGGTTTTCTGTTTCATAATTTATGGAATTATAAATTAATTTTGTAAAATCCAATTGTGTCCATCATAGACATAGGTGCCTTCTTGTAACTGTGAAATATCATTGAAAAAACTATATATACTATGTCTGTCTTGTTTGGAGTCTTCCCTATAATTGTCATCAGGGAGGTTTTTTTGTCGTTGGTCTGCAATGATTCCTTTATGTGTAAACTGTAAAGTATGAATATTAGGATCTGCTGACAATTGAGATGCTTGATATGGATCAAAATCAGCAACAAGCGATATTAATATGTCTGAATGCCCATATTTTGCTAATAATTCCTTTAATTTTTTTACATACCCTTTTCCAAATGCAGCACCCATGCTATGGGTAATGATTTTTATAGTTTCTTTCGGAATACCGTCAATACCTAAAACGGCTTGTAAAATAATATCATAATCTTCTACGGCTTGAAGCTCTCCCTGAAGCATTCTGGTTTCCACTTTTAGTCCCGTACCTCCATGGCGATACATTACATTGTTATCATCCAATTGCGCTTGAACTGAACTCGCAAAATCAACACTATATGTTTTATATGTTTTTCTCCAATAAGCAGCAGTTCCTTGCTGCGCTTTATTGGCTGTAAATCCATTAATAAAAATGATTAAATTACCATCAAAATCAATTTGGTTAATCGGATTCCCCGCGCAATAGACATATTGTCCGATCGGATAGTACTTCTCTGCCAGCGGATCCTGTGTGAACCATCGTCCCCAATCGGGATTGTACATGCGCGCCCCGAAATCGACATAGGGAAGACTCAGAAATGCCTGCTCCTCCTTGCCGCTGAACCGATGACGGTTGTCGGAAATCGGAGCCGCAACCGCAGCCCATCGTTTGCCGAACGGATAGTAATCGTTCTGTTCGATCACCGAACCGTCGGCGGCGACAACCTGCCGCACGCTGCCCAGATGATCCGTCAGGAAATTGTGTACTTCCGACCTCCTGCCGTTGTTCGTGCCGACGATCCAGCCGTCGTTGAACGAGGCGCTCTTGAATGCGTTTATGGCTCCATCATTCGTCGAATATATCAAAGAACTAATATAGAGTGTCTGTTGACTATCATAATCCTCGTGCCCGCTTGCAGTTCCATCCGTAAGATATTTAAGAAATGGGAATAACGGGCTCAACAGAATACCCGTGTAGGCAAGTTAGGAAGATTATATGTAATATCAAAATAGAATAATAGAATCATGGAGCCATCCGGCTCCATGATTCTATTAGTTTATCTCTTCAACTCGATTTATTTCAAGCCTCAAAGGGTATAAAATTCCCTAAGCAGATGTTAATATATCATTATCGTCCTTTCGTATAATTTTTCATTAATGTCTATATATTCTTCCTGCAAAAAATACGTGTCAAAAGGCACTTTTTTTATTCTTATTTGCAACAAATCTTTAATAGTTTCTTTGAAAGCTGAATTTCCTTTCAATGCGAAATAGAAAGAGATAGGTGTCAACCCCAACAGATTGGGAGAAAGATAATCTGGTATATCGTTATATGCGGGAGAGTCACATAAAGGTATTGATAACAATATTTCATAGTTATCCGACGTCGTTTTCATAATTTGAAATATCGCTAAACACATCGGTAACCATACACTTTTATCTGTAGGCATGGAATTTATCTCGTCGATATGAATATCGTCGACTTGTGTTTCTTTACTTATCTTGTTTGAGGCCCAATTATTGAGTTCTGCAATAATGTCATTCAATCGTCCATCCATTTTCCTGTAAATAATTTCGTTCTTCTTGTGTAAGTTCTCGTTGACCATGTTTCCACGATCCGTCTTTATTTAAGGCTGCTCCATCATCAAAATGGACATGATCCTGTTCGCCCTTTATTTTTCCTTTGTCAAATCGCTTGATGTTTTTATTTCCTTTATTCTTATTCTTTAGTGATCTATTTAGTTGATTGATACTTTTTGTAGAAGATTTTGACGATTCTACCTTTTCTTTACCCCTATTATATCCTTGCGATACATTCTTAGCAGAATTTCCCATCAGGGTGACACCGAGCGTTTTTGCCCCTAATCCTACTAATGCCGTGGTTTTTCCTACTGCTGCGAGTGGGACTGTAACTTCTGCGGATGCACCGGCCGTCGCCATGGTTGTACTGGCAGCTAACGATCCTACGGCCGTTCCGGTAATCATCATTCCCTCTCCTGACTCTGACAACGTAACACCTGCAACGCCAGCAAAGAGATCTGTTGTTTGCAAAGCATTGTTGTAGTCTACAGCGTCGGTCGGAGTGTAGCTGTCTCGCAGTCCAGTTGTGCCCGGAATGATATTGGTAACAAAACCAACGGCATATCCTACGACAGCATCTTTGATCGATTGCCCTTTTTTGTCGCTGAACCGGATAGGATTCCCCGCACAGTAACAGTATTGTCCGATCGGATAGTATTTCTCCAGTAGCGGATCCTGCGTGAACCATCGACCCCAATCGGGATTGTACATGCGCGCCCCGAAATCGACATAGGGAAGACTCAGAAATGCCTGCTCCTCCTTGCCGCTGAACCGATGACGGTTGTCGGAAATCGGAGCCGCAACCGCAGCCCATCGTTTGCCGAACGGATAGTAATCGTTCTGTTCGATCACCGAACCGTCGGCGGCGACAACCTGCCGCACGCTGCCCAGATGATCCGTCAGAAAATAGCGCGTTTCCATTCCGCCCGACGTGGCCACTATGCGCCTGCTACCGAAACCCGTACTTTAGAATATTCGGTCATTATCTACCAAAGAACCTGCATAACGAATGGATTCGTTGTCGTCGTGTCCACGCACCTCAATCTTCGTCCCGTCGAAAGATAGGTGCAGTACAAGCCCATATCTCCTTCGGTATAAATCACCGTAGGCAAGTTAAGAAAAAATTATAACATATAAAAGACAGCCGACTATGTTACATAGTCGGCCACAAAAAATTATTAATTTATTTAAATGGTGAATGTAGCATTTGAAAGCCTGATATGGAATCATAACGGTAACTTCAAACATAATAGTCATCTAAACTTGTAACATAAGGCAAAATTCGAATCGTTTTTTTTCGGTCTGTAGTTTGTAATATTTCTGAATTAACCGGAGTTGATACGACGAATTCTGTTTCATTATAAATCAAAAGGTTGTTATTGTCACCTGAATTATATCTTTTATGTGTGCAATAGATTAATATTTCGGTATAATCAATCTTCTCAATTTGCATTTGTTCCTCAGAAGCAACTTCAAAATTATCAGGATTAACGTCAAAATATGTAGTTGTATCAATATGAGGCGGTATAAATATAATAGAAAATTTATCCCTATATTGCATTTCACTCAAATGTACATGAACATCTGACATAACCTCATCAAGAACTTTTTCAAAACGCTTGTCTTTTATTTCGTATAACGTAACGTTCTTATTTCGTTCTTTTTCTGGGGTTGCCCATAGAAGAGATGGAATTAGTAATCCTATCAAATAGACATACTTCATATTAATATGCATTCTTAGTTAGACGTGTTCTACCATTAACTCTCTGGAAGACATTTATGTAAAAAGATGCTTTGGGATTATATTTTCTTACATCTTTAGCAAACGTTTTATCTGCATTTGATGGTCTATTGTTCCCACTTGGATGGTTATGATAATGCTCTCTAATAGTATAATTTCTATTAAGTAGAGTAGTTCCAACTCCTGATTGTGCTTGACTTTGCGATGTACCTACAATATTTCGTTCAGAGGTATCATCTCCAATTCTTACTAATTCAAACTCTTGCTTATTTTGTGTATGGACTAAACTTCGATTATAAATTTGTTCTGCTTTATCATCTCCTTTGATTTCAAAAAGATATATTGAGTTCCCCTCCTGATCTTTGTCTTCTCGATACGAAATATCATTTTGCTGAATTCATAGCCTTTCGTCTCTTCTCCTTTTTGGTTAACAAAACTAATTTTAGTTATTTTATCATCCTTTATCATTGTAATATTTCCGGTTGGGCTAATTTCCCATATGTCCAACCCATTCGGATCAACATATTTTACAGGATTATTTATGCAATAACAATATGGCGCCCACGGATAGTACTTCTCCGCCAACGGATCCTGCGTGAACCACCGTCCCCAATCGGGATTGTACATGCGCGCCCCGAAATCGACATAGGGAAGACTCAGAAATGCCTGCTCCTCCTTGCCGCTGAACCGATGACGGTTGTCGGAAATCGGAGCCGCAACCGCAGCCCATCGTTTGCCGAACGGATAGTAATCGTTCTGTTCGATCACCGAACCGTCGGCGGCGACAACCTGCCGCACGCTGCCCAGATGATCCGTCAGGAAATTGTGTACTTCCGACCTCCTGCCGTTGTTCGTGCCGACGATCCAGCCGTCGTTGAACGAGGCGCTCTTGAATGCGTTTATGGCTCCATCATTCGTCGAATATATCAAAGAACTAATATAGAGTGTCTGTTGACTATCATAATCCTCGTGCCCGCTTGCAGTTCCATCCGTAAGATATTTAAGAAATGGGAATAACGGGCTCAACAGAATACCCGTGTAGGCAAGTTAGGAAGATTATATGTAATATCAAAATAGAATAATAGAATCATGGAGCCATCCGGCTCCATGATTCTATTAGTTTATCTCTTCAACTCGATTTATTTCAAGCCTCAAAGGGTATAAAATTCCCTAAGCAGATGTTAATATATCATTATCGTCCTTTCGTATAATTTTTCATTAATGTCTATATATTCTTCCTGCAAAAAATACGTGTCAAAAGGCACTTTTTTTATTCTTATTTGCAACAAATCTTTAATAGTTTCTTTGAAAGCTGAATTTCCTTTCAATGCGAAATAGAAAGAGATAGGTGTCAACCCCAACAGATTGGGAGAAAGATAATCTGGTATATCGTTATATGCGGGAGAGTCACATAAAGGTATTGATAACAATATTTCATAGTTATCCGACGTCGTTTTCATAATTTGAAATATCGCTAAACACATCGGTAACCATACACTTTTATCTGTAGGCATGGAATTTATCTCGTCGATATGAATATCGTCGACTTGTGTTTCTTTACTTATCTTGTTTGAGGCCCAATTATTGAGTTCTGCAATAATGTCATTCAATCGTCCATCCATTTTCCTGTAAATAATTTCGTTCTTCTTGTGTAAGTTCTCGTTGACCATGTTTCCACGATCCGTCTTTATTTAAGGCTGCTCCATCATCAAAATGGACATGATCCTGTTCGCCCTTTATTTTTCCTTTGTCAAATCGCTTGATGTTTTTATTTCCTTTATTCTTATTCTTTAGTGATCTATTTAGTTGATTGATACTTTTTGTAGAAGATTTTGACGATTCTACCTTTTCTTTACCCCTATTATATCCTTGCGATACATTCTTAGCAGAATTTCCCATCAGGGTGACACCGAGCGTTTTTGCCCCTAATCCTACTAATGCCGTGGTTTTTCCTACTGCTGCGAGTGGGACTGTAACTTCTGCGGATGCACCGGCCGTCGCCATGGTTGTACTGGCAGCTAACGATCCTACGGCCGTTCCGGTAATCATCATTCCCTCTCCTGACTCTGACAACGTAACACCTGCAACGCCAGCAAAGAGATCTGTTGTTTGCAAAGCATTGTTGTAGTCTACAGCGTCGGTCGGAGTGTAGCTGTCTCGCAGTCCAGTTGTGCCCGGAATGATATTGGTAACAAAACCAACGGCATATCCTACGACAGCATCTTTGATCGATTGCCCTTTTTTGTCGCTGAACCGGATAGGATTCCCCGCACAGTAACAGTATTGTCCGATCGGATAGTATTTCTCCAGTAGCGGATCCTGCGTGAACCATCGACCCCAATCGGGATTGTACATGCGCGCCCCGAAATCGACATAGGGAAGACTCAGAAATGCCTGCTCCTCCTTGCCGCTGAACCGATGACGGTTGTCGGAAATCGGAGCCGCAACCGCAGCCCATCGTTTGCCGAACGGATAGTAATCGTTCTGTTCGATCACCGAACCGTCGGCGGCGACAACCTGCCGCACGCTGCCCAGATGATCCGTCAG
>ERZ773277.3018-NODE-3018-length-10363-cov-2.851669_pt1 | contig 10363 bp, 8 predicted proteins | sample MGYA00511957_ERZ773277 | MGnify/ENA primary metagenome ERZ773277 (study PRJEB29015, sample SAMEA2737800) | human gut metagenome | biome: human gut; feature: human-associated habitat; material: faeces | place: China | collected 2012 ... | reverse complement strand
CAGATGATGGGGCCCGTCGATCTGATGCGCGAGACGCGGCTCTTCCTGGAACACATCGACTCCGAGGGTAGCGTGTTCCGTTCGAACCACGCCTCAAACTACCTTCCCCTCGGCGGCACGCTCAACCGCGACCGCGAGGCGCTGATCCAAACCATCGACGCCGCGCTGGATGGCAAGGTGCGCCTGCGCCGCGCCGTAGAGCTGGGGCTGTAACACATCTTTTGCATTGCTGCATGAAAAAACGCAGGGCCTGCCAAGTGCAGGTCCTGCGTTTTTCTATTGTGGAATTTCCTCCGGCTTCGGCTCTCTGACATAGCGGAGCATCGTGCGCGCACAGGCGCCGAAGCTGCGGTAATTTTCCTGCGCCGTGCGGAGTGAGATGCCGTGATTTTCGTCGCTCGGTTCATCGTCCGATGTAACAAACACATCGTTCTCCCAAAAGCAGACAGGGCAGATATAGGCAATCGCATTCTCCCGCGGCACCGGATAGGTCAAATATCCGCAGCATGGGCAGGGATACTTCTCCATCTTCCCCTCCCCCCTATTTATCCGAACAGCGTGAGCTGGCTGGTGTCCGCCATGCCGGCAAACGCGCCGAGGGCGCGCAGCTGCTCGATGTGCGTCTTGGAGAGCTTATTGCAGCACATGGAGAACTCCTCGACCGAGATGAACTCCTTGCCCCTGCGCTTTTCCACCGTGTCCAGCGCCGCGGCCTCGCCGAGACCGTGGACGGAGATGAACGGCGGCAGGAGGCCGCCTTCGGTGACGGTGAACTTTGTCGCGTCGGAGCGGTAGATGTCGATGGTGTCAAAGTGAAAGCCGCGGCGATAGAACTCGTAGCAGACCTCGAGCGTGGTCATCAGATCCTGCTCGACCGCCGACGCGTCCTTGTTGTTCTCGATCTCGCGGATCTTCCGCTTGACCGCGTCCAGTCCCGCGCAGCAGTATTCCGCGTCGAACGCCTTCGCGCGCACGGTGAAGAAGGTCGCGTAGAACGCCAGCGGCTCATGCACCTTGAACCACGCGATGCGGAACGCCATCATAACATATGCGACCGCGTGCGCCTTCGGAAACAGATAGCCGATCTTGGCGAGCGACTCGATGTACCATTCCGGCACATCGTGCTCCTGCATCGCCTCTACCCAGCCGTCCTGAAAGCCGCCCTTTTTGACCTTGCCCTTCCGCACGGCCTCCATGATCTTGAAGCTCATCTTCGGGTCAAGCCCCATGGAAATGAGGTAGAGCATGATGTCGTCGCGGCAGCCGACCGTCTCCAGAACGCTTGCTGTGCCGCTGACGATCAGCTCGCGCGCGTTGCCGAGCCACACGTCCGTGCCGTGCGAGAAGCCGGAAAGACGCACGAGGGTGTTGAAGTCCTTCGGCTGCGTGTCAATGAGCATCTGGCGCGTGAAGCGCGTGTTGAACTCGGGAATGGCGACCGCGCCGGTCGGGCCGAGCAGGTCGTCGTTCTCAAAGCCCAGCACCTTCGACGAGGTGAAAATGCTCATCGTATCCGGATCGTCGAGCGGGATCGTACGCGCGTTCACGCCGGTGAGATCCTCGAGCATACGGATCATCGTCGGGTCATCGTGGCCGAGCATATCGAGCTTGAGGAGGTTATCCTCCATGCAGTGATATTCAAAGTGCGTGGTTATGGTGTCGCTGTCCTCCGCGTCGGCCGGGTGCTGCACGGGGCAGAAATCCTCGATCTCCAGATCGTCCGGCACGACGACCAATCCGCCGGGGTGCTGACCCGTCGTGCGGCGCACGCCGACGCAGCCTGCCGTCAGGCGGTCGATCTCCGCCGCGCCCGACTGGATGCCGTTTTCCTCCAGATATTTCTTGACAAAGCCGAAGGCGGTCTTTTCCGCCAGCGTGCCGATGGTTCCCGCGCGGAACACCTGTGTTTCGCCGAACATCTCGATGGCGTGGCGGTGCGCCCGCGCCTGATACTCACCCGAGAAGTTCAGGTCAATATCCGGCACCTTGCCGCCGCCGAAGCCGAGGAAGGTCTCAAACGGAATGTCAAAGCCGTCCTTGACGTACTTCGTGCCGCATTCCGGGCAGTTCTTATCCGGCATATCCGCGCCGCAGCCGTAGCTGCCGTCGGTGATGAACTCGCTGTGCCTGCACTTCGGGCAGCGGTAGTGCGGCGGGAGCGAGTTGACCTCGGTGATGCCCGACATATAGGCGACGAGCGACGAGCCGACCGACCCTCGCGAGCCGACCAGATAGCCGCACTCCAGCGAGCGCTGGACGAGCTTCTGCGCCGACATATACACAACGTCATACTTGCCGAGGATGCCGCCCAGCTCGATGTCCAGACGGTCCTTGATGAGCTTCGGCGGCTCGTCGCCGTAAAGCTCGTGCACCTTGTCCCAGACGAGGCGGTTCAGGTCCTCTCGGGAATTTTCCAGGCGCGGCGGAAAGAGCTTGCCCTTTGGCAGCAGCTCGATGTTCTCGATCTGATCCGCAATGGCGCGCGTGTTGGTCACGACCACCTCGTAGGCCTTTTCCTTGCCGAGATACTCAAATTCACGGAGCATCTCGTCCGTCGTGCGGAAGTAGATGGGCAGCGGCGCGTTCGCGTCGGGGAATTTCTTGGAGGCCAGCAGGATATGGCGGTAGACCTCATCCTCCGGCTCCTGAAAATGCACATCGCCGGTGGCGACGACCCGCTTGCCCAGCTCCTCGCCAAGCCGGACGATGGTGCGATTGAAGTCGCGCAGCTCCTCCTCGCTCCTGGCCGCACCCTCGCGCAGCATGAAGCGATTGTTGCAGATGGGCTGGATCTCGAGATAATCGTAGAAGGACGCGATGCGCTTGAGCTCCTCCCAGTCCTTATGGTCCGCGCGGAACAGCTCGCCCGCCTCGCAGGCCGAGCCGATGATAAGCCCCTCGCGGTGCGCGATCAGCTCGCTCTTCGGGATGATGGGCACACGCTTGAAATACTTGAGGTTGGATAGTGAAATGAGCTGGTAAAGATTCTTCAGGCCCGCCTTGTTCTTGGCCAGCAGAATGATGTGCTTCGGGAAGCGATTGGATTTGCTTCCCAGCGGGCGCAGTTTGAGCATTTCGTTGTTGATCTGCTGCAGGCGCGTCACGCCCCGTTCTTCAAGCATGGGGAAAAATTTTGTCAGCATCTGCGCGACCGGCACGGCGTCGTCCGACGCGCGGTGGTGGTTGAACTGCGGGAGCTGCAAATGCTCCGCCACGATGTCCAGCTTATACTTGCCCAAGCCTGGCAGCAGATTCTGCGCCAGAATGAGCGTATCAATATAGGTCGGCTCGAACGGAATGCTGCACTTCCGGCAGCCCGCGCGGATAAAGCTGATATCAAATTCCGCGTTGTGTGCCGCAAGCGGCGCGTCACCCGCGAAAGCGAGGAACGCCGTCAGCGCGTCCTTGAGCTTTGGCGCGCCGCGCAGCATCTCGTCCGTGATACCGGTCAGACCGATAATCTCCGGCGTCAGCCGGCGCTCGGGGTCCACAAAGGTCTGGAAGGTCTCAACGATCTCGCCGTTCCTGAGCCGCACCGCGCCGATCTCCGTGATGGCCTCCTGCGTGACCTTGAGGCCGGTCGTTTCAATGTCGAAGCAGACGATCTCATCGGAAAAACCGATGTCCTGATGCCCATGAATGGCGATGCGGTCGTCAATGTTGTTGACAAAATAGCCCTCGCAGCCGTAAAGTATTTTTATTTTACCCTCACCGGCGTGCCAGGCATCCGGAAAGGACTGTGCTACACCGTGGTCGGTGATGGCGATGGCGGGCATCCCCCACTTGGCGGCGAGCTTGACGACGCTGCCGGTGTCGGTCAGCGCGTCCATGTTGGACATTCGCGTATGCAGGTGCAGCTCCACGCGCTTGACCTCTGCGGTGTCCATGCGCGGCTCGTGCGTGATCTCGGTCACGTCGCGCGGGTTGAGCTGCATATCGTGACCGTCGTAGGTCAGCTCCATCGTGCCCGCGACGCGCAGCCACATACCGGTCGAAACGCGGTCGCGCAGCGGCGCGACGTCCTTCTCCAGCATCCGCTTGCGCACGATGACCGAGCCCTCGTAGTCGGTCATCTCGATGAGCGCCAGCCACATACCCGGCTGGCGCAGCTCACGGAACTCGCACTTGAAGACCTTGCCCTCGACCACGACGTTTCCCGCCTTGGGGTTCAGCTCGCTCATCGGCATGGGATGCCCCTTGATCTCGCGGCCCATGATGATCTTGCCGGCGCTTGACTCCTTCCTCGCGCCGCCGCCCGCGTTCGAGGGCCGCGGCTCCTGCTTGGGAAAGCCGCCCTGCGTCAGCGAGATCCGCACGCCGTTGAGCGCGAAGCGGTCCGCCAAAAGCTGCTCGAGCAGGGTGCGCTCGGAATCCGTGATCTCCTGCAGCACCGTCAGCGCAAGCGCCATCATGCGGCTCTCCTGCTCCACGGTGACGTCGGTCACGCGGGCGTCGGTGAGCAGCACACGCAGTCCGATGGGCGGCGCAAAGCCCTCAAATAATTCAAAAAAAGGTATCCTTTGTGCCATTTTTTCGCTTCTCTCTTACAGTTTCTCGATCTCTTCAAGCAGGGCGTCCAGCAGCTTTTCCTGCGCTACCTTGTACAATACCTCGCCATGACGGAAAATAAGGCCCTCGCCCTTGCCGCCCGCGACGCCGATGTCCGCCGCGCTCGCCTCGCCGGGGCCGTTGACCACGCAGCCCATGACCGCGACGGTGATGGGCTTGTCGCAGTCCTCCAGCCGGCGCTCCAGCTCCTCGGCCAGCGGGATCATATCGTAAGCCGTGCGCCCGCAGGTCGGGCAGGAGATCAGATTCACGCCGCTTCTTCGCAGCCCGCAGGCGCGCAGAATGCGCTTGGCGGCATAGACCTCCTCCACCGGGTCGGCGGTCAGCGAAACGCGCATCGTGTCGCCGATGCCCTCGCAGAGAAGTCCGCCGATGCCGATGGCAGACTTCAGCACTCCCATCGACGGCGTGCCCGCCTCGGTCACACCGAGATGCAGCGGATAGTCCACTCGTTCATGCAGCAGCCGGTAGGCCGCCATGTTGAGCGGTACGTCGGAGCTTTTGACGGAGATGCAGATGTCCGTGAAGTCATACTTCTCCAGCAGCGCGACATGGCCCAGCGCGCTCTCCACGAGCGCCTCCGGCGTCACGCGGCCGTACTTTGCCAGCAGCTCCTTCTCCAACGAGCCGCCGTTCACGCCGATGCGGATGGGCACCTTGTGCGCGCGGCAGCAGTCCACGACCGCCTTCACGCGGTCCTCCCCGCCGATGTTGCCGGGGTTGATGCGGATCTTGTCCGCGCCGTGCTCCGCCGCGGCGATGGCAAGGCGGTAGTCAAAGTGAATGTCCGCCACGAGCGGGATATGAATGCGGTTCTTGATGGTCTCGACCGCCTCCGCCGCCTCGGGCGTCGGCACGGTCACGCGCACGATCTCGCAGCCCGCCTGCTCCAAGCGCAGGATCTGCTCGATGGTCGCGCCTGCGTCCTCGGTCTTTGTGTTGCACATCGACTGGATGGTGACCGGCGCGCCACCGCCGACGGCCACGCCGCCGACCATGATCTGCTTCGTCATGCTTCTTCCCTCCTCACAGCAGCTTCATCACATCGTGGAACGTGATGAAGAGCATCAGCGCCATCAGCAGGGCAAAGCCCGCCATGTGGATATAGTTCTCATATTTCGGCGGGATCTGACGCTTGAAGAGCGCCAGCGCCAGCGTGTTGATCACGAGGAAGAACACCTTACCGCCGTCGAGCGCCGGCAGCGGCAGCAGATTCATCACGGCAAGGTTGACCGCGATAAGCGCGCCGAAGTAGAGAATGCTCTCCGCCGCCGCGGCAAAGCCGTTCTGATTGTTCTTCTCGGCCTCCTCCTGCGCCTCCTCGCCCACGTCCTTGATGGTCGAGACGATGCCGACCGGCCCGCTGAGATCGTCCAGTCCTGCCGAGCCGCTCACCAGCATCATCAGGCTCATGCGTACAAGGCGCACAAAATCGAGCGTGTTGTACCAGCTGTATTGCAGCCGAACAAGCGGCGTCGCTTCCACGATGCCTCCATAGGTGAAGCCGTAGCGGCGCACCTCCGCGCCGTTTTCGTCCGTATAGGTCTGCAGCGTCAGCGTGCGCTTGAGCTTCTCGCCGCCGCGCTTGACCGTCATTTCGATGGTGCCGCTTTCATCCAGATCGACCACGCCGAGCACCGTGGAGACGTCGCTTTTGAGATAGATGCGCTCGCCGTTGATGGCCCAGATCACGTCGCCGACCATGATGCCGTTTTCGCCCTGCTGGGGAAATGCCGGGTCAAGCTCGACGATCTCCGCCGTATAGAAACCCTGAGCGCCCGCGTACAGGCAGAGCATAATAAGGAAGCCGGTGAGGAAATTCATCGCCGCGCCTGCGACGAAGATCAGCAGTTTCTTCCAAAAGCCCTGCTTCTCCAGCGCGCGCGGGTCGTCGCTTTCCTCGTCCTCGCCCTCCATCGCGCAAAAGCCGCCGATGGGCAGAAGGCGCAGCGAATATTCCGTTTCGCCCTTTGTCGTGTGGAAGATGGTCGGGCCCATGCCGATGGAAAACTCGTTCACACGCACGCCGCAGGCCTTTGCGGCAAGAAAATGTCCGAGCTCATGCACGGCGATGAGCACGCCGAAGATCAAAATGGCAGCGATGATATACATGAAATAACTCCTTATGGAACTTGCTTATTGGATGTGCGCGCGGACCGCTTCGCGCGCCGCGTGATCCGCCGCGAGGATCTCCTCCAGCGTCGGCGCGGAGACCTGCTCCACCGTTCCCAGTGCCGCTTCCACCAGCGCGGGAATGTCGTTGAAGCCCACCGCGTCCCGCAAAAACGCACCGACTGCCTCCTCATTTGCACCGTTGAGGATGGCGCAGGCTGTGCCGCCGACCGCGGCGCACTGTTTTGCGAGCTTCAGGCAGCGGAACGTCTCCTCATCCGGCGCGGCAAAGGTCAGCGGCGGACAGGAAAGCAGGTCGAGCGTCCGGTCCGGCGTTTCCGCACGATAGGGATAGGTCATCGCGTAGCGGATGGGCAGCTTCATGTCGGGCGTACCGAGCTGCGCGAGCATTGCGCCGTCGCGGTACTCGACGAGCGAATGAACGATGCTCTGGCGGTGGATGATGGCATCCACCTGCCGCAGCGGCAGGCGGTAGAGCCGCATGGCCTCGATGATCTCAAGGCCCTTGTTCATCAGCGTCGCGGAATCGACGGTGATCTTCGCGCCCATCGTCCAGTTGGGGTGACGAAGCGCGTCGGCGCGCGTCTTGCCCGCAAGCTGTTCGCGGGTAAGACCATAGAACGGTCCGCCTGAGCAGGTCAGGATCAATCGCTTGATCTCGCCGCGGTCACGGCAGCCCTGCACACACTGAAAAATCGCGCTGTGCTCGCTGTCCACCGGCACGATTTCCGCGCCGAACTTCTCCGCCGCGTCCATCACGAGCGTGCCCGCGCACACCAGCGTCTCCTTATTGGCCAGCGCGATGCGCTTGCCCTGTTCGATGGCGGCAAGCGTGGGCTTCAGACCGATCATGCCGACCACGGCGGTCACCACCGTGTCGGCGTCCTCCGCGGTCGCGGCGGCGAGCAGACCCTCCATACCGGAGAGCACCTGCGTTTTCGTGTCCCGCAGGCGCTCGCGCAGCTCGGCAGCCGCCGCTTCGTCATAAAGCACGGCAAGACGCGGGCAAAACTCCCGCGCCTGCTGTTCGATGAGATCAACGCTCGAATTGGCGGTCAGCGCCGCGACGGTCAGTCCCAGCTCCCGCGCGACCTCCAGCGTCTGGCGGCCGATGGAGCCGGTCGAGCCGAGTAAAGCAATACTCCTTGTCATAGTATGCCACCCGCCACAAAGAAGTACACGACCGGCGCGATGAACATGGTGGAATCAAAGCGGTCGAGCATCCCGCCGTGTGTGAGGAAAAGATGGCTGTAATCCTTGATGCCCGCCTCGCGCTTGATGAGCGACATGGAGAGGTCGCCGAGCTGACCGAATACATTGGCGACCGCGCCGACGAGCGCGAGCCGCGCATAGTCCGGCGCATAGCCGAGCCACTTCTGAGCGATCAAGCCGAGCAGCAGCATCGCAAGTGCGCTGCCGATGGGACCGCCGAAGCCGCCCGCCCAGGTCTTGTGCGGACTGACGTGCGGCGCCATCTTACGCTTGCCGAACCACATCCCGAAGTACATGGACAGCGCGTCGCCCGCGAAGGCGATGAAGAACGGCGCGAGGACATAAACTCTGCCGAAGTCCGCATAGCTCCGCAGCAGGAAAATGCAGCTGTACATCGCCGGGAACACGATGCCGCCGACGACAGCGGCACAGAGCGTGGAAAACGCAAACGGCCTCTCTCCGCCGAAGCGATGCACGGCGGTGAAAAACAGCAGCATCAAAAACGCCCAACGCAGTACCGTTACGGTCTGGATCGTGCCGAAAAACGTCCACTCGCTGTGATACAGAAGCACCTCATACGCCGCGGCCGCTGCGACCGTGAGCAGATATATGCTCGTCGGCACATTCTCCCCCGCCGTGTGCAGCAGTTCATAGGCCGCAATGCCGGCGATGGCGCACACGAGCAGCATGGTCGCCCACGCGGGACACGCCAGCAATACCAGCAGCAGTAAAGGCAATCCGATTGCCACCACAAGCCATCTTTGTTTCATAGTGTTTCCCCTTTCGGGCTGTTTTTCTCTTACGGCTTCACGCCGCCGAAGCGCCGCTCGCGGTGCTGATAGGCGGCGAGCGCCTTGTCGAACTCTTTTTCGTCAAAATCGGGCCAGAGCGTATCGCAGAAGTAGAACTCGCTGTACGCGCACTGCCAGAGAAGATAGTTGCTGATGCGCTTCTCCCCGCCGGGGCGAATGAGCAGGTCAGGGTCGGGAAGCCCTGCGGAGTAGAGGTAATGCGCAAGCTCCTTCTCCGTCAGCTCATCGGGCTGCCTCTCCCCCGCCGCGCAGTCACGCGCGAAGGCGCGGGCGGCGTGAACGATCTCGTCCCGCCCGCCGTAGTTCAGGCAGACGTTCGCCTGAAAGCCCTCGATGCGCGCGGAAATTTCATTCGTTTCCCGGATCAACTCCTTGAGGTCGTCGTCCAGCACGCTCAGGTCGCCGAGAAAGCGCAGGCGGTTGCCGTCGCGCTCCATCGTGTCGATGCACTCATGGAGGTAACGGCGCAGAAGCTGCATGATGCCGTCGATCTCCTCGGGCGGGCGCTTCCAGTTCTCGGTCGAAAAGGCGTAGACCGTCAGGTAGTCGATGCCGAGCTTCTTGCAGTAGGTACCGAGACGGCGGAAGCTCTCCGCGCCCGCCTTGTGGCCCGCCGAGCGCGGAAGCCCGCGCTTCTGCGCCCAGCGGCCGTTGCCGTCCATGATGACGGCAACATGACGAGGCAGGCTGTTTTTGTCAACCTGCCCCGTGAGCTGTCTTTTGGTGAAAAGTCCCATCAGACCTCCATCAGTTCCTTTTCCTTCTTCTCGAGCAGGGCGTCCAGCTCCTTGCACATATCGTCGGTGAGCTTCTGCAGGTCCTTCTCGGCGATCTTCAGATCATCCTCGGTCAGCTCGCTGGCCTTCTGCTTCTTCTTGAAGGTCTCCATCGCATCGCGGCGGATGTTGCGGATGGCGACCTTGCCGCCCTCGGCGTACTTGCGGATCTGCTTGACGAGCTCCTTACGGCGCTCCTCGGTCAGCTGCGGGAAAGTCAGGCGAATGGCCTTGCCGTCGTTCTGCGGATTGATGCCGAGGTCGGAGTTCAGGATCGCCTTCTCAATGAGCTTCACGGCGCTCGCGTCCCACGGCTGAATGAGCAGCTGGCGCGGGTCGGGCGAGCCGATGGACGCGATCTGCTGGATGGGCGTCGGCGTGCCGTAATAGTCCACGCTGATGCGGTCGAGCACGGCGGCGTTGGCGCGGCCCGCGCGCACGGCGGCGAAGTCGGCGGCGACGGAGTCGATGCTCTTTCTCATTTTTTCCTCGTAAACCTTGTATTCATCCTTCAACATGGGGATAGCCTCCTCAAATTTTGATTTTTGCATTTTATCTTGCGACGCCGGCTCATTCGCCGACGATCGTACCGATCTTTTCGCCCATCACGGCGCGCAGGATGTTCTTGGGGTCCTTGAGCGCGAACACGAGCACGGGAATGTGATTGTCCATCGACAGCGAGGTCGCCGTGGAATCCATCACCGCGAGGTGCTGGGCCAGCACGTCCTCGTAGGAGATGGCGTCGTACTTCACCGCGTCCGCGACCTTCGCGGGGTCGGCGTTGTACACGCCGTCGATGTTCTTCGCCAGCAGGATAACGTCCGCGTTGATCTCCGCCGCGCGGAGCACCGCCGCGGTATC
>ERZ773277.3013-NODE-3013-length-10390-cov-3.299661_pt1 | contig 10390 bp, 8 predicted proteins | sample MGYA00511957_ERZ773277 | MGnify/ENA primary metagenome ERZ773277 (study PRJEB29015, sample SAMEA2737800) | human gut metagenome | biome: human gut; feature: human-associated habitat; material: faeces | place: China | collected 2012 ... | reverse complement strand
GCGGCTCGGCCTCGACGCCCACTTCGCATGGACCCCCTCGATCAACTACGGCGAACCGGTCAACGACGCCGACGCCTCCTACGGCAAACAGCTGGTCTACGTCCCCGAATACGCCGCGGCCGCCACGGCGACGCTGGGCTGGCGCCGCTGGACGCTCGTCTACAAATGGAACTATTACAGCGAACGCTATACCACCACGAGCAACGACACGTCGCTCCGCACCGGCCGGCTCGAACCCTACTACATGAGCGACCTCTCGCTCGAACGCTCCTTCGCGCTGCGATGGGCCGACCTGTCGCTCAAAGGGGTGGTGCGCAACCTCTTCAACGTCGAGTACGTCACCGTGCTCTCGCGCCCCATGCCCCGTCTCAACTACGAAATCTTTCTGGACATCCGACCCAAATTCCACACCCGCAAACGATGAGACGCCTCCTCCCCCTGCTCTGCGGCCTGCTGCTGGCCGCCTGCGGTCAGCGCGCCGCCCGCCCGATCGGCGACTTCACGCTGCCGGTCTACACGCCCCGCTACGCCTCGGGATTCGAGATCACGGGCGCTGCCGGAAGCCGCAGCACGCTCGTCACCGTCCACAACCCGTGGTACGGCGACGAGGTTACCGACCAGTACCTCTTCATCGCCCGCGACGGCGAACCGGCCCCCGCAGGTTTCGAGGGGCAGGTGCTGCGCGACGAGGCGCGGCGCGTGGTCTGCATGTCGGGCTCCTACATCGCCATGCTCGACGCCCTCGGAGCGGCCGACCGCGTGGTGGGCGTCTCCGGAGCGCAATACCTGATCAACGAAACGCTCCGCCGCCGCATCGCCCGCGGGGAGGCCGCCGACGTGGGATTCGACAGCAACGTCGATTTCGAACGGCTCATGGCGCTGCGCCCCGACCTGGTGATGCTCTTCGGCATCGGCGGAGCCGACACGGCGCTCACGGGAAAACTGCGCGAGCTGGGCATCCCCTACCTCTACATGGGCGAGCACTGCGAGGAGTCGCCGCTGGGCAAGAGCGAATGGGTGGTCGTCGCCGCCGAGATCGCAGGACTCCGCACGGAGGGTTCCCGCCTCTTCGCCGCCATTCCCGAACGCTACGAACGGCTGCGTGCCCTCGCCCAGCAGACCGCCGCACGGCCGCGCGTGATGCTCAACACCCCCTACCGCGACACCTGGTTCATGCCGGCGCGCAACAGCTACATGGTGCGGCTCCTCGAAGATGCCGGCGCACGGTACGTCTTCGAGGAGAACACGGCCACGCAGACGCTGCCGATCGACATCGAGCAGGCCTACTACCTCACGAGCAAATCCGATTTCTGGCTCAACGTGAGCGGCTGCAACACCCTCGACGAAGTGCGCCGGCAGAATCCCCGGCTGGCCGACACGCCTCCCGTGCGCGAGGGGCGCGTCTACGACAACAACCGCCGCCGCAACGCGGCGGGCGGCAGCGATTTCTGGGAATCGGGCGTACTGCGTCCCGACCGCGTGCTGGCGGATCTGGTGCACATCTTCCACCCCGAACTCTCCGAAACGGACGAACTGTACTATTACCGGCAGCTGGAATAACGCGGAAGCCGCCCCGCTGCGCCGCATCCGACCGCTCCTTCGGTTTTCCCGCCGAAGACGGCCGCACCGCTCTTTTTCGGCAAATTTTTTGACGGTTCGAAAATAATCAGTATCTTTCGTTTCGTAAGACTCAGTATGTTGCGCCCGATGAAAAACGCCGACCGCCGACCGCTGCCCGTCCGCATCTTCCGTTTCTACTACGACGGATTCCGGGAGATGACGCTCGGACGGACGCTGTGGGCGATTATCCTCATCAAACTCTTCATCCTGTTCGTCGTCCTGCGGCTGCTCTTTTTCCCCGACGTCCTGGGCGGCAAGAGCGCCGAAGAGCGCGGCGAAATCGTGCGCAACGAACTGATAAAGCACGGATTGGAAACGCAAAACTGAAAAGCGTATGGTTTCGGAAATGCTACAAAGCGTGGAGTGGTCGCGGGCGCAGTTCGCCCTGACGGCCATTTACCATTGGCTCTTCGTCCCGCTGACGCTCGGTCTGAGCGTCCTGTGCGCGCTGATGGAGACCCGCTACTACCGCACGGGCGACCCCTTCTGGCGCAGCACGACGAAGTTCTGGATGCGGCTGTTCGGCATCAACTTCGCCATCGGCGTAGCCACGGGACTGATTCTCGAATTCGAGTTCGGCACCAACTGGTCGAACTACTCCAACTTCGTGGGCGACATCTTCGGTGCGCCGCTGGCCATCGAGGGGATCATGGCCTTCTTCCTCGAATCGACCTTCGTGGCGGTGATGTTCTTCGGCTGGGACAAGGTGAGCCGCGGCTTCCACCTCTCGGCTACGTGGCTCACGGCCATCGGCGCCAACCTTTCGGCGCTGTGGATTCTGGTGGCCAACAGCTGGATGCAGTATCCCGTCGGATGTTCGTTCAACATCGCCACGGTGCGCAACGAGATGGATTCGTTCTGGGACGTACTCTTCTCGCCCGTGGCGATCAACAAGTTCTCGCATACGGTCACCTCGTCGTTCCTCCTGGCGGCGATCTTCGTCATGGGCGTGAGCGCGTGGTACCTGCTGCGCGGACGCCACCGCCGCATGGCGCGCAGCAGCATCGCGCTGGCGTCGGTCTTCGGGCTGGTCTTCGCCCTCGTGGCGGCCTTTTCGGGCGACCGCTCGGGTGCGATCGTGGCGCGCGTGCAGCCGATGAAGCTGGCGGCCATGGAGGCGCTCTACAACGGCGAGGAGGGGGCGCCGCTGACGGTGGTGGGCCTGCTGCGCCCCGAAGGGCAGCGCACCTGCGACGACGACGCCTTCTACTTCAAGATCGGCATCCCCAAGCTCCTCTCGCTGATGAGTTTCCGCTCGGCCGACGCGTTCGTTCCGGGCATCAACGACCTGGTCTACGGCAACGAGGAGTACGGCGTGATGCCGGCCTCGGAGAAGATCGAACGGGGACGCGTGGCCGTCGAGGAGCTGGGCCGCTACCGCACGGCGCGCGAGAAGGGCGACACGGCGGCCATCACCGAGATCGAGGCCAAGTTCGACCGCTCGACGCCCCAGGGCGCGGAGTTCCTGCGCGAACATTTCGCCTACTTCGGCTACGGCTACCTCTCATCGCCGGAGCAGATCGTGCCCGACGTGCCGCTGCTGTTCTACTCGTTCCGCGTGATGGTCGGCGCGGGCTGCTTCTTCATCCTGCTGCTGGGCCTCGTCTGGTGGCTCAACCGCCGCGACCGCCTCGCCTCGAAACGCTGGCTGCTGCGAACGGCCGTGTGGAGCGTCCCGTTGGCCTACCTCGCCTCGCAGGCCGGCTGGGTCGTCGCCGAGGTCGGACGCCAGCCGTGGGCCATCCAGGACCTGATGCCCGTGGGCGTCGCGGCGTCGAAAATCCCCAGCGGATCGGTCTCGGTGACCTTCTTCCTCTTTCTGGCGCTGTTCACGGCGCTGCTCGCCGCCGAGTTGAGCATTATGTTCCGGCAGATCAAAACAGGACCTAAAGACGACTGACATCCCGACTACCGCAAATTTACCGGCAGGGTGGCTTCCGCGCAAGCGGACACAAGTCCCCGCCAGGGCGGGGATTTAGGGGTGGGTCAAATCTATAAACACGGCGGTACACCGTGAATCGCCGACGGACAAGAGCGGCAAAACAACGACAACAACGACAACAACGACAACTATGGATACTATCACCCTACTTCAACACTATTGGTGGCTGATCATTTCGCTTTTGGGGGCCTTGCTGGTCTTCCTGATGTTCGTGCAGGGCGGTCAGGCGCTGCTCTACACGATCGGCCGCACCGAAGAGGAGCGCAACATGCTGGTCAACTCGCTGGGCCGCAAGTGGGAGTTCACCTTCACGACGCTCGTGACGTTCGGCGGGGCGTTCTTCGCCTCGTTCCCGTTGTTCTACTCCACGTCGTTCGGCGGGGCGTTCTACGTCTGGATGGCCATTCTGCTGTGCTTCGTCATTCAGGCCGTGGCCTACGAATACCGCCGCAAACCGGGCAACGTCTTCGGCGAACGGACCTTCAACGCCTTCCTGCTCGTCAACGGCGTGTTAGGCCCGCTGCTCATCGGCACGGCCGTGGGAACCTTCTTCACGGGGGCGGAATTCACCGTCGACCGCCTCAACCTGGCCAACCAGGGCGGCGCGGCGGTGATCTCGCAGTGGGCGACGCCGTGGCACGGGCTGGAGGCCGTCGCCGAGTGGCGCAACGTGCTGCTGGGCCTGTCGGTGACGCTGCTGGCCATGACGCTGGCCTGCCAGTACTTTATGAACAACATCGACGACGAGGCGATCTTCCGCCGCGCCGCACGCCGCATGCGCACGTTCGCCGTGCTGTTCGTCGCCTGCTTCGTGGCATGGCTCCTGGCCCTCGTCCTCGCCGACGGATGGGCCGTCGACGCCGCGGGCACGGTCTCGGTCGAACCCTATAAATACCTGCACAACCTCGTGGAAATGCCCTACGTGGCCGCCGCGCTGCTGATCGGCGTGGTTTCGGTGCTGTGGAGCGTCTATCTGGGGTGGCGCGGCAGCCGCCGTGCGGTGTGGTTCGGGGGCGTCGGCACGGTGCTCACGGTGCTGTCGCTGCTGCTGCTCGCGGGGTGGAACGACACGGCCTACTACCCTTCGCTCGCGGACATGCAGTCGTCGCTAACGATCCGCAACTCCTCGTCGAGCCTCTTCACGCTCCGCACGATGGCGTGGGTGTCGCTGTTCGTGCCGTTCGTGGCAGCCTACATCTGGTACGCCTGGCGTGCGATGAACCGCCGTCCGATCACCCGCGAGGAGATCCGCGGCGACGACCACCAGTATTAAGGCGAACCTTACGGTTGAGCGAGGGCGCGAACCGCTTGCGGGCTATGCCGGGGAGGGGCTGCGCGAACATGCGAACATGCGAACATAGGCGAACACCCCCTGTTCGCATGTTCGTGTGTTCGCCCGGTTAAGAACCGGGGTTTGCATTGCGACTGGCAGCTTCGGGCTGCCGGACTTGCAATGCAAGCCCGAAGCCTACCGCCAGATCATACTGAATATCTGTCAATTACAACTTTCCGCCCGCTCATGGGCGCGGATGGGTTTTTGATTATCGCGAAGCATATTTCGACATAACGCAGTAAGCCCCGGATGGGATATACCGAAGTATTTCCCATTCGGGGCGAACAAGGCAGGGCGAAATATGCCCGTGAGAATCGGAAACTACTTGCCGAAAGGATACTGGTTCTCGTGCACGTCCTCGAACCGCATGCCCTTCTCATAGGTCTTCATGGCGCGGCGCGACATGCCCATCGACGAGAATCCGCCGTCGTGGTAGAGGTTCTGCATCGTGACCTTGCGCGTGAGGTCCGAGAAAAGCGTCAGCACGTAGTCCGCGCAATCTTCGGCCGAAGCGTTGCCCAGCGGCGACATGTTCTCGGCGAAACCCATCAGGTCGCCCAACCCCAGCACGCCGCTCCCTGCCGTGGTCGGCGTCGGCGACTGCGACACGGTGTTGATGCGCACATGCTTCTCGCGGCCGTAGATGTAACCGAAGCTGCGGGCTATGGACTCCAGCAGCGCCTTGGCGTCGGCCATGTCGTTGTAACCGTAGAGCGTGCGCTGCGCGGCGATGTACGAAAGGGCGACGATCGAACCCCAGTCGTTGATGGCGTCCTTCTTGCGGGCCACCTGAATGGCCTTGTGGAACGAAATGGCCGAGATGTCGAGCGTCTTCGAGAGGAAATCGTAATCCAGATCGTCATAGGTGCGTCCCTTGCGGACGTTGGGCGACATGCCGATCGAGTGGAGCATGAAATCGAATTTGCCCCCGAAGTGCTCCATCGTCTTGTCGATCAGGTTCTCCAGATCCCCGACGCTCGTGGCGTCGGCCGGAACGACGATCGTATTGCACTTCTCGGCCAGCTTCGAGATGGTTCCCATGCGGATTGATACGGCGGTATTGGTGAGGACGATTTCGGCGCCCTCCTCCACGGCGCGTTCCGCCACTTTCCAGGCAATCGACTGCTCGTTGAGCGCTCCGAAAATCAGACCTTTCTTTCCTTTCAATAAATTGTATGACATCGTAATTCAGTTTAAAAATTCGGACAAATATAACACTTATTTTTGAATTGGCCCGCCAATCGGCCTCAAACGAACGCTCTTGCGCCCCAATGCGGCAGGCTGCGGGGCCACGCGCGGGAATTGAGAATCGCGGAATTACGTCGCCGTCGCTCCGTGATCCCCGGGATTCCTTGATTGAGGAATTGACTTCGCTGCACTCCGCCCGACGGCTTCGTGCCGCTCGTCTTTCCCTGCCCTGCCGGGGGCGTCCCTGCAAGCCCAAGAAACGGCGGCCCTGCCGCATTTCGTTTTATATTCGATCCGGTCCCGAATATATTCAGCCCGGCCCAAATACAAAACGGGTTGCAAATTCGATTTGCAACCCGTTTCTTTTTCTTGGCGGAAAGTGAGGGATTCGAACCCCCGGAACCTTGCGGTTCAACGGTTTTCAAGACCGCCGCGATCGACCACTCCGCCAACTTTCCGGGGACAAAAGTAGCACCGTTTTTCCATTCCGCCAAATCTTTACCGCGATTTATCGTCCGCAACGACGGTCCGAAAATCAAAATCAGACGATAATTTTCTTCTTTATCCGAAAATTGCATATCTTTGTCAGTAAGTTAGGACCGAGAGGTTAGTTTCTTCACGCACGACACCATGAACAAAGCGCAGTTTGTCGAGGCCATCGCCCTCGACGCGAACATCTCGAAGATAGACGCCCGCAAGGCCGTCGATGCCATGATCCGGGTCACGGTGCAGTCGCTCCGCGAGGGCGAACGGCTGACCCTGACGGGGCTGGGTACGTTCAGCGTGCAGCAGAAATCCGAACGCGTGGGCCGCAATCCCCGCACGGGCGCCGCCGTGAAGATCCCGCCCCGCAAGGTCATCAAGTTCCGTCCTACGGCCGAGGTGGAATAACACCCCGTACGCAAAAACACCGCAACATGCCCGAAATTTCACTCCGCGCCGAGCAGATGCCGGCCTCCCCGATACGCAAACTCGTCCCGCTGGCCGACGCGGCCCGCGCCCGGGGAACGAAAATCTACCACCTGAACATCGGCCAGCCCGACCTCCCCTCGCCCAAGGAGGGTCTCGAATCCCTCAAACACATCGACCGCAAGGTGCTGGAATACAGCCCCAGCGACGGCTACCGCTCGCTGCGCGAAAAGCTGGTGACCTATTACGAGCAGTATCAGATCAAGCTCTCGCCCGAGGAGATCATCGTCACCACGGGCGGCTCCGAGGCCGTGCTCTTCGCCTTCATGTCGTGCCTCAACCCGGGCGACGAAATCATCGTTCCCGAACCGGCCTACGCCAACTACATGGCCTTCGCCATTTCGGCGGGCGCCGTGATCCGCCCGGTGGTGGCCTCCATCGAGAACGGATTCGCGCTGCCCCCGATCGAGGAGTTCGAGAAGCTGATCAACGACCGCACGCGCGGCATCCTGATCTGCAACCCCAACAACCCCACGGGTTACCTCTACACCCGCCGCGAGATGAACCGCATCCGCGACATGGTGAAGAAATACGACCTGTTCCTCTTTTCGGACGAGGTCTACCGCGAATTCATCTACACCGGTTCGCCCTACATTTCGGCCTGCCACCTCGAAGGCATCGAGCAGAACGTCGTGCTGATCGACTCGGTGTCGAAACGCTACTCCGAGTGCGGCATCCGCATCGGCGCGCTGATCACCAAGAACAAGACGCTGCGCAATGCGGTGATGAAATTCTGCCAGGCGCGCCTCTCGCCGCCGCTCATCGGGCAGATCATCGCCGAAGCGTCGATCGACGCGCCACGGTCGTACAGCACCGAGGTCTACGAGGAGTACATCGAACGCCGCAAATGCCTGATCGACGGACTGAACCGCATCCCGGGCGTCTACTCGCCGATCCCGATGGGGGCTTTCTACACGGTGGCACGGCTCCCGGTCGACGACAGCGACAAGTTCTGCGCCTGGTGTCTCTCGGATTTCGAATACGAAGGAGAAACCGTTATGATGGCGCCTGCGTCGGGCTTCTACTCCGATCCCGAATGCGGCCGCAACGAGGTCCGCATCGCCTACGTCCTCAAGAAGGAGGACCTCGAACGGGCCTTGCTGATCCTGGGCAAGGCGCTCGAAGCCTACAACGCCAGAAAATAAAGACAAGACCCGCTCGCTGGCGGGTCTTGCTCATTTCCGGAGACCCGACGACCCGACAACCCCGGAGACCCTGACGACCCCGACGACCCGACGGGAGGCCCGACGACCCGACGGGAGGCCCGACGACCCGACGGGAGGCCCGACGACCCGGCAACCACATCCTGTCGCCCCGGCAATCTCCGGCCCCCGGCCGCGGAAGTCTCGGCCGCGGAAGTCTCGGCCGCGGAAGTCCACGGCCCACTGCGGTGTAGCCTCGAATACCCTGCTGTCCCCGAACATCCTGCCGCCCCCGACAACCCCGGCCGGCCTGACGACCCGGCAATCCCCGGCCCCCTCAACCCCGGCAATCCCCGCCTCTCCGGCAGTCACACCCCGCCTCCCCCGGCGGCGCTTATTATAAATCGGTATCCATTCCCGGAGAGACCTCGGAGCGGAACCCGCCAATTCGGCCAATCCTATACCATTTAGTACAATTTTCGGGAATTTTAGACCAAAAAGTTTGGGCCGAGGGGATAGTTTTCCTACTTTTGCCCCGATTTTGCATGCCGGGAGGCATGCCGAGTATAAACCAAACCAATTCGTTATGAAAAAACTTTTCCTCGTTCTGGCCGCCGCAGCCATCGCCTCCGGCGCTTACGCCGAGGGCTATCAGGTAAACAACCTCTCCTCGAAACAGAACGGTATGGGCCACGTAGGTACGGCCATGAAACTCAACTCGGAGTCCATTTGGTTCAACCCCGCAGCCGCATCATTCCAAAGCACGCAGTTCGACTTTTCGGTCGGCGTCACGGGAATAGACTCGAAAGCCACTTATACCACCCTGCCCGACTACACGGGCAAGACCCAGTCCCGGCACTTCACGTCGGACAACAAGATCGCAACCCCGCTCTACGCCTATTTCAACTACAAGCCGCTGGACTGGATGTCGGTCGGCCTGGCTTTCAACACCCCCTTCGGTTCTTCGATGAACTGGGGCGACAATTGGGCCGGAGCGCAGCTCGTGCAGTCCATCAACCTCAAGGCCTACAATCTCCAGCCTACGGTGTCGTTCAAAATCTGCGAACACCTCTCCGTCGGCGCCGGCCTGATGATGACGTGGGGTAAATTCGACCTTTCGCGTTCGATGCTGCCCGTCGGAGCGGCGAATGCCCAAAACGTCGCGCTGAACAACATCATACAGATCGTAGCTCCGGGCACTCCGAACATCTTCGAGCTGGCAGGCGACCGCAACATCATGTCGCTGGGTCTCGAAGGCAAGGCCAAAATGGCCGTCGGGGTGAATCTCGGCATCATGTGGGACATCAACGAACAATGGTCGCTCGGCATGACCTATCGTTCGAAACTCAAGATGAAGGTGAATTCCGGCTCGATCGACATGTCGACCATCGACGATCCGACGATTCAGGCCGTCCTGGGACAGCTTCTTCCGAAATTCGACATCAATCCCTCGGCAATCTCCTCGGCAATCGTGAAAACCGAACTTCCGCTCCCGGCATCGCTGACCTGGGGCGTCAGCTTCCGCCCCGTGCCGAAATGGGAGTTTGCCGTCGATCTGCAATACGTGCTGTGGAGCGCATACGACCAACTCGATGTCCAGATCCTCAATCCGTCGACGAATCTTCCGGTCCTGACGATCCCCGCCAGCGACAAAAACTACTCCAACACGCTGGCATTCCGCTTCGGCGGCGAATACCACGCACTCGACTGGCTGACGGCCCGCATGGGTATGTATGTCGACGAAAGCCCCGTAAGCAGCGACTACCTCAATCCCGAAACGCCTTCGATGACCAAACTCGCCTACACCGCCGGCGTCACGTTCCGTCCTTGCAAATGGATGCACGTCGACCTGGCCTACGGCTATGTGAATTCGGCCGATCCGGAGCGCACGGGTTCCTATCCCTACGTCAACTCCGTGCTGGCGCTGGCCAACGAGCAGATCAAGAACGTTGCCCCCGAGTATCCGACGACCAGCGCGATCACCGACTTTTCAGGCAATTACACCGCACGCGCCCACACGTTCTCCATCGGCGTGGGGTTCAGTTTCTAAAAACAGAAAAATTTACTATCTTTGCGGTGCGTTTGGCAACAGACGCGCCGCATTGTTTTTAACGGCTCCATAGTTCAAGGGATAGAACGAGGGTTTCCTAAACCGTGGGCCGGAACGAGATACAACATTTTCACGGGATTATATAC
>ERZ773277.3007-NODE-3007-length-10406-cov-3.662835_pt1 | contig 10406 bp, 8 predicted proteins | sample MGYA00511957_ERZ773277 | MGnify/ENA primary metagenome ERZ773277 (study PRJEB29015, sample SAMEA2737800) | human gut metagenome | biome: human gut; feature: human-associated habitat; material: faeces | place: China | collected 2012 ... | reverse complement strand
CGTGGCGGACAGGACCGTGACCAGGGACGCGACAATAATCGTGACGGGCAGGATCGTGACCAGAGACGCGACAATAATCGTGGCGGACAGGATCGCGAGCAGCGACGTGACAATAACCGCAGAGACCGTGAACCTCGGAGTAATAACCGTGACAAACGCCCTGCAAGAGGACGCGGCGGTTATGAGAATCAGGCAATCCATCTGACCGATACCGAGAAGCAGGATCAGAGCTTCCGCGGCGGCTATGAGCGTCAGACCGACGGACGCCGTGACAAGGGACGCCCTGAGCGTTTCCGTGAGGAGCGCAGTAAGAGAGGCGACCACGATAACAGACGTAACAACCATCGCCGTCAGAACAACAATAAAGGACAAAGCACACCATGAAAGCAGAATTAAGACCGGGAGAACGCCTGGACGATCTTCAGATCAATGATTATTATATTATTCAGAATCCCGATAAATTCTGTTTCGGTATGGATGCTGTTTTGCTGTCTTCCTTTGCACACTGTGCACCGGGCAGCAAAGTTGCTGACTTTGGTACAGGTACCGGGATCATCCCAATCCTGCTGACCGCCAAAACAGAGGCCGCGCATATTGATGCACTCGAAATCCAAACCGAAAGTGCAGACATGGCGCGACGCAGTGTCCAATATAACGGACTAACCGACAAAATCAATATTATTAACGGGGATATTAAGGAAGCCTCTTCCCTTCTCGGAAAGGCTTCCTGTGATTATGTCATTACAAATCCCCCTTATATGAATAACAACCATGGATTGAAGAATCCCGAATTACCCAAAGCAATTGCCCGCCATGAGATACTCTGTACCCTTGACGATGTGATCCGGGAAGCCTCCCGGGTATTAAAACCCGGCGGACATTTTCTGATGGTACACCGGCCATTCCGGCTGATCGAGATCATCAGCTGTCTGACGAAATATAGGCTGGAACCAAAGCGGATGCGGTTCGTTCATCCATTTGCAGACAAGGAACCCAATATGGTTCTGATCGATGCCGTCCGCGGCGGTAATTCCATGGTCAGGATCGAAGCCCCGCTTGTAATATATGATACACCTGGCGTATACACGCAGGAAATTCTCGATATCTATAATACTTAAACCGGATAGGAACAGAAAGCCTCTCTATGAGACATTTCTGCTCTCCTATTTCCGATACAGGAAACGGAGAAAACCATGACAGGAACTTTATATTTATGTGCCACTCCCATCGGCAATCTGGAAGACATCACCTTCCGTGTTCTCAGAACCTTAAAGGAGGTCGATCTGATCGCCGCAGAGGACACCCGCAATACGATCAAGCTTCTCAATCATTTTGAGATCAAAACTCCTATGACAAGCTATCATGAGTACAATAAAGTGGACAAGGCTGCCTATCTTGTCTCAAAGCTATCCGAGGGAACAGATATTGCCCTCGTCACAGATGCAGGAACTCCCGGAATCTCTGATCCCGGAGAGGAGATCGTTCGTCAGGCATATGCCGCCGGCATTCCTGTGACCTCTCTTCCGGGTGCCTGCGCCTGCGTTACGGCACTTACCCTGTCCGGTCTTTCCACCCGTCGTTTTGCCTTTGAAGCATTTCTTCCCCCGGACAAAAAGGAGCGGGCAGCGATCCTGGAATCTCTCAAAACAGAGACAAGAACTGTGATCCTTTATGAAGCACCGCACCACCTTCTTGCAACCTTAGAGCAGCTTTACCGGACACTCGGCGACAGACGCATTACGCTCTGCCGTGAGCTGACCAAGCTGCATGAAACCGTCCGGCTTATGACCCTCTCCGAAGCACTGTCCTATTATTCGGACACATCTCCAAAAGGAGAATATGTTCTTGTTCTCGAGGGAATCTCCCGGCAGACACTGGATCAACAGAAGCAGGACAGCTGGAAGGAAATGGATCTGGAAGATCATATGCAGCTTTATTTAGACCAGAATCTTTCCAAAAAGGAAGCCATGAAAAAGGTCGCAGCCGACCGCGGTGTTTCCAAACGTGATATTTATCAACAGCTTTTAGACCGGTAATGACGACAGCGTTTTTCCCTGCGGCAGTTCATTTCATTACAGAGCATGATCTCTACCATCGGCCGCAGCCATTTCCGGTCAACACGATCCTTCTGACAGCAGTAATGACCGCAGATTCCTGCCGCCATGCGCCCCATCGTAACCTTATCCGGATACCGGTCGTACATCGGACTTCCCTCATATTCCATCTGATCACAGACATTCATCACCATTTCACTTAATTCAGACACCTCTAACGGATACAGATATTTTAAATCCCTCATCTTCTCTTCCTCCGGCACCTGTGCCAGCTCTAACGGAAATACCATCGCATTTCCCTTCGGATAAACTGCTCCCTTTTTCTCCATATTCACCAAACCTTTCTGCAGACACAGACTGCTTGCTGCTCCGCATAAGAAACCTCTTTATCATACTATGACATTTCTTAAATTTTAGTGACTGTCCTTGCCTTTTTTTCAGGAACAATCTATACTAGTGACAGGAATGTTTTTGTATATCAGGAGGCTAATTTTGAAATATTTTTATAAAGGATTCGGACTTTTTATTTTATTTTGCGTGTCCATTTTTATATTTGGACAACATATACCCAGCATAAATGTGGGTACAGCGACGGCAACCAGTCTGCAGGACTCCGCGTTTCCGCTTGTTAACCTTTCCGTAAGCGGTTACACGATCAATACGCTTCACGGCTACAGCAGTGAGCTCGACAGCGGCAATATCCGAGAGTCTGTCACACCGATCGGTGCTGACAAGACCTTCGATGTGATCATTTCCGAAAGCACATTGAAGATCAAGCGGCTGGATTATGATCTGAGGGATATCGCCAATGACAAAAGCATCGGAAGCGGTACATTATCGGCATTTGATGAGAGTAAGGATCAGAAAACCGCCCGTTTAAAACTGGATGCTGCGATGAATGCCAGCACCGAATACGGACTGGAGATCACGCTGACAACCAATTACAGCAAACAGATCCATTTTTATACCCGCGTCAAATATTACGAAGCTGACTGCTTCCTCAAGCAGAAGCTTGATTTTGTCAGCCGGTTTCATAACGCAACCTTTAACATGGAAAAGAACTTCGAGATCAAAAATTATCTCGAAACCAACGGAAGCAACGATTCCACTCTGGCAAATGTAAATATTTATTCCAGCAAGAAAATGATCACCTGGAATAATCTCAAGCCGAAGGTTGTTTCTGCCTGCACACCGACGATCAAGGAGTTAAACATTGAGACAGCTGCTGTGGAACAGGTTTATTATGTAAAAGCAAAGACAGACACCGGAACAGAAACGTATCAGGTGAAGGAGTTTTACCGAGTCCGCTACACAACCGGCCGCATTTATCTGCTGTATTTCCAGCGCACGATGGAAGCTGTCTTTGATCCGGAGCTGACCTCAACCTCACAGAGTGAGTTTAAGATCGGTATTTCCAACGAGGAGGATCTCGGTATTTCCTCCAGCGAGGATAACAGCAAAATGGCATTTGTCCGCAACGGCAATCTCTGGTACTATGATCTTCACTCCGAGAAGCTGAATCAGGTTTTCTCCTTTGTGCAGGATTCGACTGATTATATCAGAGACTATTACGATCAGCACAACATCCGCATTATCAACATCGACAATGACGGCAATATTGACTTTGTCGTTTACGGCTATATGAACTGTGGTGATTATGAGGGACGTGTCGGCATCATTCTTTACAGCTATGATGTAAAGAAGAATCAGATCAACGAGCGTATTTATCTTCCTCTTGAAACAAGCTATCAGCAGCTCAAGGAAGACTTTGGCGATTTCTGTTATGTAAACCGCAAGAATGTATTTTACTTCTCTTTATATGACAGAGTATACGCTTATAATATCACTTCCAGACAGTATACGGTTCTGACAAAAAACGCATCCAGCGGGAATTTCGCTATGCTGGAAAAGGCAAAATGCTTCGTCTGGTCCAATGCAACCTCACAGAAGCCGGCAACGCGCATCACGATCCTTGATCTGGAAACAGAGCAGCGCCGGACTGTTACCGCCCGCAAAAGCGAAAGCATTCGTGTTCTCGGTGCGATTGATTCCAGTGTTGTTTACGGCTATGTACGCAATTCAGATATGTATAATTCCGAGGACGGCGAACGCATTTCTCCGGTTTATAAGCTTGTGATCGCCGACAGCCAGGGTGAGATTTTAAAAGAATATCAGACGAAAAACGTCTATATCATTAAAACAAATGTTGATAAAGATATTATTCAGTTAAAGCGTGTCCGTAAAATCGGACAGAAGTTTAAAAAGATTGCTGACGATAGTATACAGCATCAGCAGGATAACACAGCGAAATCCTTTTATCTCACCTCGCGTGTGACAGACAAAATGCTGACCGAGAAATATATTACTCTGCCGGCAGGCTTCCTGATGAAGGGCAAGCCAGAGATTACCTACACCAAGTATGTGATGGTTACAGAGAATACGACATTTTATATCAACAACCCAAGCAAAAACGCTTCCGATAAGTATTATATTTATGCTTATGGCGGGATCACCGGCTCCTCTTCCGATGCGGGCAATGCGATCCGTCAGGCGGACGAACAGATGGGTGTTGTTATGGATAACCACAATCACATTGTCTGGGAGCGCGGCGGCAAGTTCCTAAGTAACACTGTTTCTCTCATGGATAAGACAACGGTATCCGGCAATGTTTCCAGCATGAAGGTGTGCATGCATATGCTCCTGCAGTCTGCGCAAGTCACGGAAGATGCCTCCGCACTCAAGGGTGCATCCACCATGGATATTCTTAAGAAATATATCAGTACCCCGGTAAATCTGACCGGCTGTACTGTCGATGAGATTTTATATTTTGTAAGCAGCGGTAAACCGGTGATTGCCATGAAGAATTCTTCACAGGCAGTGCTGATCAACGCTTACACCTCAAGCTCTGTGAGCTGGTTTGATCCGTCCACCGGAGCCACCACGAAAATGTCACCAAATGGAGCAGAACGTTTCTTTGAGAATGCAGGATATGTATTTATCAGTTATATTTAACGACTGTTTAATAATGTGATTTTTTCAGTCTTTTAGAAAGGTATGGTGATCAATATGAAAAATGAAAAACGTGTATTTCTGATCGTACTGGACAGCGTTGGCATTGGCGAAGCACCCGATGCCGCCGACTTCGGCGATGTTGGCAGCCACACCGTTTATGCAGCATCAACCGATGAGCATTTCTATATGCCCCATATGCAGAAGCTTGGTTTCTTTGAGATTGAGGGAAACCGTGTCGACAAACGACATGCCTGGGCGCAGAAAAAGATTACGCCTGCCGGTGCTGTCATGCGTATGCAGGAAGCATCCCGCGGCAAGGATACCACCATCGGTCACTGGGAGATTGCCGGCATTATTTCGCCAAAAGCAATGCCTACTTTCCCTGACGGATTTCCGCAGGAGCTGATCGATGCCCTCGAGAAAGAAACCGGCAGAAAGGTCATCTGCAACAAGCCTTATTCCGGTACGGTCGTGATCGAAGAATACGGTAAAGAACATATGGAGACCGGCAGTCTTATCGTGTATACCTCCGCAGACAGTGTATTGCAGATTGCAGCACATGAGGATGTAATTCCTATTAAAGAGCTGTATCACATCTGTGAAATTGCGCGCCGTCTCTGTCAGGGTTCATGCGCAGTCGGGCGTGTGATCGCCCGTCCGTTTATTGGGACACCGGGGCATTTCACCCGCACCAGCCGCCGTCATGATTTCTCCCTTACTCCACCGAGAGACACGATGCTCGATGATATCAAAAATGCTGGTCAGGACGTTCTCGCCGTCGGCAAGATCAACGATATTTTCGCAGGAAAAGGAGTCACACAGATGACACGTACCGAGGACAACGAGGACGGTATTAACAAAACTTTGACTTATATGGATCAGGATTTCCACGGACTCTGTTTTGTCAATCTGGTCGATTTTGATATGAAGTACGGACACCGCAACGATGTTCCGGGATACGCCGCTGCTCTCTCCTACTTTGACAAGCGTCTTCCGGAAATCATGGCAAAGCTCAGACCTCAGGATGTCCTGATGATCACAGCAGACCACGGATGCGACCCAAGCACTCCATCCACCGATCACTCCAGAGAGTACACTCCTCTTGTGATCACGGGCGATCCGATCCTTGCAGGTACCAACCTCGGTACAAGACCGACCTTTGCAGATATCGGCACAACCATCTGTGATTATCTTGGTGTTCCACAGCAGTTAGACGGGACATCTTTCCTAAAAAATATCATCAAATAACGTCAATATTACCAAAAATATTTTTTTCAGAGAGACAGATTCTCGTAAAATCTGTCTCTTTTTTACTGCAATTTTTGTGACCTATTACCTCTAGCATTTTCCAAAAAAATTCGTTACAATGAATTTGGTTTTGAGGTGAAGAAAGGAATTTTTATGAAAAAACATCTTTTCTTCCTGTATTCTATTTGCATCATTATGATATGCGGTCTGTTTCCATATAACATACCGTTTGATCTTACGCATTCTTATTCTGAGAATGAACCCATTCAGGTCATGGCAGCATCTGCCGGACATACCGACATTAAACATGCCAAAACCCTTCGAAGCGGTACATCTTTTCAAACAAAGGCTGCTCCGGAAGGCTTTCATTACTATTGCCTTTTTGCGCCTGCGTCAAGGGGAGAAATGACGATAAAGATCCGCTCTTCACAGAGGATCTCCCTCTCATTTCAGCTATACGACCAAAAAGGACTTTTGTATCCTCCCTCCGATTATACCTATGATCCTGAGGAACATCTTCTAACCATCCACTACGATACCACTGCATACCGGCGCTATCTGCTGGGGCTTTTTAACGATCAGAAGCATTCCCTGCGTTACACAATCACATACTCTTATACAAAGACTGCGCCGTCCCCGTCACCCATTATCAAGCACAAACGATCACCTCAAAAACCAAAACCACTTGGCACTGCAAAGCCATCCGGTACTGCAAAGCCACAGACACAACGTAAAAATGCACCGTCTTCCGTCAGAAGAACAGCCACTCCCGGCAGGAAAGCGGCTCCTTCCGGCAGAAGAACAGCCACTCCCGGCAGGAAAGCGGCTTCTTCTGGCAGAAACCCAAATAATTCGGTTCAAGCCGGCAGAAAAAACACGAAAGCTTTTGCCGATAATACTTCAAAAATAAGTCTTTCAAGCACATTTTTACACGTCAGAAAAGGCGAAGCTTTTTCTCTTCACGCCACCGCAGTGACATCACAGAATTATCACCTAAACTGGGAATTCTCATCCAGTGGTTTTCTGAAAAAAAGCTCTGTCAAAAGCCGGAAAAACAGCTCTGACATCACACTGACAGCAAACCGTACCGGCATGGTAATCGTCACTTGCCGTACAAAAGAAAACCGGACAATTTCCTGTTCCTGTACGATCAAAATAACTGAATAAAAGGAGTAAATTCTTATGAATAAAAACGAAACTTTTCTATTTCCAAAAGAACTGTCAAACACATGGCATGTTACCGACATTATTTATTTCAGCAAGGATTACACGGTCTGCCGTGTCCAGAATATAAACTCACGTCTCGACTACATTATGAAAGTCTATTCCTCCAGATGTTTTTCAAAAAGAAAGTTTGAAGCAGTGTCCAATTTAACGGACAGATACTTTATCACGCCCAAAACACGTCTTTCTATCCGGCACACAGAATACATCTTCTTTCCGGCAGTTGAGACATTAAAGGATATCCTTTATCATTCCGGTATGTCCTTTCACGACATCCTCTGTCTTGGGATCAATCTGATCGAAGCCGTTCAGATTCTCTCCCGCAATGGGATTTATGAAGCTGATATCAGCCCTAATAACATTTACCGTAATGCCAAAGGAAGCTTCTGTCTTGGAGATCTTCCGCTTGAGAAGAGTCCCATTTTTGGTACACCTCCTTTTATTGCCCCTGAGTATATGGATATTAAATCCTCCCGTTCATCGTCAACCGCTGCTTCGTCTACTGATACATTCACCCCCGGTTCCTTTTCCATCCGTTCCTGGAAACAGGATACCAGACAAGAGCAGTTTGAAACCTCTATGCAGTATTCGATCTGCAGCCTGCTCCTCGCACTCTGTAAACTTCAAAAATATTTCTGTTTCGAAGAAATCCAGAATATACTCACCAAGGGCACAAGCGACTCTCCGTCAGACCGTTACACATCTCTGGATGAATTAAAGCACGTTTTTGCAACGCTGTCTTCACATGAGATTCCATCAAACGAATCTCTTCTTCTACATCGCAAGAATCATCCACTCTTTCACACCAAAACATTACCTATCCCAAAAAACGGACACAACATTGCAAACTATGCAGTTGGTATTCTTCTGATAGTGTCCATCATATGCTTCATTGTTGTTATCCATCGCTATAATCATATGTATTCCGCATCCGCACCAACAAACCATATCTCCGCCGCACAACGTTTTACCAGCGTGCCTTCGTCTCCGTCAGCTGTTGAAGTTGACATTCAGAATCATAATTTATACTCCTTCTCAACTGCTGTGAAGAATATTGACAATGCCGCCGATGTCATCTGCCTGTATGCCGGGAATAATCACTTTTCCACCCTCGATAATATCACAGAGTTTCCCCATCTTCAGGAACTCTATGTCAACGAAAACCGAATTATCGATATCAACGGAATCAACGCATGTACATCCCTCACAACAGCAGTTCTTTCCTGCAATGATATCCGTGATATTTCCGCCTTGTCAAATCTGACAAGCTTGGATTATCTGGACCTTTCCGGCAACCGCCATTTGTCGCAGACAGAACCTTTATATGATCTGGATCATCTCCAGATTTTAAATATATCCAATACAAGTGTGTCCAAAAAACAGTACAGACAGCTTTGTAAAAAGCTGCCTGCCTGTAACATTATTTATTAAATTCTCTAATATCTTAAATTGGAGTATTATCACAAATTTGCAACATTTCGGCAAAAGATTCGAAAAAGTTCCGCTTTTTCCTTTGCACACATTATTGCTTATAAACACCATCCTTTGTGACATAAGCAATAATCTCTTTCATTGGCTCTACCGGTGTGTCACTGTATTTATACGCTGTGTTAAGATACTGCACAGCCTGATTCAGCTTTTCTTCATCTGAAGCATAAAGGCGGGCAAGCACCTCTCCCTGCTTTACATATTCTCCGGTCTTGTGATAAAAACGAAGTCCGGCTTTCGAATCGATCCGGCTCTCCTTTGTCTCACGTCCGGCACCCAGAACTACTGATGTTTTTCCGCACTTTTCAGTGTCCATGGACTTAATATAGGCGGACTTTTTCATCACGAAATCTTTCTGATAAGGTGCTTTCTCAAACTTCTCCGGATGATAAATATAACTTTCATCGCCCCCCTGTGCCTTTACCATTGCGGCAAGCTTATCAATTCCCTTGCCGTAATCAATGGCATCCTCAACCATTTTACGGCTCGTCTCCAGATCGGCAATCTCACCCAGATACAGCATATATGCGGCAAACTCCACGCAGATCTGCCGAAAATCCTCCGGACCTTTTCCCTGCAGGGTTTCAATTGCCTCGACCACCTCGATGTCATTTCCAACAGCTTCGCCCAAAGGCACATCCATATTAGTAAGAATAGCAACGGTCTGCCTTCCTGCATTCTCGCCGATTTCCACCATTCGCTGTGCAAGACAGATTGCATCGTCAATATTTTTCATAAAAGCACCGCTTCCGACTGTGACATCCAGCACAATCTTGTCGCTGCCGGAGGCAAGCTTCTTACTCATGATCGAAGCAGCAATCAGCGGAATACTGTCAACAGTCGCTGTAACATCACGAAGTGCATAAAGCTTTTTATCCGCCGGCGCAATTTCTGCAGACTGACCGATCACGCTCAGCCCGATATCATTGACAATTTCAAAGAAACGTTCCTCTGAAATTGCTGTCTGCATACCAGGGATAGATTCCAGTTTATCAATCGTTCCCCCGGTGAAGCCAAGACCGCGTCCGCTCATTTTGGCAACTCTTCCACCACATGCTGCAACTAACGGTGCGACTGCCAGCGTTGTCTTATCACCGACGCCGCCGGTACTGTGTTTGTCTACCTTAATGCCCTTAATTTGGGACAGATCAACCATATCACCGGACTTTGCCATACTGTCCGTAAAAACGGACAGTTCCTTTTCCGACATACCTTCATAATACACTGCCATCAAAAACGCAGACACCTGATAATCCGGTATTTCTCCTGCCACATAGCCTTCTACCATATATGTGATCTCTTTCGGAGTAAGTTCAGATCCTTTTTTCTTTTTGTCAATAATATCATACATTCTCATTGCCATTCCCCATTTCTATCCTT
>ERZ773277.3005-NODE-3005-length-10411-cov-2.556489_pt1 | contig 10411 bp, 9 predicted proteins | sample MGYA00511957_ERZ773277 | MGnify/ENA primary metagenome ERZ773277 (study PRJEB29015, sample SAMEA2737800) | human gut metagenome | biome: human gut; feature: human-associated habitat; material: faeces | place: China | collected 2012 ... | reverse complement strand
ATGACATCCCCTGTGGGAAGGGAAGTGGTCTCAGCACTCAGCATAAGGGAATTGCCGGAAACCAGGGCGGGCGTCGTGTAGCCGGGGTCATCCAGCAGCACGCGCATCATCTCAACAAAACTGTTTTCCGCATAGCCGATCCTCCAGATGCGGTCATCCTCACTTTTGGCCTGAATGGTCAGATTCCCGGAGGAATCCGCGACCATCTTGTTATTGGTGTTCTTCTGCAGGGCACTGTACCAGACGCGCATGGTACCATCTCCGGCGGAACTGCCTGGCTCATAGTAAAAACTGGAGCGATAGATCTGGAAATCATCCCAACTGCCGTCTGGCCCGGGGGACAGCAGGGGCTTGGTGCCCACCTGCTCCCAGTTGACTCCATCCTTTGATGTGGTCAGGTGCAGGACAGAGCCATCCGGATTTCGGCCGGCAAAGCACTGGGAAATACAAACAAACTCCTTCAAATCTGGAACATACTGGACATCCTGATGCCAGGGGGCCAACTGCTGCCCATTCTCGTCAAGCCCCAGGAAGCCGTTGACGCGGACTGGCTCACCCCAGGTGATCCCGTCGTCCGAATAACGCATTTCCACGAAGTTCGCCTGACCATTCTGATACCCCACGTCGCCGGTATTGTTGGCCCACAGGATGAACACATCCCGGAAGTCATCGTAGACAATAGTGGGAGAGAGCATATCGTAGCGGTCTGGAGAAGCAATGGCGGTAATGAAGTCATCCTCTCCATCCGCAACCTGACGCTCCGCGTCGGAGGTGGGCTTCGACCATACGCGGGTCATCTCATCATAAGTCACGGGGACGCCCCAATGTACGCCGTCATAGGAAATCCGCAGCCGGACTTCGGCCCCAACGCCTCCGCCCTGGTCATCCGCCCAGTTCCAATAGGCCATCATGGCATCGTATTCCGCGTTATAGACCATATCAGCGTCGCAGTTGTGGTAGCGGGTGCTGGGCGGCTGCGGCTCAATGGGATTGGAAAGCCCCTCCGGTTCTACCCAATGCACTCCGTCGCTGGAGGCAACGATGGACGGGTTTTCGTAGATGGAGATCCGCATCACGTTGGGCGTATAAACGGCCCAATAGCGATAGCCGTTCCACGGTTCTTCCAGGACAACTACGTCCGGGTGAGTCACCTGGTCATCGGCATGCGCACTGTCGCTGTAATAGGCGGGAAAATCCTGATATCCGGGGGCCTTGTTCAATGCGGACTCGCTGGAGTCTGCCGCAAGCGCCGCGGTTGGAAATAACTGGGCCGTCACGAGTAGGCCCGTTAGAAGCGAAACAGCTTTCCTTCGATTTCTCATATCCCTTCTATTCCTCCTTTGTAGTCCGTCCTTATCCTGTTAACGACGCCTGCTCCGGCAGTTTCATATTTGGAGCTATCCTCTCCCCTCTGTTTTCAAATCGTTTCTCTCAGACAAGGCAAACGATCCTTGTAAGAAAAATTTACAGGGATATGTAGGCGTCCAGGCCCTTGGGCTGGTCGGGGTTTCCGCCTAGGGCAATTGCTTTCAGCAGAGCTGTCATTTGCGCGACATAGATGAACAGAATGCCCCATGCGGCGAACTCGCCGACTTCCGGAATCTGAATATGGGCTGCCGCGTCGTACCTATTTTCTGTGCAGTGGGAAATCGTGACCACAGGGCCGCCGCGCTGAATCACATCTTTCATCATAGCGCTTTGGAGCTTTTCTTCACCGGGCCGCAGCAACGCGAGAGTCAGAGTCCGTTTTCCACTGACCACGATAGGCCCGTGACGGTAATCCAGCAGATGGAAATAGCGGCCTGTCAGCATGGAGATCTCGGTAAAGGCGAGGGCGCCCTCCTCCGCGATGCCGCAAATGGGGCCGTCCGCCAGCACCACCACATTGTCCCAATCAAGGTTTGCGATCTCGGCCAGCACCGGCCGGTACTTCAGCTGAAACGAGGTGCTCTCCCGCATGGCTGCCAGGACACTCTCTCGGAGGCGGTCATCCCTTGCGTATTCCGCCGCCAGAAGCAGTGTGGAGGCATACAGGTTCGTGACAGTTCGGGTCTGGCAGACACTGTCATCATGGCACCAGTTCAGCGTCAGGTTCAGGTCGCACAAGGGCATCAGATCATTCCCATCCTCCGTTGTGATGGACACCGCTGGACATCCGTGAGCCTCTTTGATGTGCTTCAGGGCCCATACCATTTCAGAGGTCTTTCCGGACCGTGAAAGCAGGAGCACGATGCTGCCCTTCACCGTCTCATACCAGAACAGAGGGTCCACAATGTAGTCGCCGGCGGCGATCGCATTTGCGCTGGTTCCCGGGAGCGACGCAAACAGAGATGCTGTGCTCTTCGCCAGCATATAGCTGGAGCCGCAGCCCAAAATGGTAAACTTCTTTTGCTGGTTTTCCTGGAAGAACTGCTCCAGATTTTTTTTGTTCTTCTCAAAGTATTGGCAGGTGTAGTTCAGGGACAGCGGGGTATCCAGAATCTCAGCTTCGGTCAAAAACATAACATCATTCTCCTTCGGACATTTAACTGGGTGATAAAGGGAACCGTTCCATGGCCAACATGAGCGCGCCCTCGGTCGCGGAGTATTTGGGTTCACAAAGTATGCAGTTCAGCTCTTCGGCCTTTTTACGGAGAGGGGCCAGGATGAATTCTCCGGCATGGAAGATACCGCCGGAGTAGGAAACGCTGATGGGCTCGGCGGAGAAACGAAGTTTTGCCTTGAGCGTGCGAATCATGAGCGCCAACTCAAGCGCAGCCGTTTCATACAGCGCGGCAGCGGCTGTGTCGCCAGCCCGGGCGGCCTGTAGGACGTACCGCTGGAACCCCGCGACTTTTTCCCGATAGGGGGCAAATTCCCGGACAATCCGATCAATAAACTGGTAGTCCTCCGTCAGGCCAAACTCCCCGTGGACTAGATCATAGAGCGGACCCCTCGGCAACCGGCCATCGGCCTCTTTGGAAAACAGACTCATTCCCTGCCGACCAATCCAGTAGCAGGAGCCCTCATCCCCAAAAAACTCCACCCACCCCCCACAGCGGGCAAATTCTTTGTCACACCCGCGTCCAAATGCGATAGAACCTGTGCCGGAAACAATATGGATTCCCTCCCCACAGGCGAGGGATCCAGCCCAGCCAACTTCACCGTCATTCACAACATACACTGGGACTGGAGTCAGAGCATCCGTCAGCAGGCGAACGATCTCCCGGTCATTTGCTGGGTTTTCGCCATAACAGGGCATACCCACGCAACACCCGGCACAATCCTGTGGGCTTACCCCGCCCCCGGAGAGGGCCTCCCGTACCACCTTCGTGATCAGGGCAACGGATTCCGGAATACCGATGGACTGATAGGAACAGGTCGGGTAGGTCATGGTTTGGATCGGAACACTGTCAGCGGTGGAGATCGCGACGGCGGTTTTTGTGCCTCCGCCGTCTACCCCGACATACCATTGCTTCATATTGGCTCCTCCATGTGGTACTTTTAACTGTAATAACGCGTGCGGATCGGCTGCTTCTGTATATACTGTATAGTTTTTTGCTAATTTTGTCTATGGTTTTGGGTAAAATAGGCCAACTACCCTCAGTTGTATGCATTTTGAATCGATACAACTGACCTGAGTTGTATCTCTTTTTTTAACAGGGAAATATTTCCTTGTAAATTCCCTCCCCATATGATAAAATAATTGGCAAAATAGTAATAGTCTCTAAAAATACTTGTAAGGATCTATGGGTTGATTGGCTATCTGAAGTGACGTGAAGCAGCGGCAAGCGGGGGGTGCGGTATGGCTCAAAGGCCGGTCTATATAGACGTTTACACGGAGATGCTTCGTGATATACAGACGGGGCTCTATCCGGAAAATTCACTGTTCCCCCCCGAAGAAAAGTTGTGCCGGAAGTATAACGCAAGCCGTAGCACTCTCCGGCGTGCACTCAACATGCTGAAAGAAACCGGTGTACTTTACTCGGTCCAGGGTAATGGAACCTATATTAAGCCGTTCGTATTTACCCAGCCCCTATCTGATTTCTACTCGTTTACTGATACGCTTAAAAGCAGCAATATTCTAATTCAGAATTCTGTCATTCACTATGATCTGGTCAAAGCCGATAAGTCTTTGGCGATTGAAACCGGGTATCAGGAGGGAACGGTGTTCCATAAACTGCTCCGGCTCCGCTCGGCCAGGACGTATCCTCTGATGCTGGAAACCACCTTTCTCCCCCAAAGCCGTTTCTTGACGCTGGACACGGAGGCGCTCTCCTGCGGCTCTCTATATGAGTTTTTGCGAGAACAGTATAACTTCCATGCAGATCGGGCCACGGAAAAATTCCGGCCTGTTATGCCGCGCTCAGAAGAAAGGACGCTGTTGCATATCTCATCCAATGTTCCGTGTACTCTTTTGGAGCGATACAGCTATGAGGGCAATGTCCTGATTGAATATACAAAATCCATTGTCCGCGGCGATAAATATGCGTTTCGGATTGAGTTGGCAAACAACTCGGTGATTCCTCTCCCGGAACAAAGGGAGCGCTGAGTACATATTGCATTCCAGTTATCTTTATCCTCACAGTTTTTTTGATATCTGTGGTGAGATGGAAAACCAGCCATATGAGTCTGTAGAGGGGAGGACGTGCTGTCCTCCGCATCCAGCCACCGGCGGCAAGGGCCGGGGCCGACCATAGTTCCGCCCATGCTCGGCCGGTATAAAATAAAGCTGCGCCCCATGCCATTCCATTTTCGGACGGCATGGGGCGTGTTTTTTTGTGCGGGAATCACTTTTTGTCGGATAACTTTTAAATTAGATCCAGGAGGTTGGTTTTTCTGCTGGCTTATGGGGCGCAGTCAGAGCACGGTGCGTAGATACTTTTTAAAGAGACGGTCAACGGCCACGAAAGCTGAAAGATACAGGAGACTTTGGACATGGCCGGTGAGCTCCGCTGCAAGGCCATCCGTTATAAGACTGCCCTGCCTTTGATCCGGGGGGGCTCAGCCACAGCCGGGCCGATGTGCGCCGAACGGTGTCCGAGGGACTACGTGTGTGAACCAGTCGTCCCTAATTTCAAGGCACATCCCGTAGTGGGCCACAAAGAGAACGGTGAGTCCATCTTCCGCTATATCTATACTGATATCCAGAAGGAACTGACAGTTAAGCTCCGGCAGAGTATTGAGGTGTATCAGAGTGTCGAGCTGACTGAGGAGAGTCGGATGGCACTGGGCCAGTGGCTGGAGCAATGGTTGAAAAACATAGCTCCTAACATTCGTCCCTCTACCGTGAGACGATGTGAAGGTACCGTGCGGAACCACATTGTCCCCTTTATGGGAGACAAGCCAATCACTCAGATAACCGGAAAAGACATTAAAAAGTTATATGATACGCTGGCTCGTCAGGGAAACCGAACCACAGGAGAGTGCTTGCCAGGAGTACTGTCCGTGGGATTCACTCCATGCTCCATGAAGCACTGGGGGAGGCAAAACAAATTTTAACGGATGAGCAGTTGGAACGATTTGTGGAGATTATCCGGGAGGATGCCGTCTGGTATGACTTCTTCTATACAGAACTGACAACCGGACTGCGGCGAGGTGAGATCTGCGGCCTCCAGTGGAGGGACTTTGATGGAAATGATGGAAGGCTCAAGATTTGCCGCGCTGTACATGAGGAGCGTGGCGGAAAACTGACTACTTGGGATACCAAGACATCAGCTGGTGCCAGAACGATCACCCTGCCGCCCAGTACTGTAGAATTGCTCCGGGAGAGGAAAAAGTCCGCTCTGACGGAATGGATCTTCCCCCATCCGTGGAAACCAGAACAGCCTACCCACCCGAGTACTGCCTATGATCGGCTGAAAGCCCTGTTAAAACGGGCGGAGCTGCCTGATATCCGGTTTCATGGTCTGCACCACACTTTGTTTATGCTGCTTTCTGGCAAGAGGACAGATGCGCTCTGTTTTGCGTGCAGTCCGTGCCGTTAGCAGAGCTGCTCCAGTTGAAAGGCCAGCTCGGTGCGGCCCACGACGGCGTGGTGGTTGTTGTAAAGGTTTTTGTCGTGGTAGCGGGGCAGAGAGCAGGCTTCCTCCGGCGTGATGACGCCGAGCTGGGTGAGAACCGAGAGGATGGCATACGGGACGATGGAGGAGGCGCCGTCCTCCATTTTGAGGGCAATGCCGATCCCCTTATCCTTGATGCCCACGGCATAGAATGCGCTGGCGCCTGATTTACAGAAGATTCGGTCGCCGAAGGCGGCCATCAGCTGGGTGCAGATGCGATCGGTTCCCGCCACCATTTCCGGATGTGCTGTCATGGCGGATGTGATGCGCCGGAGGACAGCGGCCTGGGTGGGGTCAAAAAGCGTGGGCAGGGACATGCGGGCGTAGCCCTGTGCCAGCCGGTAAAGGGGCAGCGCGTGGACCGGAACGCCGCAGCCGTCCACGGCCAACTGGACATCGGAGGTCTCTACGCCGCACATTTCAGCGAACACCGAGAGGATACGCTGCTGGACGGGGTGCTCCAAAGCAGTATAGCCTTCCAAAGACTCCCCTAAATGGCGGGCGGTGATGAGCATACCGGCGTGCTTTCCGGAGCAGTCGCAGTAGATGGGCGCCCGGGGGATGCCGGCGATCTTCAAGGCGTCCTCGGCGGGGACATACATGGGGTATTCCGACCCGCAGCACAGCTGATCAGGGGAGAGACCTGCCTTGTGCAGGATGCTCTCCACGGCCTTTACATGAAAGGGCTCTCCGTTGTGGGAGGAACAGATGACGGCCAGTTCCTGCGGGGTAATACCATAATGCTCCAGCGCACCGCTTTCTGCCACGGGGATCGCCTGAAGGGGCTTGGCGGAGGAGCGGGCAAACGTAAGACGCTCCGGATCACCGAGCTTCCAAAGGATCCGGCCTGTGTGATCCGTTACCGCGATATGTCCCCGGTGGATCTGATCCACCAGATCACCGCGGTATTGATAGGCAATAACAGCCATAGCATATACCTACGTTTCTTAGATCACAAAGTAGAAAAAGCGCAGCACATCACCGTAATCATCGGCATCAAAGGCCACGGTGGTGGGAGAGATGAGGCTGGCGCCGGGATAGTGGGAGCATCCATAGGCGTCATAATGGTGTACATAGGTGACCTCCACGTGGAAGTGATCGGGAAGTACCGGAGGTGCGGCTGTTTTTGCCGCCGCCACAGCCTCGGCCATCATGCCCTCGATCTCCTCGCGGACAAGCTCTGGGGTCTTTGTCAGAACGCCGTAGCCGTGGCCGGATTTGGTTGGTACGGTCAGCAGGCCGGGTACGGTGCGCACCGCAGCCGCACACATCCCCTCGTCGCCGCTGGCGAATAGGGTGGGAACGCCCCGGTAAGCGGCGGCATGGGCGTACATCTCGAATTCTCCCCACAGTGCGCCATTGACCGTAAGGCGGAAAATGCGGGAGCTTACCATCGTGTGGGACGTGGGATTTCCGGGGGCGGAGGCGGCGTCGTGAAAGCCGACCATCAGCATACCGTCATAGCTCTCGTCAAAAATACCGGTAAGGCCCACAATATCGTGGGTGATCCCCCGAAGGAGACGGGCATCTCTGGGGAGCAGGGCGCAGTCAATGTTGCAGCCGTCTCCGTGCATATCCTCTATGACGACCTCGTCGGCTCCGCCGGAGAAAAGGCCACGGGCCGCAGCGGCAGCCTCCAACGCCATTTCCCGTGCCATAGGCGCATAGCAGGCGTTGGCGGAACGTGCCTCGTCCCAGCAGGTCAAAGAAGCCACGCCTTCAATGTCACAAAGAATGTAAAATTTCATGCTTGAGTCCTCCTTTATCAGAAGCGTAATGGTAATAAATGCAGAGCCATAGGGATCGGGAAGTATCAGGGATCCACCAATAGCTGCTGTTAAATGAGATGTTCCTGGCCGGCCGCTTTACGCATCGAGACGCCGCAGGTGAAGCGCCACGGCGGAAGATCATGTTGCTTCGCTGCGGATACGCCGCAGGTAGCGGTAGACCGTGGGTTCGGAGATGTGCAGTTCCCTGGCGACCTGTCCGATGGAGCCCTTGGTCTGGAATACGCCCTGCGCTTCCAGAGAGCGGAGTATCTCCAGCTTGTCGGCGGTATGCATGGCCTCGGAGGGGATACCATAGCCGAGGATGGTGGAGTGGATCAGATTGCTGGACAGCTCCGGGATGGAATCATCCAGGTTTTCGGTATAGGCGGAGCTTTCCTCCTCTTGCGGAAGAGAAAAGGAATGAAGCAGGTTAGAAAGATGCTCCGAGAGCACCAGAATATCTTCCACATCGTGGTTCACGCAGATCAGCCCCACCAGATGACCCTTTTCCTTAATGAAATAGGTGGAAGAGACGAAACGCTTACCTCCCCGGGTGCGGCCCTCGTAGTTGGCCACATAGTCGTGCTCCTTATAGGCTCCGGTTCGCAGCAGTTCCTTGGCCAACTCCGTCATGGGGTCGCCCACGCGGCGGCCGCTGAGATGCTCGTTGCAGGCGGCAATCACCGAGCGCTCCGGCGTGGAAACGTCATGGAGGATGATCTCATAATTCTTTCCGCAGATCTTCCCCATAAATTCCACCAGAGGAATGTATCGCTCAAGACTGGCGTAGTTGCTCACTGTATCCCTACTTTCTCAACAATAATTCTTGCCTGATAAAAAACTGTCACATAGTGCTGCTGAAAGTCAGTATATCGAAAATGAATGGATAAATCAACCCTAATATGCTGGAAAGCGGGGGGAGGATGTAATATTTTTTTTGCAGACCAAGGCGGAAATAGCTTTCGAGGCAGCAATTTAGACAAAAAATTATCAAACTTCTTGGCACTTATGCAAGGTTGACAAGGGCAGTGTGATAAATTATAATCAGGAATATAACAAAATTATCAGAAGGGAGGCTCAATATCATCCCCCCCGCGTTATATTTTTAAGGAGGTATTTGTAATGGAAGCTGCAAACTACGGTATCTTGTCATTGATTCCCCTTGCGCTTACCCTGCTGCTGGCATTTTGGAAGAAGGACGCGGTCTTTGCCCTGTTCATGGGCTGTCTCTCCGGCGTTCTGCTGCTGGGGCATGACCCCGCCTTCGGCTTCTCCGCTCTGGCGGAGGAGGCTCTGGGCAACGAGGACTTCATCTGGATCCTGCTCATTCAGGTATTCATCGGCATTATGATCGCGTTCTTCATGAAGGCGGGCGTGGTCAAGGCGTTTGCGGAGATGATCGCCGGTAAGGTGAAATCCCCCCGCAGCGTAAAGCTGGCCACCTGGTTCATCGGCCTGTTCACCATCGACGACTACATGAGCCCCCTGCTGCGCGGCGTGGTCATGCGTCCCTTGACGGATGAGATGCGTGTGCCCAGAGAGAAGCTGGCCTTCCTCCTCGACTCCACCTGCGCCTCCGTGTGTACCCTGATGCCCTTCATGGCATGGGGCGCCTACGTGGCCGGTCTGGTGGCGGATCTGGGCGGCCCTGTGACCTCTAACGAGCAGGGCGTGAGCGTCTACATCAGCGCCATCCCCTTTAACTTCTACGCGATTCTGATGGTGCTCATCACACTACTCTCCGCACTGGAGATCTTCCCCGACTTCGGGCCCATGCGCAAGGCGGAGCAGCGCGCCCGCACCACCGGCAAGCTGCTGCGTGACGGCGCCGTTCCCATGATGGGCACCGAGCTGGAGGAGCTGCAGAAGGGCAACGACAGTGATGTAAAGCCCAACGTCATGCTGGACTTCCTGATCCCCATCATTATTCTGGTAGCCACCGCCATCTGGACGTACATCGCCAAGGGCGGCGTGAAGATCCTGGAGTGCTTCATTATCACCGTGATCTATATGTCCATCGAGCTGAGCATCCGCAAGGTGTTCAAGAGTGTGACCGATCTGGTGAACACCGCCGTGCAGGGCATGAAGAGCGTCATGTCCGCCACGCTGATCCTGGCTCTGGCCTACTGCATCAACACCATCACCAAGTCCATGGGCGCCGCCGACTTCCTGCTGGGCGTCTGCGAGAGCTGGATGACCCCCGCCCTGTTCCTGTCTGTGGCCTTCATCGCGGGCTCCGTGATCTCCTTCTTCACCGGCTCCTCCTGGGGCACCTTCGCTATCTGCATTCCCATCGCCGTTCCCATGGCCTACTCCTTCACCGGCGGTCAGCTGGGTACGCTGGTCTACGCCGCTGTGGGCGCCGTTGTCAGCGGCGGTCTGTTCGGCGACCATTGCTCCCCCGTTTCCGACACCACGGTGCTCTCCTCTCTGGGCGCCGCCTGCGACCACATTGACCACGTCCGCACCCAGCTGCCCTATGCGCTGCTGGCGGCGGCAGTGTCCATCATTCTGTGGATCGTCGTTGCACTGGTCGGTGGCGCTGTATGAGATACGATTTTGATACCCCCATCAATCGCAGAAATACCTTCTCCTTTAAGT
>ERZ773277.2998-NODE-2998-length-10429-cov-50.488625_pt1 | contig 10429 bp, 9 predicted proteins | sample MGYA00511957_ERZ773277 | MGnify/ENA primary metagenome ERZ773277 (study PRJEB29015, sample SAMEA2737800) | human gut metagenome | biome: human gut; feature: human-associated habitat; material: faeces | place: China | collected 2012 ... | reverse complement strand
ACTTTTTAAAAATGACCTGCCCGTCGGTGTCGGTGTAGATCTCCAGCGGGTCGCCGTTGCTGATAACACTGACACGGAAAACCTTGTCCTCGTGGTTTTTGGAGGACTGGATCAGCGTGTTTTTGATATTTTCCGTGCCTTGCTTAAAATTTACGGCATCCTCCGTTTCCGCCGGGAGGGTCCCGCAGCGCAGCAGCGTGTCGATGTCGGATTGAAGCCTGATTTCCAAGTGATCTTCAAAGACGAGAATCTTGTCAATCAGCAGCTCCAGATCATTTCGTTCCAGCTTATCCTTTTCCAGAATGTCGCGGAACACGTCGATGGCGGTCTTCGCCACGCGGTTCACCTGAATGATGGTGTTGCGTTTGTCGCTCAGCAGGTCGATCTGGTGGTTGATGCCGTCGATCTTCTTCTGGAGGTCAGCTTCCATCTCGTCATACAGCGCCTCGATGGAGGCTTCCTGCTCGGGCTTTTTCATGATCTCCCGAATGCGCTGGCGCTTTGTGACCTTCAGCTCCTCGGTGAGATCGGCCAGCACCGCTGCCAGATTGTCGGCAGACTGCTCCGTTTCCGCCACCTGATCGTTCTCGCGCTTCAGCTCCTCGTTGAGCTGTTCCAGCATGGCGGCAGAACTGTCCGCCAGCTTCCGCACATAGCTTTTCAGCAGCTCGTCCAGCCGGTCAACGCGGATATGGTGGCTGGTGCAGCCCTTGAGACCGCGCCGGTGATACGTCCCGCAGGTGTAGGCGGGGGCGAGGTCAGAACGGCTCATGGCGAACAGCGGACTGCCGCAGTCGCCGCACTGCAAGAAGCCAGAGTACACATTGTCGTTGACCTTCACACCGCGATAGTTGTTCCGGCTGCGCTTTTCCCGCAGGGCGCGGGTGGTGGTGAAGGTGCGGTAGTCGATGATGGCCTGATGGTGGTTCTCGATGACAATGTGCTCGTCGTCGTTGCGCCTTATATCCTTGCCGTTGATCTTGGCGCGGGTATACTTGCCCTGACGGAGCGTGCCGATGTAGAAATCGTTGTCGAGAATCCCCTGCACCGTGGCGATGGCCCACGCGTTCTTGGCGTCGCGCTTCGTCTTCTTGCCTGCCGCCTCCTTGCGCATCCGCTCGGACATACGCGGCGTGGGAATGCCCTCGTCGGTAAGATAGTTGGCGATTTTCTTGTAGCCCCAACCGGCGTTGCTGTAGAGGTCAAAAATCCTGCGGACGGTCTCGGCCTCGGTGGGGATGATCTCAAATTGCTTGTCCTCGGTCACGAGATAGCCGTAGGGCGCGGCGCAGATCCACTCGCCGTCGTTCTGCCGCCGTTTGATGACGCTGCGCACCTTGCGGGAGGTGTCCGTGACAGGCATCTCGTTCACGAGAAACTGGAACTGGATTTTCAGCCAATCGTCGTCATTGGGGAAGTCTACGCCGTCCCCGATGGAGACGATCCGGACGCCCGCGTCGCGCAGGTCTTCCAGCTCCACAAGCCCGCGGCTGTTGCGGCGGGAGAAACGGGAAAAATCCTTGATGATGAGAATATCGTACTTGTGGGACATGAGTCCCCGGCGCATCTCCTGATAGCCCTCGCGCTGCTCAAACGTGTAGCCGGAGCGGTCGCGGTCTTCAAAAAACGTCAGCGTGCTGCCGGGGAAGTGGGTTTTTACATAGTCCTCGATGATGGCCTTCTGGTTCTCAATCGAGATGTTCTTTTGATCCTGCTCATCATCCACAGAAATACGGGCATAGCCCGCGATGTCAAATGTTTCAATCATGGTCATTCACCCTTGAGATACTTTTCCGTCTGGCGGTCAAACTCGGAGATGTATTCAGCGTCTTGCTTCTTGCGGAATTCATCGTAAATTGCGCCGACCTTTTTGGTCGCCGCTTCCCGCGAGATATGGCCCTTGCCGTCCAGCACCTTGCGGCGGTTGTTGGTCAGAAATCGGTCGGTTTCGTTCAGCCAATCCTGCATACTCATCAGCTGCTCGTCCTCTGCCATCAGCTCGGCGTAGTCGATAAACATGGTCACCAGCCGATTCAGGCGGGACAGCTCCTTTTCGTTCAGGTAGTTTTTCGCCACCAGTGTGTCGCTTTTGAGAATCTTTCCATCCGGCGCGCCCTTCCATGTGGTAAGCCCCATCGTGGGACTGTCCAGTGTCGCCCGCTCGGAAATCAGCTCCGCGGCAGTCTTGCCGGTGACGGCGTAATGCAGCTTGTTTTGTACGAAGGCATAGAAGGCCTTTGTCGTCTCACTATTTTTGTCGTAATCATAGCTGCATTGCTCGAAGACATCGGCTATTTTTTGATAGGCGCGGCGCTCGCTGGCGCGAATTTCCCGGATGCGCTCCAGCAGCTCGTCAAAGTAGTCCTTGCCGAACGGACGGCCGTTCTTCATCAGCTCGTCATTCAGCACAAAGCCCTTCTGAATGTACTCTTTCAGTGTTTTCGTCGCCCACTGGCGGAATCGGGTGGCCTTCTTGGAGTTCACGCGGTAACCCACGGCAATGATGGCGTCGAGGTTATAGTGCTGGGTCAGATAGTTTTTTCCGTCGGCGGCAGTTGCCGAGAATTTCTCGGTAACTGCTTCTCGATTCAATTCGCTTTCCGCGAAGATGTTCTTCAAGTGCAGGGAGATGTTATCCGGCGTGCAGCCGAACAGCTCAGCCATCGCCTTCTGCGTCAGCCAGAATGTCTCGTCCTTGAATACGACGCTGACAAACTCTTTTCCGTTTTCATCGCTGTACAGGAGAATTTCACTGTGCTCCATCATTTCATGTTCCATTTGCGTTTCCCTCCGTTTCTCAGGCGGCAAGCATGAACCACGCATATCTTTTGATAAACACGTTGTTTTAGATAATATTGTACATGATGTTTTCAAGCTTTGCAAGGGCAAAAAAGAAAAGGGCGGAAGAGATTTCTCTCTTCCGCCCGAGGTTTATCGCTCCATGCCCACGGCCCGCTGCTTTTTCGCCCGCTGCACGGCCTTTTCGGCGCTGCGGCGGCGGTTGAAGAGCAGCAGATCCCGCGTGTTCTCATAAAGATCGCCCTTGCCGGACTCGAACACGGCGACCATGTATTTCTTCGTCTTATACTTGGCGTAAATCTCTTTTAGTCCCTCCCGCAGGACGGGGTCAATTTTTTCTGCATTCGTCAGCCAGATTTCAACAAGCTTCTGATCGTCCCTGACGTTCATCTCCAAATAGAACCAGCCTCCTTTAACGTCCTTAGTTTCCTCATCTTTCCTGTGTCTTATGCGCGGCCACCTGCTTCGCTGCCTGCAAAATCTCCGGCGGGATGCTGTCCACCATGCGGTGCAGCTCGTCCAGCTCCCGGAGCTTTTCGTTGATCTCCAGCTTTTTGCGGACGCTTTCCTTGGAGACCGTGCCCAGCTGCTTTTCGAGCGCCGCATTCTCGGCGGTCAGGGTCTTGTAGGCCGCGTCATGCTTTTTGAGCTTCGTCCGCAGCGCCTCCGCGCCGGGAACATATTTGCCCAGCAGCGCTTCCAGTTCGTCCAGCTTGGCCTTCTTGTTGAACGGATTCGTGTCGTTCAGAATCGCCATGATCTGCTCCTTCAGTCGGTTCAGATGGACGGCCTCCTTGAATAGCCGCGGCGGGATGTGGTCGCGTCCGGTCTGACTGGCACTCTCGCCGCGCTCCAGATCGGGGTATTTTTTGACCATGTGCTCCCAGAACCTGTCCTGCCACTGCGTCAGCTTCTTCTTGTTGCCGACAATTTCTTTGACGCTGAGCCGCCCGTCCGCTGTCAGCGGGACAAAGGAAAGGTGCATATGAGGCGTTTTCTCGTCCATATGCACCACGGCGGATATAATGGTTTTCGGGTCTTGGTGTTCCCGAATGAAGTCCAGCGCCTCTTGAAAATAGGCTTTGACCTCGATTTTCTTCTTACCCTTGAAGAACTCCGGGCTGGCTGTCACCAGCGCCTCCACTACGCGCACGCTGTCCGACCGCGTGCGGCAGCCCGCCTCCGCGATCTGCTTTTCCGCCTCGGCGCGGTACTTGCGCTGGGGCGTCACCAGATGGAAATTGAGGTGACTGCGGGACGTGTCCACGTCTGGATTGCTGGAGTACTTCTCCTTGGTACGCTCGTTGTGGGACTCGATGTGTCCGATCTCCGGCCCCTTGTACTTGGCAAAGCGGAGAATGGCGTACTGTGCTTTCATCGGCGCGTCCCTCACTTCACCCACACGATGTCGCAGTCCAGCACGTCGGCCAACTCTACGACCTCTTTGTAGCGGATGCTCTCCCGCTGCAACTTGGCAGACAAATTGGAAACGCTGTCGCTCCAATCGTGTTCGTCAGCCAGCCGGTCAACGACCTCCTGCATGGTAAAACCGGCGCGGACGATCTGCGCCTTGATCTCATTTCTGATGTTCATAAAATCCTCCCAAATTTTCGTGATGAAAACAGCGAAGCGAGTTTTTGTTTCCGAAAACCAGCTTCGCTGTTTGGCGTAATATTCTGTCTTTCTGAAATCCGCTGGAAAAGCGGCGGTCAATGCCTTCTTCGTAAGTGAGGGGTATCGACTTTCCGAATCCGTGTGACTTCGCTCTAAACCGTGCAGCCCCACGCGCATCCGTGAAGCCGATGCGCGGCTTCGAGCAGCGCGGTTTCGCGAAATCCTTTCGCCGCCGCGCGGATTTCTTTCCGGTTTTCATCTGTCTTGAAAATGTCCTCCTTTTTTCAGCTCTGTCGGAGCAGCGATTGCGACCCAATTCACGGCTGAACTTGAAAACATCTATCTCATCCATCCGGGGTTTTGGGGATGCTTGGGATGGATGGGATGGAGAATTTCGTGTCTGAGCTCATAAAACCGGCGGCGCGACCAGCGCCTCGATGCCCCAGAAGCCGTTGACCCGCTTGCCGAGGGCGTTCTGGATGTGATTGTCGTGCTCCAGGCCGAACTCATCGGCGTGCTTTTTGAGCGTCATGCTCACCGTCCGCGCGGCGAGCGGCTTGTAGGCGTTGTCATTGCACCACATGGTATAGATAGCGTACAGATTGGCCGATGTAATGGTGCTGTCGGCCTTCAGCCGGATATACCCCTCCGAGCGCAGGAACAGCAGCACATTGTCGGCCTCCCGCCGGGCATCCTCGCGGTTTGCTTTCGTCTGACTGCTCTCTGTGAAGCGGAAGTTATTGGCCTGCAAGCGGCGCAGGCCTTCGAGACACCAGAGGAAGATGCCCTCGATCTCTCCGCAGAGCTTGTCCGCGAGAAAGGGGTCGTCCTCGCGGTTCGGCGGCCTTTTCTTCACCGACAAAATGAGCTGGCGGCGGTAAAAGCCGTCCGAGTGGTCGTAGAGCGATTCCAGATCGCCGTTGGAAAAGGCAAGAAACCGGACGTACATCTTGCCCTGATAGCTCTGCTCGCCCTTGCGCTCCAAGTCCATCGGCATTTCGGCGGTGATGAGGGACTTGAGATAGTGGGTGGATTTCAGCGCTTCCAGCTTCATGTCGTCATCCACCATCAGCAGCTCGTGCTCCAGATCGGCGCGGGCGAAGGGGCTGCGCTCCACCTTGGCGATGCTGCCGTTTTTCATGTTACCGCCCAGCAGCTTCTGCATCACCACGCCGATGCGGCTCTTGCCCTCGCCGCCGTTGCCCTTGAGCAGCATCATGACCTGCCCGCGGTTCGTCGGAATCAGGCAGTAACCGAGATACTCCTGCAAGGTGAGAATGTCCTCCGCTTCCAGAAGGTCAGACAAAAACCGCAGCCAAGTCACCGGCTGCGGCGCGTTGGGATTGAGCCTGACCGGCAGGCGGTTGCGGCAGAACTCTTTTTCAGGGCAGAACTCTCCGCTGAGAAACAGCGTGCCGTTGGCAACATGAATGCGGTCCTCCTGAATGGGCAGCTCCGGCGTGTAGGCCTCCAGCCTGAGCGTTTCCAGAAGGGTGGTGGCGCGGCGAGCCGCGCCGCTCGTAAAATGCGAGCGCAGCATCTCGTAGATCTGCTTGCGAATACCCTCTTCATCAGCAACGCGGCCCTCCACCGTGAAAAAGCTGCCGCCGACGCAGACCATCGGATGCGCCGACAGAAAGTCCTCGCAGAACAGGACTTCGTTGAAGTGCTTATCCTGCATCCAGCGCGGCGTTTCAACTTTGTTCATATGCGACCTCCCTGATTTGGCGGTTCCTCTCTTCCATGAGCCCAAGGCGGTCGTCCTTCTGCAAGTCGGCCACTACCTCAGCACGGTCATTCGGTGTGCCGGAGATCAGAATATCCAGCATATTCCCGATGCGATCCAGCATGTGGCACGCTTCCACATAGAGCGGGTCAATGGGGTCTTCCGGTGACTGCGGCGCACAGTGATCCTTCCAGTCCTGTAAGATACCGAAGTAATCCCTCAGCGCTCGGAAACAGTGGCATTCGGATTCCACTTGCGTCTTTCCACACTTCAGCTTCGCCAGAACGGACGGCTTCTGCTCGGCAATTCCAAAATCCGCTGCCAGCTTCCTGGCGGCGTCTGCTGGCGACAAGCGAAAAAGCTGTGCAGTCAAATCGATCACGTCACCGCTTGCCCCGCAGCCGAAGCAGTAAAAGTAGTCCTCGTTCAGCTTCATGCTGGGCGTGCGGTCGGCGTGGAAGGGGCAGCAGACCATGTTGCCACGGTTTACTTCCAATCCGTAGTATTCGGCAGCCTCCTTCACGGGAACTGCCATCTTGATCTGTGCAAATAGATTGATACTCGTTTCCTCCTTTGAAAAATATTTTGAGTGCTGCCGTTCTGCCCGATGTCGTTCCTGCCTGAGAATCTCACTCCGGCGTTTCGTTCTCCTTGGCACGCGGAATGCGGTACTTCGCCGGAAGACATATCCCATCGGACGGTCATGAAATTTTCAAGGTTCTGCGTGGTTTATGTCTAAATTTTAGTAAGAAAACGCCCACTTTCCCGTATATCCAAGAGGAAGGAAAAGTGGGAGAGAATGCGGATTTTTCCACGCTTTTAGACACAAAAAGGAAAATCATGATATAATACAAGAAAAGCCGAAATGGAGGTGGGTGTATGCAGGTTAAGCTGACAATCGGAGAGCGTTTGAAGGATTTGCGAGTAGAGCGCAAACTGACCTTGGAGCAGCTTGCCGCTGAGGTAGGCATCTCAAAATCCGCGCTTGGCAAATATGAATCGGATAACGGCAAGGATATCAGCCCGTACAGCATTCTGTTGCTGGCGGACTATTACGGTGTTTCCTGCGACTATCTGATGGGGAGGACGGAAACAAAAAATCACCCAAACACAGCCCTTCATGAACTGCATTTGAGTGATGATGCGATTGATGTATTGAGTGCAGGCAAGTTCAACCACCGGCTGCTGTCGGAGTTGATCTGCCACAGGGATTTTCAGCGTTTCATGCTGGATGCAGAAATTTACGTTGATCGGATCGCAGATATGCGGATCAAGGATATGAATACGGTTCTGGAAGCTACCCGCCAGATAGTTCTGATGGAGCATGGCGAGGAAGCTAACGATCTGTACCTCCATACTCTGAAAGCGGCGCAGATACAAGAGGAAGAATATTTTGGGCATCTCGTTGCGGACGATTTGAGCAGCATCCTGCGGGACATCCGGGAGGAACACAGGGCGGATGCTCTGACCGCAGACGATGACCTGTCCGCTGTCGCTGTGCAGAAGCAGTTGATGGAGGCCGTACATTTTGAGGGCAGCTCCGAGGAAAAGAAAATCCGCGCGTACCTTGCAACACTTGGAATTGACTACGACACGCTCACGAAAGAAGAGTTTGTTTCTCTGATTGGAATCCTCAAGAAGTCCAAGCACATGAAAAGTCCCATCAGCCAGCGCGGAAAAACGACCATGACCCACGGCAAGGGAAAACGGAAGAAACGCTGAAACGCGGAGCGGCGCTGCGGTGGGGCGAGGGCTGTATATGCCTTCACTTCCTTTTCCGGCCAGTCGGATTTTGCTTCTCAAAAATCCTGCATTTGCGCCGTAACCCACGTCACAAAATCCGCCTGTCCTACTGACGCAGAAAAGTGTCTGCCTACCACTATCTGCCCTCATAGCAGATGGCGAAGCCAGCCCCTTTCCCGCGTCAGCCGGAAGCAAAGGTATAACACACTAGACTTTGCAGAGCAAAATCGTGTGCCAACAGGGATGCTGCGCGCCCCTATTGGAAACCCTGCGGCAAAGAGATGTTCCCTTTGCAATCCCTCATTTCCCTCGCAGGTGCATATACAAACTGCAAAAGGCAGCTTGTCATCCCTGCTCAGAAAATGCAAAAGGCGGTCCGTGCCGATGAGGGACAGACTGCCTTTTTTGCGACAACCTCAATTTTATCATCGTACAAGAAATGACAAAATTAAGATTGACGGTGATGCAATTCGCGGGTATACTGTAATTGCATCATTCGATGAGATTTGATGAAATTAAAACCCGAATGAGGAATTTGAATGAGAGATTTCAACTTCAAAGCAGAATATCAAAAGCTTCTGACGCCGGAGGTCGTGGCGTATCTGACGCAGATCCACGAATACAAGGGGCAGCAGAATCTTTTTATCGAGGCCAAAGCGGACGCGCTGTCCAACCTTTTGGAGGTTGCGAAGATCCAGAGCACCGAGGCGTCCAACCGCATCGAGGGCATCATCACCACGGACGACCGCCTGAAAAAGATCGTCCGCGAAAAGACCATGCCCCAGAGTCGCAGCGAAAAAGAGATCGCCGGATACCGCGACGTGCTGGCGACGATCCACGAGAGCCACGACTATATCCCGCCAAAGCCGACGGTCATTTTGCAGCTTCACCGGGATCTGTACAAATTCAGCGGCAAGTCCATCGGCGGCAGCTTCAAAAACTCGGATAATGTGATTGCCGAGGAATTGCCAAACGGCCGGAAGATCGTCCGGTTTGAGCCTGTCTCTGCGTGGGAAACGCCGGGGGCGATGGCAGCACTTTGCGACGCCTTCCAGACGGCCGCACAGGACGCCGAGCTTGACCCGTTGCTGCTGATCCCAATTTTCATTCTGGACTTTCTCTGCATTCATCCCTTCAACGATGGCAACGGCCGCATGAGCAGGCTCCTGACGCTGCTGCTTTTGTACCGCTCCGGCTATCTTGTCGGCAAATATATCAGTATCGAAAAGCTGATCTCCGATACCAAGGAGACCTATTACGAGGCCCTGCAAGCCAGCTCCTACAACTGGCACGAGGGGACAAACGATTATGCGCCCTTCGTCACCTATATGCTGGGCGTTCTGGCGGCGGCTTACCGGGATTTTGAAAGCCGGGTTGAGCTGCTGACCACCAAGGGGCTTTCCAAGCCAGACCGGGTGCGCGAGATCATCAAAAATCACCTTGGTAAGATCACCAAGAGTGAGATCATGGCCAAATGCCCGGATATCAGTCAGATCACCGTCCAGCGCGCGCTGGCAGAGCTGCTGAAATCCGGTGAGGTCATAAAGCTCAGCGGCGGACGCTACACAGCGTATGTCTGGAGCGGGGAGGAAATGCTATGATGAAAAAGTCATGGACGAAATGGATATTAATTGCTGTTATAGCACTGGTACTAATTGTTGGCATCCCCATCATAATCAACGAGTGCTACAAAACGAGCAGTGGGTACATGACTATGTGGGATGCTGCGGATGTGCTGTCCTATTATGGTGCTATTATTGCCTCCATTGGAGCTGCCTTGGGCGTGTTCGTCTCAATAAAAGCAGCTACCAAGAACTATCGGGATGATGTTCGGGCACGCGTTATGCCGTTTATTGCAGTGACCCCATTTGAGCGAAAAGCAACTGTGAATACAATGGCTTTATTAAGAGAGAAAGTGGAGAAGAAGGAAAAAACCAAGGACACAGATGACACCTCTGCTGTGCAGTACGACGAATATAAATTAAGTCAAATCTATTTTGTTATTACGGCACATGGCATTGAAACAAAGAAAGAACTAGACAAAGGCCAAAAGGCAATTCTAGAACACGCAGGAACAATGTGGGCTTCACGAAAAGACGGTAGCGAAACACTTCAATACACAGATTTTTATAGTTTGCCTTTGGAAATTGAGAATGTCGGAAATGGGACAGCAGTAAATCTGCGCGTAGGATTCAACCGTACAGAGGACAGAGGTAGGCGTAGGTTTGTTCGCCCAATGATGTTGAAGCAAGGGCAAACATTGTATATCCATATCTTCTCAACAGCCGATTTCGATGTGGTTTGCGGGGACTATATCTTGGAATTTCATTATGAGGACATTTACGGGAACAAGTATGCTCAAGAATTCCCCGTCAAGTATAATAAAAATGAAAATATTCAGGAATACCAAAGTATAGATCTGGTTGGAAAACAGATTAGAAAAACGGAGGATACCCATGCCAACACTTGAATGGATTGGAAAAAGCAAGGTCATCAATCACCATCAGGACGTGCCGTTCCGGGTGTTGGAGCGCAAGTACAGCTTTG
>ERZ773277.2990-NODE-2990-length-10463-cov-4.117314_pt1 | contig 10463 bp, 9 predicted proteins | sample MGYA00511957_ERZ773277 | MGnify/ENA primary metagenome ERZ773277 (study PRJEB29015, sample SAMEA2737800) | human gut metagenome | biome: human gut; feature: human-associated habitat; material: faeces | place: China | collected 2012 ... | reverse complement strand
GTCGCCCAGAGAATAGATGCAGGACACCGATGCCACAATGATGACATCCCGCCGCTCCGAAAGCGCCGCCGTGGCCGAGTGGCGCAGGCGGTCGATTTCATCGTTGATGGCGCTGTCCTTTTCAATGTAGGTATCGGTGCTGGGGATGTAGGCTTCGGGCTGGTAGTAATCGTAGTAGGAAACAAAATACTCCACCGCATTGTCCGGGAAGAACGAGCGGAACTCAGTGCAGAGCTGGGCCGCCAGCGTCTTATTGTGGGCCAGCACCAGCGTGGGGCGGTTGCACCGGGCGATCACGTTGGCCATGGTAAAGGTCTTGCCGCTGCCGGTCACACCCAGCAGGGTCTGGCAGCGGTCGCCCCGTTCAACCCCCTCTACCAGCTGCTCAATGGCCTGGGGCTGGTCACCCGTGGGGGCATAGTTGGAGACGAGATGGAACTGTTCATCGGCCATGTCTCGGTTCTCCTTTCTGTTCTCAGATAGAACTACAAATAGTTGTGCTTTTCATGCTGATTATAACACAATTATTTTATAATATCAATACGGCCTGAGCATCTCCCCGGTCTGGAAATCGTAAAACGGCAGGCGGTTGGCCTCCCGCATGGAGAAATATTCGCTCTCGGTCAGGATGATGTGATCCCGCAGATGTACCTTGACCAGCCCCAGTGCCCGGACGATATTCTCGGTGGCCATCAGATCCTCCCGCGAGGGCAGAGCCACGCCGTTGGGGTGGTTATGGCAGAGCACCACGCTGTCGGTACCGCCCTTGAGGGCTGCCGCCACCACATCCTTGATCTCCAGACTCACCCGGTCGCTGGTGCCGTCCCGCAGCCAGAACAGTCCCTTGATGCGGCTGCGGCCATCCAGCGCAGCCAGCAGGGCGCGTTCCTGCACAGTCCCGGCAAACTGTGCCATCAGGTATTCGACCAGCTGGTCGGTGGTCTTCATGCATTTTTTTCCGTTGACCGCACACTGGGTATAGTATCTGCCGACCTGCGGCAAAAGATGCAGCATCCGGGCGGTAGAGGGGCCTACCCCCTCCATCGTCAGCAGATCCTCCTCGGAGGCATCCAGCACCCCGGCAAAGTCTCCGAACCGGTCTATGAGGACATGGGCAAGGCCGTTGGTGTCCTTGCGGGTGTTGGTGATATAAAGGACATATTCCAGCGCTTCGTGGGGTTCCAGACTTTCCAGTCCGTACTGCTCTACCCGGGCGCGCATCCGCTGGCGGTGCCCCGTATGCGGGCTGCTTTCCTTCGCCATGGTCGTTCTCCTTTTGCGTTATTACTTTAATAGTACCGTTTTTTCAGCAAAACACAAGGGGGCACAGGAAATATTCTGCGTTGACTTCAAAGAAAGGGTGGTTTATTATAGAGAAAAGGCTTTTTTATGAATCAATATGCCCTCTCAGTCAAAGCCTGCGGCTTTGCCAGCTCTCCCAAAGGGAAAGCCCCTTGTGGCTCTCGGTCAGCATGTACTGAACCCGGGAGATGCATTGCCTCTCCCTTTGGGAGAGGTGGATTTGCGAAGCAAAGACGGAGAGGACTTGTCTTTCATCCAACAAAAGGAACGATTTTATGAAACAATTCACTGCCACTGCAAACGACGAGGGCGTGCGGCTTTCCCGCTTTGTCCAGAGCGTGACGCGCGATCTCCCCACCAGCCTGCTGTACAAGAGCTTCCGCAACAAGCGGGTCAAGGTCAACGGCAAAAAAGGAGCCCCCGAGGATCGGCTCAAGGCGGGCGACCTCATTGAGCTGTACATCAACGACGAATTCTTCCCGCCCGAGGGCGCAAAGCCTGCAGCCCGCAAGCCTGCCCCCAAAAAGCAGCAGAACCAGCCCAAGGTAACCGTCATCTATGAGGACGAGAACATTGCCGTGCTGTACAAGCCCACCCATCTGCTCTGCCACAGCGACCGCACCGGCGATGCCAACCTTGTGGACGCATTCACCCAGTATCTGGCCCAGAAGGGCGAGTACGATGCGGGCGGCGAGAATCGCTTCAAGCCCGGCATCTGCAACCGGCTGGACCGTGGCACCGAGGGCCTTGTCATCGCTGCCAAGAGCTACGCCGCCCTGCGGGACATGAACGAGATCATCCGCACCGACCTGCTCAAAAAGGAATACTACACCATCACCGTGGGCATCCCCCAGAGCGGGCGGTTCACGGCCTGGTGGGAGCACGACGAAAAGAACAACAAGGTCAGCATCCACGCCCACCAATCTCAGGATGAGCGCCGTAAGCAGATCATCACCGATGTGGACGTGCTGCGCACCGCCGGGCCGTTTGCCCTGTGCAGGATCGGCCTGGTCACGGGCCGCACCCACCAGATCCGCGCGCATCTGGCCTACCTGGGCAGGCCGGTGCTGGGAGATATCAAATACGGCAACCGCAAGATGAACGAGCGCACCGGCACCCGGACGCAGGCTCTCTGCGCCGTCCGCATCAGCTTCCTGGATATCCCGGAGGAGAACACCCTGCACTACCTCACCGGCAAGGTCATCAAGCTGAAGGACCCCCAGATCGTCAAACAGTTCGACGCGCTGGATAAGAGCAAGGAACCCCATGAATAATATCTTTCTGGAAACTGACCGGTTGATTTTGCGCAGGTTGGAAGAATCTGATTTTCCCGATTATACCGCCTATGCTGTGGATAATGAAATGTCCCGGATGATGGGGCGGCCCATCCTGAAAACAGAAGCGGATATCCGCACCAATTTCGGCTGGCTCAAGGACAAGGAACCTCGTTGTTACGGCATTGTAGAAAAAACCGGCGGTCATCTGATCGGCAACCTGAGCATCTGCGCTGTGCCTGCACTGCTCACCAGATTGGAACAATTGCAGGGCAGGCAGGGCCGCACCCTCTCCTACTGCATCTGCCGCACTGCCCAGCGCAGGGGCTACGCAGCCGAAGCAGTCCGTGTTGTCATTGCGGAGCTGTTCAACACTGAGCAGATAGATTTCGTCCAGTGCGGCTGCTTTGCCTTCAACATACCATCCCAGCAGCTGCTGAGTAAGCTGGGCTTTACGGAGCTGGCACACCTGCATATCCCCATGCCGGAAGGTGAAGTGGAAACGATCGAATCAATTTTATGGAATCCCGGGAGGACACCTAAAATGAACCTGAATCCTTATTTCAAAAGCGTCATCGACCAGGACCGCGAATCGGTGGTCATCTGCGATCTGAACCACATCATCATTTACATGAATCCTGCCGCCGTGGTGGATTACAAAAAATACGGCGGCGCTTCCCTGCTGGGCAAAAGCCTTCTGGCCTGCCACAACCCCCATTCGGTGGAAGCCATCCGCAAGGTGGTCGAGTGGTTCGCGGCGGATGCCAGCCACAACATCGTCTATACCTATCACAACGCAAAGCACGACCGCGATGTCTACATGGTAGCCCTGCGGGATGCAAGCGGCACCCTGATCGGCTACTACGAGAAGCATGATTCCCGAAAAGCTGAAACTATGAAGCAGTACGATTTGTTCTGACAAAGAAAGGCGAACTCCACACAAAAAAGACTTTGCCGCCTACCCCCGTGCGAAGATGCTACTCTGCTATACCTCCCGCATAGACAAAACGAACGCCTGCCGGGCTTTTCTCACACGGCAGGCGTTCGTTCTTTTTATGGGGTCGATTCGTTACTTTGCCAGCAGCTCGTCGGCCAGCACATCCATCTGTGCCTCAGCGGCGGCATTGGCAGCAGAGCGGATGGTCACAACGGCATCACAGACGGTGATGTTCTTCATGCCGTCCAGCTCGGCACGCATCAGCTTTGCAGCCATGGGGGCCCAGGTGCCGTTCTCCATCAGGCCAACGGTGCGGCCCTGGAAGTTCTTGGTCTTGAGGTGGGTCAGCAGATTCTCCATCGGCGGGAAGAGGAAGCCGTCGTAGGTGGCGCAGGCCAGCACGATCCGGCCGCAGCGGAAGGCCTCAGTGACGGCATAGGAGACATCGGTGCGGGTCAGATCCATCTCCACCACCTTGGCACCCTTGGCGCGCAGCTTCTCAGCCATGGTGTGGGCGGCGGCTCTGGTGTGGCCGTGGATGGAAGCGCTGGCCACCAGGATCTTCTCCGGCTCCTCGGCCTTGTAGCTGGACCACAGGTCATAGTAGTTCAGGTACTTGCTCAGATCGCCGGTCAGCACGGGGCCGTGCAGGGGGCAGATGGTGGCGATATCCAGCGCGGCGGCCTTTTTCAGCAGAGCCTGCACCTGCGGACCGTACTTGCCCACGATGTTCAGGTAGTAGCGGCGGGCCTCGCTGGCCCAGTCGGCGTTTTCGTCAAACCTGGCCACTGCACCAAACCGGCCAAAGCCGTCCGCAGAGAAGAGCACCTTTTCACTGCTCTCATAGCTCACCATGACCTCGGGCCAGTGCACCATGGGGGCAAGCACAAAGGTCAGGGTGTGGGTACCCAGGCTCAGGCTCTCGCCGTCCTTCACCACCACGCGGCGCTCCTTGGCAACGGCATCCGCCCCAAAGAACTGATCCATATACAGGAAAGTTTTGGCGTTGCCCACCACCTGCATTTCCGGGTAGAGGGCGGCCAGTCTGGCGATGTTGGCACCGTGGTCAGGCTCCATGTGGCTGACCACCAGATAATCCGGCTTGCGTCCGGCCAGTGCCTCGGTCAGGTTGGCAAGCCAGGGCTCCGTGGCACGGTTGTCCACCGTATCCAGAATGGCGGTCTTTTCGTCCAGAATGACATAGGAATTGTAGCTCACGCCGGTGGGCACCGGGTACTGGCTCTCGAACAGGTCAATGGTGGTATCGTCCACACCCACGCCCAGAATGGCTTCGCTGATCTTTTTCACGCTCATAGCAGACATCCTCTCTATCCATATTGCTGTGCCGGAAAAGTGGCAGCATAATACTAATAGCGGTTCCTAGTATAGCACATTGTTAAAGATTATTCAAGCTCCTCCGGCAGTCTTGCTGCCACCGGCCGGCCGGGCTCGTTGTCCAGCTCCAGCAGGGCTGCTGCGCTGGCATCATCCAGGCTCTGGACACTGCGGAGCTTGCGGCTGATGGCCCGGCTGCGGACACCAATGAGGTTGTCCAGCTCTTCATCGGTCTGGCGCAGGCGCTGCTGCATCTTGGAGAGCCCCTGCCCGAACTTGTCGAACTCCGTCTTAACGGCACCCAGCAGCTGCCAGACCTCGCCGGAGCGCTTCTGGATGGCAAGGGTCTTGAAGCCCATCTGCAGGCTGTTGAGCAGGGCTGCCATGGTGCTGGGGCCTGCAATGTTCACCTGATAATCCCGCTGCAGCACCTCCAGCAGACCGGCGTTCACCACCTCGGCGTACAGCCCCTCAAAGGGCAGGAAGAGGATGCCAAAGGTCGTGGTGTAGGGCGGCTCCACATACTTTTCCCGGATATCCTTTGCCTCGCTCCGCAGCACCAGCTCCAGCGCATGGCGGGCATTCTCCACCGCCTGCGCATCGCCGGAGGCCTGGGCATCCTGCAAGTGCGCGTAGGTGTCGCCGGGGAATTTGGAGTCGATGGGGAGCCAGACCGTGCCGCCGTCCGTGCCCGGCATCTTGATAGCATATTCCACCCGCTGGGTGCTGCCCGGAATGGTGGCCACATTGGTCTCGTACTGCTCCGGGGCCAGGATCTCTTCCAGAATGGCCCCCAGCTGGATCTCACCCAGAATGCCGCGGGTCTTAACGCCCGAGAGCACCTGCTTCAGCCCGCCCACATCCGCGGCAAGGTTCTGCATCTCGCCCAGCCCCTTGTACACCTGTTCCAGCTGGTCGTTCACAGCCTTGAAGCTCTCGGTCACCCGCTTCTGCAGGGCATCCTGCAGCTGCTCATCCACGGTGTGGCGGATCTCATCCAGCTTTTTGGCGTTCTCGGCCTGCAGGGCGGTCATGTTTTCCGCAAGGGTCCTGCGCAGCTCTTCCAGCTTCTGGGTGTTGGCAGCCTCCAGACTCTGGAGCCGCTGGGTCAGGATCTGCTGCTGACCGCTCTGGCCCTGTGCCAGCGTGGTGCTCATGCTCTGCACTGAGGTCTGCAGCGTCTCACTGACGCTGCGGATGGCGGTGTAATTCTGCTCCGCCATTGCCGCCTGTCTGGCCGCAAAGTCTTTTGCCTGTGCATCGAGCTGTTGCTGCATCCAGCGCTTGAGCTCCTCGTAGTCTCCCCCGTTCCGGGGCTTGTTCAGTTTCCAGAGCACCACTGCCAGCAGCAGGCAGATGGTGACCAGCAGCAGGGTGTACAATCCAGCTAAAAATTCCATTGATTATAAGTCCTCGAAATCGACCATTTCTTTCCGGGTATCCAGCGCATCGCCATAAAGGCCCACGCCGTCCACCTCGCACTCGCCCGACTGGTTATCATAGGGGTCGGAGCGGAACCCGTACATCGGCGGGTCAAAGGGTGCCTCAAAGGCGCGGTTTGCCACCATACGCCCGGTGTCCAGGCTGCCGAAGTAGTGGCGGCGCAGCTCTTCCTCGCCCTGCCGTGCCATGGAGGCACCAAACGAGCAGTCGGCATACATCCAGCCCTTGGGGGCAATGTAGAACATGGCCCAGTCGTGGCAGCCCACGCCGGTGGGCGACACCGACAGGCCGCTCTGCCAGCGGGCCGGAATGCCCACCAGACGGCAGAGGGTGATGAAGGTCAGGGCCATAATGCCGCAGTCACCGCGCCGGTCCCGCGCGCAGCGGTCGGGCAGGCAGTCCTGCACAAAGTAGGCGGGCTGATAGTGATACCGCACGTTCAGGGTAACGTAATCATAGATGCGCTTTGCCTTTTCCGCCGGGTCGGTGATCCCTTCGGTCAGCTGTGCGGCCAGCGCCCGCAGGTAAGGCGTGAACACGATATGCGGGGCCTGCTCCTCGGTATCAAAGGTCGGCTGTTCCGGTGCAGGCACAAAATCCAGCGGGTCAGCATAGACTGCCGTTGTCTTGTAACGATACTGCACCCCGAAGCGGCGGTTTTCGGTCAGGTCAGCCTCCCAGCAGACCGTGCGCTGGGGAGCGTTTGCATCGGCGATGCGGCCCGGCTGCTCGGTAAAGCTCTGCAGCTCGATCTCGCTCTGGGCCAGGCATTCCGCCGGGATGGGCAGCCAGGCGCGGACGTGCACGCTCTCCCGGCCCTCTGCCTTTGCCTTGGCCAAAGCAGCGGCAAAGGCCTCATCCGACATTCCCACGCTGGTTTTCAGCGTGATGCGGGCACTGGCCTGCCCCTCCCGCTCCATCTGGTCATGGATGCGGCGGCGGCGCTCCCGGGCCAGCGTAGCCGGGGCGGGCGGGTCGAGCTGACGGGCGGCAAGGTCGGCGTGGGTGGCGATCAGCGTTTCGGCAAAGCGGTCAAGGTAGTGCTTCTCCCCTTCCACGAACCGCCAGTCCACCCGACCCTCATGCACCAGCTGGCGGAACTCCTCCACCGTGAAATCCCGCACAAGGCCCTGCATCCGGGCCACAGCCTGTGCCTCGTTCCAGCAGTATTCCTGCGGCAGACGGCACATGATCTCCTTCTGCACCAGCAGGGCATCCCGCAGCGCATCCACGCCGTGGGGCACAGGGTTGGCGGGCTGCTCGTACTCCGGCATTTCCAACCCCTGACTGCGGGGGCTGTTCTGGGTCTCCGTCCAGTCCTCGGCCAGATATTCATCGATCCGTGCCATTGCTTCTTTGTAATAGCCCGCGGCCTTCAGCCGCTCCACATCATCGGGCAGACCGACGTTCAGATGCACAAATGCTTCGTTCAGATCTTTCATCCTGTTTCATCCTTTCTCTCAGGCGCACTGCTCTTCCCAGAAAGCAGTGGCTTCCACCAGCCAGTTCTCGGCATCTGTTCCGGTGCCGATGCCGCAGACGTGAGGTGCATTGTTGAACACCCGGTAAACATGCTTGACGTGATTGGCCTGCAGGGCAGCTTCCAGCTGCGGTCCCTGCCGCCAGTAGACCAGCTCTTTCAGCAGCGTGTCATTCACACCGTGCCAGTGGTAGGTGGCGGGGTAGTCCGGCGTGATCTCATCCGAAAGATTCCGGGTATAGTATTTGGGGCCGTACGCGCCGATATCCTGGATGACATGGTAGATGGGCTTGATATAGGTCATATCGTTGATGGGGTAGCCCAGCAGCAGGGCGGCGGGCTTGGGCACATTGTAATGCTTATACCCCACCGATTCCGTGCCGAACAGGCCCGTCAGGTGGCCGCCCATGGAATATCCCACGATGGCGTACTGCTCCGGCTGGATGCCAAACTCCGCAGCGTGTTCCTCAATGTACTGCATAGCCCGGCCGATATCCTCCAGCGGAGCGTCATCGGAAGCATCCGTCCAGACGCGATACCGCAGAATAAAGGCGGCATAGCCCAGCTCATGCAGCTGCCAAGCCGTGCAGGCCCCTTCCTCCAGCTCGGCGCTCTCATTGGCACCGCTGCCAGCCAGGATCAGCGCAAACTTGGCATTTTCAGCCTTGGCCGGAAAATAGAACAGGCCGGTGTTGTTTTTGGTGCGGTCCGCCGCCTTTTCCGCATCCGTGTAGAACGAGTGGGTGACCTGAACGCCATTGTTGTAGTTCTCAATGACCAGATTCAGCCCCTTGGCACAGCCTTCGGCCACATACTCGTTGGTGTAGCCCTCCACAGTGGTCATCTCCCACAGGGCCTGACCCGGCGGGCAGTCCTTATCCTGCGAGTAGGTGTAGAAGCCGGAGTTCTTGATGCCCGGGTTGCTGCGCACTTCCTTCATGGTGGTCTGAGCCGTGATGGTGGGCTCTCCCTTTTCCATCACGGCACCGGCGGGCAGGGCCAGCAGAGCCAGCAGACACAGCACCATCGCAACGATTCGTTTTGCCTGTTTCATGTTCCGTTCCTTTCCCCCGGCACCGCCCTGATTGCATTTTCCCACACAGAGGACTATAATATGAGACTGCACAGGCGGCACCGGTTGGTTTTTTTCTATTGTATCACACCCGCCGGTATTGTCAAAACAAATCTGCCCACAAAATCCATGCGTTGTGATCTCCGCGCTTCCGGGGGCCGGGTATTCAGATTCCGGACACTCTGCCCGGTCTGAGGTGAACAGGTTTCCATTGTGATTTGCGGCAGATTCTGCTATACTGAAAAGAGATATTGCACACGCAATGAGGGGAAACCGGAGCACTGCGGCTCCGGTCAGAATAGGAAATATGAGTGAGATCACAGTCCGGCCCATGATGCCGGAGGATTGGACTGCCGTGTCCAAAATATATCTGGAGGGCATTGCCACCGAGCACGCCACCTTCCAGACCAACTGCCCGCCCTACACCGCCTGGGACGCATCCCATACCAGGGAATGCCGGCTGGTGGTGCTGGACGATGGGGTCGTAGCCGGCTGGGCAGCCCTGCATCGGGTAGACCCCCGCTGGTGCTACCGCGGCGTGGCCGAGGTGAGCATCTATGTCGGGGAGAAATTCCGGGGCAAGGGGCTGGGCTATCATCTGCTCACAGCGCTCTGCCGTGAGGCCGAACAGGCCGGGTACTGGACGCTGCAGTCCACGGTACTGCAGGACAACGCCCCCTCCCGGGGCCTGCATCTGAAATGCGGCTTCCGCGTGGTGGGCCGCCGGGAGCGCATTGCCCGGGACTGCCACGGCCGCTGGCTGGACACCTACCTGATGGAGCGGCGGTGTGCAGCGGACGAACCGACGGGCTATAAAAAGCTGTAAGGCGCTTTTTGTGGGAAAGATTTACAGTTTCTTCAAAAAGTGACCTTGAAAATCCACAAAAATATGATATACTAACGTAACGATACCAAAGCGATAGAAAGGAGGCGCGCGGAATGGCACCGACCAAAGAGCGTCCGGCAACCAAGACGATTGCCACAAACCGGGAAGCGCGCCACGAGTACTTCGTTCTGGAAGCGCTGGAGACCGGCGTTGAGCTGAAAGGCACCGAGGTCAAGAGCCTGCGTGCCGGCGGCGTGAACCTGAAAGACAGCTGGGTCGATATTGAGGACGGCGAGCTGCTGGTCAAGGGAATGCACATCACTCCCTACGACCACGGCAACATCTTCAATCAGGACCCCATGCGGGTGCGGCGGCTGCTGGCCCACAAGAATGAGATCCGACGGCTGCACCAGCAGTGCAAGCTGCAGGGTTACACTCTTGTGCCGCTTTCGCTCTACTTCAAGCATGGCCGCGTCAAAATGGAGCTAGGCCTGTGCAAGGGCAAAAAGCTCTATGATAAGCGCGCAGATGCCGCCAAGCGCGATGCCAAGCGCTCCATCGACCGGGCCGTTAAATCCAACGGCGTTTACTATTGATTTCAGGCAGCATTCCTGCCCGGAAACTTCAAAGCTTACCCACACCGCAAGGTGTGTTTTATGGGGGCGTAAAGGTTTCGACGGGGGGAGCGAGGCCTGGGCAGCGGGTAGCAGTGGGGGACCTGCTTTAAACTCCTCCAAAAAATTAACTGACAACAATAATTATCAGTTGCTCGCAGCCTGAGTGCTGCGCGTTCC
>ERZ773277.2965-NODE-2965-length-10562-cov-3.990578_pt1 | contig 10562 bp, 7 predicted proteins | sample MGYA00511957_ERZ773277 | MGnify/ENA primary metagenome ERZ773277 (study PRJEB29015, sample SAMEA2737800) | human gut metagenome | biome: human gut; feature: human-associated habitat; material: faeces | place: China | collected 2012 ... | reverse complement strand
CGGAGTTCTGGAAACGCTCGGCGTTCGCATCCGGGCGGAACAGCCAGGTGGAGCCGTCGGCATGACGGTAAGCCTTGAGGCCCTCGAAGCACTCCTGTGCGTAGTGCAGCACGGAAGCACCCGGATCCATCTTGAGCGGTGCGTACGGTTCGACGCGGCGGTCGGACCAGCCTTCGCCCTTGGTCCAGGTCATGTGGGTCATGTTGTCGGAGAACACCTGGCCGAAAGCCGGCTTGTCGATGAGGGACTGACGCTTCTCATCGGATGCGGGGTTGTCGTTCGGCAGTACGGTGAACGGTTCGGCGAGCTTGTCGAGCGCTGCCGGATCGTGGTGCGTGTTTTCAGTCATTACTAGCTACTTCTTCTTGACTTTGGCGGCCCGAAAGCCACCATATGGGGTGTGTGCTGTGCGCTTGTGGCGCGAGCTCTGTTGCATACTTTTGCACACCCATGTGTTACTCGTGTGGCAGAGTTCACATGGTGAAAAACGAAGAAGCCCGCACCGTTCTCAACGGCTGCGGGCTTCCACGTTTCAGTTATGTTCTGAATTGTTCGCTATCGAAGCGATCGACTCACTTGGCGTCGGCAGCCGGAGCAGCAGCGTCGGCAGCCGGAGCAGCAGCTTCCGGAGCGGCGGTGGACTCAGAAGCATCTTCCGGCACCTCAACGGTGACGACGGACTCTTCCGGGTCCTCAACGTCGAGCTCAACGCCTTCAGGCAGAACAACGTCCTTAGCGAACACCTTGGTGCCGTCGGTTAGGCCCTCGACGCTCACAACGATCTTCTCAGGCAAGTTGGCGACGTCAGCGCGAACCTTGAGCTCCTGAATGTCGACGAATGCCACAGCAGCGCCCTTCGGGGTGCCTTCAACGAAGACCGGCACCTCGACGTCGATCTTCTCGCCGGCCTTGACCTCAAGGAAGTCAACGTGCTCGATGATGCGCTTGACCGGGTTCTTCTGCACGTCCTTGACGACGGCCATCTTGGTGTTGCCGTCGAAGGCGATGGTGAACAGGGCGTTGGTGTGACGCAGGGCCAGGGTGGTCTCGCGCATCGGCAAGGTCACGAAGGCGGGCTCTTCGCCGCCGGCGTAGATGGTGGCCGGAATCTTGTTGGCAACGCGCAGACGACGAGCAACGCCCTTGCCGAACTCGGAACGGGCCTCGCCCTCAAGCTTAATGGTGGTAGCCATAATGGATACTCCTTGTAGTTTCGTTTCGTTCTGTCTCGCTCAGACGCCACGACACGCCGAAAGACACCCTACAAGGAGTGAAATACACCGAGTCGATAACGGAAGCTGTGTCATGTGTCAGCACGCACACTTCCCTCGCCAAAGCAACAATTGTCAAGTATACGCCAACTCCGGACTTTGGCGCGGTGATGCTTCGATGACACTGCATCCCGGCCGTCCCAGCCACGTCAACGTACGGTTTCCGCGAAATAATCCCTAACTTTGTGAAGAACGTACGCTTACCCGTTCTCATCGTACGGTTTCCGCGAAATCGTCCGCCATTTCGCGAAAATCGTACGCTCAGCGACACTCAGTGTACGGTCTTTCACGAAGTTGGGGATGATTTCGAAAAGAACGTACGATGGTGAGTACCGTATCGGGAGGTTGATATGACTCGTTCGGACGACGTCATCAATGAGGATGGCCATGATGTCATCGCCACACACACTCGCGTTGTCAGGGGTATGGCTGCGGCACTTGCCGCGATAGCCGCCACAGGAGCCGGCGTCACAGCCGCGGCCGCCAACGTCATGTTCACGTTCGCGCTGGACACCAAAGCCAAACGTTCGATGTTCAACATGCCGCACGAGGAGACGCCGAAAGGCATCGAATTCGACATGTCCGAGCAGCTTGAGGCCGCCCGGTGGTTCGAGGAGGCCAAGCAATCGGTCACGCTGCGCAGCCATGATGGATTGAAACTCCACGGCTGGCTGTTGGACCCGGATTGTTCCGACCCACAGCCGCATCTATACGCGATCTGCTGCCATGGCTATGCCGGAGAGCCCGCGGAAATGGCCAAATGGGCGCATCGCTATGCGCAACTCGGTTTTACGGTCCTGCTACCCGCGCAGCGCGCCCATGAGTTGAGCGAAGGGCGTTACGTGGGTATGGGATTGCTGGAAAGCGACGATCTGTTGGGCTGGGTTTCGCTGATCACCGCAGCTGATCCGGATGCACGCATTCTGTTGCATGGCAATTCGATGGGCGCCGCCACGGTGATGATGGCGGCCGGCGATGCGCGACTCCCCCGCAATGTCATCGCCGCGATTTCCGATTGCGGATACAGTTCCGTGGTTTCGCAGTTTACGGATAATGCCGAGGAGATGTTCCGTTTGCCGCACTCGTTGGCCGCGCTGCTGGTCAAAGTGGCCAGTCATGTGTCTAAACGCAAGGCCGGATACCGGTTTGAGGACGCCTCCTGTGTGAAGGCATTACGGCACGCGACTATTCCGATGATGTTCATTCATGGTGGAGCGGATACTTTTGTCAATCCGAAGTATCTGGACATCAATTACAACGCCTGCGCCAGCATCGACCGCGAGAAGCTGCTGATTCCCGGCGCCGACCACACGATGAGCGCCAGCATCGATCCGGACCGCTATTGGCGTCGCGTTAACAGCTTTGTTAAGCGGGTGTTTGGGCTGTAGTAGATATAGAGCTCGGCTCCCCTCTGTGAGGGGAGCCGCCAGCGAAGCTGACTGAGGGGAGCACCCGCGTATGGGCTACTCCCCTCAGTCTCACTCCGTTCGACAGCTCCCCTCACAGAAGGGAGCCAAGAATGGTTACGCGAGCAATTCCTTGACGGCGGCGATGACGGACTGCAGACTCTTCTTCGCGTCACCGAACAGCATCTGGGTGTTGTCTTCGAAGTAGAGCTCGTTCTGGATGCCGGCGTAGCCCATACCGCGGCCGCGCTTCATGACCACGACGTTCTGGGACTTGTCGACGTCGAGAATCGGCATGCCGGAGACCGGGGTGCCGGGACGGCGAGCAGCCGGGTTGGTCACATCGTTGGCGCCGACGACCAGAGCCACGTTGGCCTGCGGGAACTGCGGGTTGATCTCATCAAGATCCACGAGCTCCTCGTAGGGCACGTTGGCCTCGGCCAGCAGCACGTTCATGTGGCCAGGCATACGGCCTGCGACCGGGTGAATGGCGTAGGAGACTTCCACGCCGTGGCCCTTGAGCAGTTCGCCGAGGTCGGCGAGCTCGCGCTGGGCCTGAGCCTGAGCCAGACCGAAGCCGGGCACGAAGATGACCTTCTGCGCGTAGACGAGCTGAACGGCCAGATCGTCCGGCGTGGTCTCCTTCATGGTGCCTTCCGGACCGTCGCCAGCAGCGGCGGCGTCAGCACCACCGCCGAAGCCACCGGCCAAGACGGAGAGCAGCGGGCGGTTCATGGCCTGAGCCATGAGGATGGACAGGGTCACACCTGCGGAACCGACGAGTGCGCCGGCCACGATCAGGGCGACATTGTCAATCGCCAGACCGGACATAGCCACAGCCGTACCGGTGCAGGCGTTGAGCACGGAGATCACCACCGGCATATCGGCGCCGCCGATCGGAATCACGAAGACCAAGCCGTAGCACAGGGCGAACACGGTGGTCAGAATCGACCACAGCAGACGCTGTTCGGGCTGGACGCACAGCATGACCAGCGAGGCGACGGACAGCACGGCGAACAGAATGTTCCATACGCCCTTGCCCGGCAGGTTCAGCTTCTTGACCCACTTGATACCCTGCAGCTTGCCGGCAGCGATGAGCGAGCCGGTGAAGGTCACAGAACCGATGAGAATACCGAGACCAGCGGTGATGAGCACCACGATGTCCGGGGTGCCTTCCTTGGTCAGGATGTCGTTCAGGGCCACGAGTGCGGCGGCGCCACCACCCACGGTATTGAACACGGAGACCAGCTGCGGCATATCGGTCATCTTCACCTTCTTGGCGGAGACGACACCGGCCACGGCACCGATCAGGATGCCGACGACCAGCACCACCACGGCGACAATGTTCACGAAGCCCTTGGCGAAGAGCACGATGAACGCCATGAGCACGGCCACGACCATGCCGAACGCGGAGATCTGGTTACCCTTGCGGGCGGTCTTCGGCGAATTCATGAAATGCAGACCGACCACAAACAGGACGGCAGAGAACAGGTAGACGAACCAAGCGACGATGTCGATGGCGCCAACGGTTGCGGAGGTCATTACTTCGACTCCCCCTTCTTCTCGTTCTTGCTGGACTTGAACATCTCAAGCATGCGGTCGGTGACCACGTAGCCACCAACGACGTTCATGGTGCCCAGCACAGCGGCCAGGAAGATGAACACGTAGGCCAGCGGGCTATTGGCTTCGGCTGCCACGATCACAACGCCGACGATGACGATGCCGTGGATGGAGTTCGCGCCGGACATAAGCGGCGTGTGCAGGGTGGCGGGCACCTTGCCGATGACCTCGATGCCGATGAGCAGCGCGAGGACGAACAGGGTAATGGAAACGACGAGAGTAGGCATGGTATTCCTTCTTCCTTACTTCTCGGACTTCTCGGCATCGGCAGCAGCTGCCGGGGCGGCGGCGCGGCCGGCAACCACCAGCGCGTCGTCGAGTTCTTCGGTGAGATCCTGGCCGAGCTTGCCGTCACGCACGAAGTGCACGAGGATGTCGGCCACATTGCGCGAAAGCAGGTTGGATGCGGTGGTGGCGACGCCGGAGGCCAGGTAGGGAGCGCCGATCAGCTTGACACCGCCCTCGGTGACCTGCTCACCAACGGCGGAGCCTTCGACGTTGCCGCCGAGGTCGGATGCTGCGCAGTCCACGATCACGGCACCACGCTTGAGACCCTTGACGCCGGCTGCGGTGAGCAGCACCGGGGGCTTACGGCCCGGGACCTTGGCGGTGGTGATGATGATGTCAAAGCCGGCGGCCTTTTCGTCGACGGCAGCCTGCTGCTGAGCCTGCTCTTCGGCGCTCAGCGCGCGGGCATAACCGCCCTCGCCCTGGCCCTTGGAGAAGTCAAGTCCCAGATCAAGGAACTTCGCGCCGAGGGACTCGACCTCGCCCTGGGAGGCGGGACGCACGTCGTACGCGGTGACGACCGCGCCAAGACGCTTCAGCGTACCGATGGCCTGCAGGCCGGCGATGCCGGCACCGAGCACCAGCGCCTTAGCCGGGCGAATCGTGCCGGCGGCGGTGGTCATCATCGGCAGGAAGGAACCGTAAGCATCGGCGGCGGTGATGGCTGCCTTGTAGCCCATCACGGAGTTCTGAGAGGTCATCTCATCCATGGACTGGGCGCTGGAAAGCTTACGGGGCAGCTTTTCGATGGCGATGCCCACCAGACCGGCCTTCTCGAGCGCGGCCACGTAATCGGCATCGGTGAAGGAACCGAGCATGCCAATGACCCACTGGCCGGCCTTGAGCTTGGCCACGGTCTCGGCGGACGGTCGGTCCACAAAACCGAGCGCGTCGGCTTCGGCGAGCACCTCGTCACGGCTGGTCACCTTCGCACCGGCCTTTTCGTAATCCTCATCGGTGTAGTCGGCAGCAATGCCGGCACCTGCTTCAATCAGTGAGGAGACACCGCTCCTCTTCAGCCGGGTGACGATATCCGGCGTCAGCGCGACGCGGGATTCCGTTTCGGACGTTTCGTTCAAAACGCCGAACACCACGGTGGCTTCTGGGTTTTGCGCCATGAGAGCCCTTTCTTGTTCTGCTTCAAAATGGACATGGTTATCCGCATAGTAAGTGTAGCCGGAAGGTAAAGACCATGACTTGAGATTCCGCCAATCGAAACAGAAACGAACCCGAAATTAGTGAGAAATACGAATGTGTCCATGTGCATTGCGGATGAATTGCTCGGAAGCCGTCCAACAATCACCTGGCATCGATTAGCAACCAACCGCTCAATAATTATCGACAATCACCGTTTCGCAGCTCACGGTTACTCAACAATATCGGGACCTGTGCAATATTTTGCCACGCACTCCCCTAACCAGCCAGAATCCTACGGTTGCGTAAGGTGACGAGTTCGGTTTGGGCGATTACAATTTGAACTTTGAGAAGCGTTCGCCTCATGGCTGGACGACACTGAAAGGTTTACAGGAGCAAGACTTGTCGGTTATCAATTCCTTCACGCAGCACACTATCAATCTCACCCGTAAGGCGCTCAGGTTGGGATCCGACTTCGTCCACCCGGTCCACGACGACACTCCGGACGAGCCCGATTACCTGTCCAACGCCGACGTGCCGGTCGAGGCCAATATCGCTTTGCCTCACAGCGACGATTGGGACGACGGCCACCTGACCGTCACCGACATCGACCCCGCCACCGGCCTGCTCACCACCTCCACCGAAGGCAATCCGCCGCTGGACGAAGGTACGTCCATCTACGACCTGTATGCGGACCGCGCCGAACGTATGGGCGATGAGCCGCTGTACACCTACAAGTCCGGCAACGATTGGGTGACCGTCACCGCCAACGAGTTCCTGGCTGACGTGCGTGCCGTGGCCAAGGGCCTGATTCATTACGGCCTGAAGAAGGGCGATGCCGTGGCATTCATGTGCCGAACTTCCTACGACTGGGACCTGACCGACGCGGCGATCATGGCGTGCGGCGGCGTGCTCGCCACCATCTACGACACCGATTCCGCCGAGCAGATTCGCAATATCGTCAACAACTCCGATGCCCGACTGCTGATCGTGCAGGACACGGACATGCGTAAGAAGGCGGATGGGGCCGTCGAAGAGTGCCCGTCCCTGGAGCACATCATCACCATCGAGACCGGTGGCTTGGACGAGATCAAGGCCTACGGCACCACGGTCTCGGACGAGGAGCTGGACGAGCGCATCGATTCGGTCAAGAAGACCGACCTGTGTTCCATCGTGTACACCTCCGGTTCCACGGCCGCGCCGAAGGGCGTGGAAATGACCCATGAGCACTACTGCCAGACCGCGCTGAATCTGCCGACCTACATGCCCGAACTGCTGCACGACAAGAAAAACACCATCCTGTTGTTCCTGCCGCAGGCCCATTCCTTCGCCCGCGCCATCAACTACATTGTCGTGGCCTCGAACGTGCACATCTATATCGCAGCCGGCATCAAGACGCTGATCAGCGACCTGCAGGTGGCCAGGCCATCCATCATGATCGTGGTGCCGCGTGTGCTGGAGAAGGTGTACAACGCCGCATCTCAGAAGGCCGGACACGGTCCAAAGGGCGTGGTGTTCGCCTCCGCCGTGGTGGCCGCGCAGAACTATATGAAGGAAGTCTCCACCAATGGCAAGGCGGGTGCACTGACCCGCACTCGCCGCGCTGCCTTCGATCCGATTGTCTACTCTTCGCTGCGCGAAGTGCTCGGCGGTCGCGCCAAGTGGATTGTGGCCGGCGGTGCCCCGCTTGACCCGGAACTGCTGGCCTTCTTCCGTGGCGCGGGTGTGCCTGTATACGAGGGCTATGGTCTGACCGAGACCACCGCACCGTGCGCGTTCAACCCGCTGGGTACGCCGTTCCACGCTGGTTCCGTGGGCATCGCATTCCCCGGATTCTCCCTGCGCATCGCCGAGGACGGCGAAATTCAGGTCAAGGGTCGTGCCGTGTTCCCGCGCTATCACAAGAACGACGAGGCCACTGAGCTGTCGTTCACCGAAGATGGCTGGTATGTCACCGGCGACTTGGGCCGTATCGACAACGATGGCTTCCTGTACATCACCGGTCGTAAGAAGGATCTGATTATCACTGCAGGTGGTAAGAACGTCTCCCCCGGCCCGATCGAGGAAGTCATTCAGCGTTGCGAGTTCGTCTCCCAGGCGCTGGTGCTGGGTGATAAGCGTCCGTTCATCTCCGCATTGGTGACGCTGGACGAGGAGTCGCTGCGCCCGTGGCTGGCCGCCAAGGGTCTGGACGAGAACATGCCGCTGGAGGATGCCGCCAAGAACGCCGCCGTGCGCGCCGAAGTGCAGAAGTGGGTCGATCAGGCCAACGAGGGCGTCTCCCGCGCCGAGTCCGTGCGCAAGTTCATCATCCTGCCCGAGGAGTTCACTCAGGAAAACGGCCTGATGACCGCTTCCATGAAGGTGATTCGTCCCAAGGTCATCAAGCGCTACTCCACCCTCCTCAACACCCAGATGTACACGAAGCGGAAGTAAACCGTATAGCAAAAGCTCCCTCTGACGAGGGAGCTTTTTTCGTCTATACGCCTTAGAAGCCCAGGCGCTCCAGCTGCTTGGGGTCGGACTGCCAGCCTTTGGCTACCTTGACGTGGAGGTCGAGCTTGGCTTTTTGGCCGACGATGCGGTTGACCGGGGTGCGCAGCTTCTTCTTGACGTAGGTGAGGTTCGAGGCGCCCTTGCCGATGATGATCGGCTTCTGGGAGTCACGCTCCACGTAAATGGACACGTTGACCTGCGCCTTGCCGTCATAGCCCTGACCGGTCTCGTTGTCTTCCGGATAGTCGATGGAATCAACCACCACGGCCAGCGAATGCGGCAGCTCGTCGTCCAGGGTCTCAAGGAACGCACCGCGCACGAGTTCGGCGATGGTGTCTTCCGGACGCTCCTCGCTGATCTGATCGTCCGGGTACATCTGCGGACCCTCGGGCGTGTGCTCAATGAGCACGTTCTTCACTTCAGCCAGATTGTCGTGCTTCAGAGCGCTCACCGGCACGATGTCCGAGAAATCGGCGAAATCGTTGATTTCGATGAGCTTGTTGATGAGTTGCTGACGGCCAAGCTCGTCGATCTTGGTGACGATGGCAATCAGCGGGATGCGCCACTTGAACGTACCGTCCTCACGCTTGGTGGCGAAGTCGGTACGCAGTCGGGAGAGAATACGCTTGTCGCCGGGGCCGATTTCCTGATCGGCGGGCAGCAGGAAGGCCACCACGTCCACATCGGCCAGAGATTCGTCGACCACGTCGTTCAGACGCTGGCCGAGCAACGTACGCGGACGGTGAATACCGGGCGTGTCCACGAGCACGAGCTGCGCGTGGTCGGCGGTCAGGATGCCGCGGATCGCCTTACGGGTGGTTTCCGGGCGAGAGGATGCGATGGCGATCTGCTTGCCGATCAACGCGTTGATCAACGTGGATTTGCCGACGTTCGGGCGGCCGACCACGGCCACGAATCCGGAGCGATACGGCACGTCCTGCTTGGTCACGTTCGCCGTTTCACCGGTCGCGTCGACTTCGGCAACGCCGGCAACATCGGAAGCATCGGTAACGTCAATGTCATCGACGTCGTTCGTGCTGTTGTTCTGATCGGTCATATCACTCCTTGCTGGCGGTATCATCGCCTTCGACGGGCTCGCCGTCAGTTTCCTCATGGGTCTTGTTATTTTCCTCGCCGCCCTCGACGTGCGCCGGTTCTACGACGATGGTGGACACCTTCTTGCGGCGTCCGGCGGAGTCCACGGCGGTCAGTCGCAGACCGCGCGTCACAGCCGAGGCACCGACAATCGGCACTCGGCCCAGAATCTTGGTCAGCAGGCCGTACACGGTATCGACATCGTCCTCATCAATGTCGATCTCGAAGATCTCCTCCAGATCGGCAATCGGCGTACGGGCGGGCATCTTCCACTTGTTGTCTCCGATTTTCTCCGGCTCAGTACGCTGGGTGCGGTCGTGCTCGTCTTCCAGCTCGCCGACGATCTGTTCGATGGCATCCTCGATAGTCACCATGCCGGCGATGCCGCCGTACTCATCGACCACCACGGCCACATGCTGGCGGGAACGCTGCATCTCATGGAACAGGTCGTCCACCGGCTTGGATTCGGGAACAAGCAGCGGCTGCCGGACGATGGATTCGACCGCGCGCTCCATGGCCGCCGGGTTGAAGGCGGTGGCACGCACGGCATCCTTCAAATAGGCCACGCCGATCAGGTCATCCACATCCTCACCGATCACCGGCACGCGGGAGAAGCCGGAGCGGGAGAACAGTTTCAGCGCGGAAGACAGTGTGGAGTCGCGCTCCATGCAGATCATATCGGTGCGCGGCACCATGATCTCGCGAGTCAACGTATCAGACAGGGTGAGCACGTTGCGCAACATTTCGGAGACTTCCGGATCGAAGTCGTTGGACTCCACCAGTCGGTCGATGGCGGCCTTGCCCTGCTCGAGCTGAATCTTCTCAAGCTCCTCGTCGTCGGACAGATCGGAGTCCTTGGAGCGGCGGCCCGGTCCCTTGGAACCGGACTTGTCGCCACCGATGCGTGCGAACGGCGTGAGCTTGGTGGCCAACGACACGATGCGCGAGTTGGAAATCATGATGCCGACCGGCTTGGCCATGCCGGCGGTGCGCGGGCGGACCAGTACGGAGACCACGGCTACGATAATCGCGAACAGGAATCCGGAGAGCAGTTCAATCCACAGTTCCGCACCCCACAGGGATGCGATGGAAGACACCAGTACGCCGTCGAGCACATTGCAGGCGATGCGGAAGAACGCACAGCTGCCGGCGGTGGCGTAACGGTCGGCGATGAGCCGTTGCACGCGATGAATCTTGTCGATCTTCTTCATCTTGAGGAACTGGCTTGCTTCGGAGTCGGTCTGCACCTCGA
>ERZ773277.2959-NODE-2959-length-10584-cov-2.529965_pt1 | contig 10584 bp, 9 predicted proteins | sample MGYA00511957_ERZ773277 | MGnify/ENA primary metagenome ERZ773277 (study PRJEB29015, sample SAMEA2737800) | human gut metagenome | biome: human gut; feature: human-associated habitat; material: faeces | place: China | collected 2012 ... | reverse complement strand
GCTCGTGGGCTGTCTGATGCTGGGTAACCTGATGAAGGAGTGCGGCGTGGTGGATCGCCTGAGCAAAACGGTGCAGAACGAACTGATGAACATCGTGGTGATCTTCCTCGGCCTGACCGTCGGCGCCACGGCGACCGCCGAAGCGTTCCTGAATTTCCGCACGCTGGGCATCCTCGTGCTGGGCGTCATCGCCTTCTGCCTGGGAACCGCCGGCGGCGTGCTGCTGGCCAAGTTCATGAACCTGTTCAGCAAAGAGGAGAACAAGATCAACCCGCTGATCGGTTCGGCCGGCGTGTCGGCCGTACCGATGGCCGCCCGCGTGTCGCAGATCGAAGGACAGCGCGAAAATCCGGGCAACTACCTGCTGATGCACGCCATGGGGCCCAACGTGGCCGGCGTGGTCGGTTCGGCCGTCGCCGCAGGTATCCTGCTGTCGTTCCTCGGCTAAGGGAACGCCCCGAAAAGAGAGGAGCGCGGATTTCGAAATCCACGCTCCTCTCTCTTTATTCCGGCTGCGACTCCCTGCGCAACCGTTCGGCCAGTTCGGGCATCCCGACGGCCGCCCGCTCGCGCAGATGAGTCAGCGGATTACGGATCGTCCGCACGTCGGGAGCGCCAGGGTCGACCAGATAGATCGGCACCCCGGGACGGACGTAATGCACCAGCGAAGCCGCCGGATAGACCGCCAGCGACGTTCCGACGACGATCAACACGTCGGCCGCCGCCGCAATCCGCACCGCATGGTCGAACTGGGGAACCGCCTCGCCGAAAAAGACGATATGCGGACGCAGCAGCGCCCCGTCGGGGGCCGTGGCATCCAACGGCTGTTCCCACCCTTCGATCGGAACGATCAACGCGGGATCGCGCGAGGAGCGGAGTTTCCGCAGTTCGCCGTGCAGATGCGTCACACGGGTCGAACCGGCGCGTTCGTGCAGGTCGTCTACATTCTGGGTGATGACCTCGACGTCGAAATCCGCCTCCAATCCCGCGATGGCCAAATGAGCCGCATTGGGACGGGCCGCCAGCATCTCGCGGCGGCGTTTGTTGTAAAATTCGATCACCAGCCGGCGATTGCGCGCCAGCGCCTCGGGCGTACAGACATCCTCGATCCGGTAATCGGCCCACAATCCGTCGGCATCGCGGAAGGTGGACAGTCCGCTGTCGGCACTCACGCCGGCTCCGGTAAAGACTACGACTTTTTTCATCTCGAATGATCGATTCGGCGGCATCCGCCGCATTCCGTCCATAAAGGTAGGCAAAATCCGGAAACGATCCAATGCCGTACTCGAAAAAGAGGCGCATATTTCCGTCGTACGACAGCCGATTCCGACACTCCCGAACCGAACATCCGATTCCGCCGCGATCGATCCCCAGGGATGAATTTACACTCCGTTCCGTCAGGCGGACTCCGCACGCACGCTCCGCCGCACCGATTCGTCGACGCGCTCCATCCTCAGCAAACGACATCTTTCCGGTGCGAAACCGCCGCCGCCACCGGACGCCTCCTCAGCCGACAACGGTACTCTTCCGGAAGCCCCTCCGCAACCCTCTTCCGGAAAAAAGAGGCTGCGAAAAACGAAGCGAATGATCAATATGTCTGAAAAAATCGTTATTTTCGCTTATCATATTCATTCCACTTAATTCAGTTTTCATGATGAAAAGTCATCTCATTTTGCGGTTGCATCGGATAATTCTGATCGCCGCGCTGTTTTTGGCTGCATCTTGCAAAGAGGACGATACCTCCGTGCAACTGAAAGCTCCTCAAACCCTTACGGCAATCCCTTCCGAAACATCGCTCCTGATCGAATGGGGGGGGGTGGACGAAGCTGCCGCCTATGAACTGGAAGCCCGCAGCGACGACTACGCCTTCTCCACCCGTGTCGAAGACACCCGTTACGAGTTGACCGGACTCGAAGCATACACCGAATACGAGGTACGCATCCGCGCGCTGGTCGTTTCGGGCAACTACCTCGATTCGGAATGGAGCGCATGGGAGCGGTTCAAAACCCTCGACAAGACGATCGCCGACGAATTCGACGGAGGCAGCGGCACGGAAGAAGATCCCTACCTAATCGCACGGCCGTCGCAACTGGCCCTGCTGGCACAATGCGTCAACGAACAGACGGCCGGCTATTTCGAACCGGACGTCCACTACCTGCTGACGGCCGATCTCGATCTTTCCGGCTATGAAAACTGGACGCCGATCGGTACCGGCCCGCAAGACGGAAGGTATCCCTACGAGAATCCCGAGAAGGCATTCCAAGGCGTTTTCGACGGAGGCGGCCACACCGTGAACAACCTAAACGTCGCTTACACGGGTGCGACGACCTTCACGAGCGTCGGACTCTTCGGAGTGAACGACGGCACGATCAGGAATCTTCACGTCGCGGGCACAGTCTCCGCGACGACATCCTGCACCGACAAAAGCTATGTGATCGCCGGCGGCATCGTCGGTTTCAATATCATCGCCTACGAGGACGCCATGAACACCCGTCCGGGTTCGGGAGCCATCGAGCACTGCTCCTTCACGGGTTCGGTATCGGCATCGTGCGGCAACGACCCGACGGGCACGGCCGACGCAGGCGGCATCTGCGGCATGGCCGAGTCGGGAAACATCGACTTCTGCGAAACGACGCTCGACGCGGCACACACGATCAGAACCGAGGGCGGCGAAATCTCGATGACCGGCGGCATCGCCGGATCCATGAACGGCGGACGCATCTCCGCCTGTACCTTCACCGGTACGGGAGTTCTCGAAGCAGCCTTCAACACCGTCCCCGAAGGCTATTACGTCTATGCCCAAGCGGGCGGCATCGTCGGTTCGACCGCCGAGGCCTCGATCGAAAGCTGCACGGCGGATTTCGGCGGCTCGCTGCTCGTTCCGAAAGGCGGGGAAGCAACTTGCAACGCGGGCATCGTCTGCGGCAATTCCGGAAGTTCCATCACCGACTGTACCGCAAAATTTACGGGCGACGCCTCAATCGAGAGCAACGGCGCCATCAGCTTCGGCGGCGCTGTCGGATCGCTCTCCGGCGTCGGTGAATGCGCCGTCTCGCTCGTTTCGACCGAAATGGGTGGAACGGTGAAGATCGCCCAGGGCGACGAATATTCCGACGTACATGTCGGCGGTGTCTTCGGATCGGCTTCGAACGCTACGGCGTCGGCTTGCGACGCTCTCCTATCGGGCGACATCGAAATCTCTTCGAATGTCGCCGACGGCACGACCAACGTCAACGTGGGCGGTGTATGCGGCAAAAGCGGTATGCTGACGGCCGGCTGCCACGCCGAATGGACGGAGAGCGCACACGTGAAAATCGCCTCCGACCGGAGCAATTTCGGCGGCGTGACAGGCCTGACACAGGCTGAAAGCAACTATGCCTTCCTCGTCGGATGCTATGCCCTCTGCAAGGGCCGCGTAGAGATCGAGCCCAAGAACGGCACGGACTACACGGCCAACGCAGGCGGTATCGCCGGAACCTTCTCAGGCTACTCCATGATCTACCCCGTCGTCATGGAAATCCCTGCCTATATGGACGGTTGCTACGCCCTCGTCGAAACCGACTTTTCGCTCTCCGGCGGCACGGCCCGCGGCGTGGCCGGCGCATCGGAGGCCGCTCTGCTCAACGGCGTGTTCTGGGGGTCGACGCAAGACGGCGTCTCGGAGACGCTGCCCGACAGCAAGGCTTTCGCAAGTCTCGATCAGAGCGGTTTCGAAGCGGCAATCGCCGAGATGAACGACGCGATCGCCGCTTCGATGATGGCCCAACTCGTGCAGGTCGGCTACACGTACGATACGTCTCTGGGACATCCCGTCCTGACAGGCGCCCGCTGACCGGAGCATCCCCGACCTCCATTTATAAGTTCACCCCTGCCGGAAAATCCGACAGGGGTGAGCCCTTTTCAGAAACCGTGGAGCGGTTCCCTTTCAAATGCACGCTCGTCCCGAAAAACGGAACGTTCCGCGCATCAGTGCGTGAAGACACGCCCCTTCTGCTTGACCTTGGCTTCGTAATCCAGACGCGACTGCGTGGGATATTTCAGCTTTTCGAAGCCGGCGACGGCGTTGCCGATGTCGCTCAGCAGCATGTCGGCCATATCGCGCGACATTCCCTGACGAACGACCACGCGCATGACGACCAGCGAATCAATGTTCTTCGGCATCGTGTAGGCGGGAACCATCCAGCCGCTCTGTTGGAGTACGGCCTGCAAATCGTAGAGCGTCCATTTGGCCGTCTTGTCGTACTCGGGATTCATGTACCAGATGAAGAGCGGATTTTGCAGCTCCTTCGAATAATTTTCGAAACACTTCATCTTGCCGATCTGTTCATGGCAGTAGCAGGCTACGTCCATCGAATTCTGCTGCACCTCCTTGTAACCGTCGAAGCCCAGGCGGATGAAGTTGTAGTACTGACCCAGAATCTGCGCCGCAGGACGCGAGAAGTTGAGCCCTACCTGCGTGATGTTGGCGCCCAGATAGTTGACGCTGAACGACATCTCTTCGGGCAGATACTTCTTGTCCTTCCAGACGACCCAGCCCAGGCCCGGATAGACCAGTCCGTATTTGTGTCCCGACGTGGAGATCGACCACACCCATTTGAGGCGGAAGTCCCACTTCACCTCCGGATTGAGGAACGGCAGGATGAAACCTCCCGACGCCGCATCGACGTGGATCGGAATATCGTATCCCGTCTTCTTGTTGTAGGCGTCCAGCTCGCGGTCGAGCGCCTCGATGTCGTCGTTGAGTCCCGTCCACGTCACCCCGGCGATCGGCACGATGCAAATGGTGTTCTCGTCGCACATCGCCAGAGCGTCCTTCGGATCGAGCGTCGGCTTTTCGAGCGTGAGGGGCACCGTGCGCATCTCGATCTGCCACAACTGGCAGAACTTCTCCCAGACCACCTGGAAGGCGGAGCTCATCACCAGATTGGGTTTGTCGAAGGGTTTGCCCTCGGCCTTGCGTTTCGCGCGCCAGCGCAGCCAGGCCGCGACGCCGCCCAGCATACAAGCCTCCGACGAGCCGATTCCCAGCGCGCCGGTCTTCCACTCGGCCTTTTCGGGCGAATTCCACATGTTGGCGATGATGTTGATGCACCGTCCGCACATCACCGCCACACGCGGATACTCGGTCTCGTCGATGTAGTTGACGTTGATCGCCTCGTTCATCAGGCGCGTAGCGTATTCGTCCATGTAGGTGGTGACGAAAGTCGCCAGATTCAGACGCGGCTGCGTCTGGGGATAGGTCTCGTCCTTCACCATTTGGTAGGCGATCTCAGGTGTGGTTTTGTGCTGCGGAATGTTCTGCGTCGGAGCGGGAGTGAGCATCTTTTCCGATCCGAAGACAGCCGTCGTAGCATTGGCCCGTGTCTCTTGTTTCGTGTTCATAGCGGTAATGTGTTTAAAAATTACAAGGTGCGTAAATCCATAAACTATGCCACTCGGAGGCCATTTCCGAAGACCGGAGGGACCTCGTCGCCGAAAACACCTCTCTTCGGCTGCACCTTAAACACTTCGCCCCGACAGAATCGAACATGCGTTTGCTTCTGCGCTCGACTTTTCGTACTTTGGCTTGCGCCGTAGATACTCCGTCTCGGCAGAATCAAACATACGTTTGCTTCTGCGCTCGACTTTTCGTACTTTGGCTTGCGCCGTAGATACTCCGTCTCGGCAGAAACAAACATGCGTTTGCTTCTGCGCTCGACTTTTCGTATCTTTGACTGCGCCGAAGATAGGTCGCTCCGCAAAAACGCAAATAAATCTGCCTTCGCATCCGGCTTATTCGTACCTTTGGCTAACGTTATGAACGAAACATTCTCTCTTTTCCTCTGGGCGATGACCGTACTGGCACTCGCGGTGTTCGTCGCACTCCATTTCGTCGAAGCGGGATACGGCTACCTCTTCAACCGAAAATTCGGGCCGGGCATCCCCAACCGTATCGGATGGATGGCGATGGAGTCGCCCGTCTTCATCGCCATGTGCATCCTGTGGCTCTGCTCCGACCGTGCACTCGAAGCGGGACCGCTGGCACTTTTCATCCTCTTCCAGAGCCACTACCTGCAACGGTCCTTCGTCTTCCCACTGCTGATCCGCGGGAGGTCGCAGATGCCGCTGGGAATCGTTCTGATGGGGATGGTATTCAATACGCTCAACGCCCTGATGCAGGGCGGCTGGATCTTCTACGTCTCCCCCGCCGGCTACTACGACGGTTGGTTCGCACGTCCCTACATCTGGGTCGGCGGTGCGCTGTTCATCGCCGGCATGGTCATCAATCTCCGCTCCGACCGCATCATCCGCCACCTGCGCCGGCCGGGCGATACGCGCCACTACATCCCCTACGGCGGAATGTTCCGCTATGTCTCGTCGGCCAACTACTTCGGCGAACTGCTCGAATGGATCGGTTTCGCCGTCGCGTCGTGGTCATGGGCCGGCGCGGTATTCGTCGTCTGGACGTTCGCCAATCTGGCGCCGCGATCGGCCTCGCTCTACAAACGCTACGAGCAGGAGTTCGGCGAGGAGTTCACCTCGCTGCACCGCAAACGCATCCTTCCTTTCATCTATTGATTCCATGGAAAAAGAGTCGCTGTTGTTCACACCCTACAAATTAGGTCCCGTCACGCTGCGCAACCGCACGATCCGTTCGGCGGCATTCGAATCGATGGGCCGCGCCTACGGCCCCACCGAACAACTGAAAAACTACCACGTGAGCGTCGCCCGCGGCGGCGTGGGAATGACCACACTGGCCTACGCCGCCGTCTGTCGTAGCGGGCTGTCGTTCGAAAAACAGCTGTGGCTGCGACCCGAAATCGTCCCGGGACTGCGCGACATCACCGAAGCCGTCCACCGCGAAGGAGCCGCCGCATCGATCCAGATCGGCCATTGCGGCAACATGACGCACTACACCACGGCCGGACAGATTCCGATCGGTGCATCGTCGGGCTTCAACCTCTATGCCTACACCCCCGTGCGCGCCATGCGGCGCGACGAAATCCGACAGGTGGCCGCCGTACGAAGCGGGATTCGACTGCGTGGAAGTACACGCAGGCCACGGCTACCTCATCTCGCAGTTCCTCTCGCCCTACACCAACCGCCGCCGCGACGAGTACGGCGGCTCGCTCCCGAACCGGATGCGCTTTCTCAGGATGTGTCTGGACGAAGTAATGGAAACGGCCGCCCGCCGGAACATGGCCGTACTGGTGAAACACAACATGGAGGACGGTTTCAAGGGCGGCATCGAAATCCCCGAAAGCCTCGAAATCGCCCGCGCGATCGAAACCTACGGCGTCGACGGCATCGTCCTCTCGTCGGGTTTCGTGAGCAAGGCGCCGATGGCCGTCATGCGGGGCATCATTCCGCTCTACACGATGAGTTACTACATGCAGTGGTGGCTGCGCATCTTCGTGCGGCTCTTCGGACGGTATATGATTAAACAATACCCTTTCGAAGAGTGCTTCTTCCTGGAAAACGCCAAAAAGTTCCGCGCCGAGCTGAAACTGCCACTGGTCTACGTGGGCGGGCTGGTGAGCCGCGAAGGAATCGAACGTGCGCTCGACAGCGGGTTCGAACTGGTGCAGATGGCCCGCGCGCTGGTCAACGATCCGGCTTTCGTCGACAAACTGCGCGAGGGCGACCGCTCGACACGCAGCGCGTGCGACCATCGCAACTACTGCATCGCCCGCATGTATTCGCTCGACATGCAGTGCTGCAAACACTGCCCCGACCTGCCGCGCAAGATCCGCGAAGAACTGGCAAAACTCCCGTAACGATGAAAAAGCACACGATCGCAACCGATTCGAAGACGGCGCTCGTGACGGGCGCCGCCCACGGCATCGGCCGCTGCTATGCCGAACGGCTGGCGGCAGCGGGCTACCGGCTGATTCTCGTCGACCGCGACGGCGGCACGCTCGACACCGCACGGCAGGAGTTGGCGGCGGCGCACGGCGTCACGATTGATACCCTTGTCATGGACATGGCGCGCATGGAGGCGTCGGAGGAGCTGTACGCCGCCGTCGCACGGCTGGGCGCCGAGGTGGAGGTACTCGTCAACAACGCGGGCGTCTTCTCCTATCTCGACATCCTCGCCACCCCCGTCGAACGGATCGAACGGATGATCCTGCTGCACGACCTGACGCTCTCGAAAAACTGCCGCGCCTTCGGGGCCGACATGGCGCAGCGCGGCAGCGGATACATCCTAAACATGTCCTCCTACTCGGTCTGGATGCCCTTCCCGGGCATGGCGCTCTACACCGCCACCAAGGCCTACGTGCGCTGTTTCTCGAAAGCCTTCGCCAAAGAGGTCGCCGAGCGAGGCGTCCGCGTGACGGCCGTGTGTCCCGCCGGCGTGGCGACCGACCTCTACGGGCTCTCGCCCAAATGGCAGCATATCGGCCGGCGGCTGGGCGTGCTGATTTCACCCGACAGCTGTGCGCGGCGGGGGCTGCGCGCGCTATGGCGCGGCCGCCGCTGCATCGTCCCCGACTGGTGGAACCGCCTGTTCGTACCGCTGTTCTTCTACATGCCCGACTTCGTGACGCGCCGTATCCGCCGCTTCACGATCCGCTTCCAGCGTTGAACGGTCTCGGAGCGGGGCTTCGCCCGGCAGGAGTACGGAGCCGACGACGATAGGCGATTCCGTACCGCACGGCGGCGGCATCCGACCGGGAGAACGATTTTTCTTGCCGAAAAGTTTGTAATAACCAAAAAAGCGTGTATCTTTGCACACCGAAATCGATTGGGAAATTGGTTTCGAACGACCTCGGGGTGTGGCGCAGTCCGGTTAGCGCACCTGCTTTGGGAGCAGGGGGTCACAAGTTCGAATCTTGTTACCCCGACGATCAGAAAAAGGAAGTTCTTTCACGGGCGGAGTTCCCGTTCGATGCTTCGGCACGATCTCCGTTCGACAAGTTTTCGGGATGTAGCGCAGCCCGGTTAGCGCGCCAGCTTCGGGAGTTGGAGGTCCCGAGTTCGAATCTCGGTATCCCGACAAACTTCCTTTCAGAGCCACTGAGCGATCAGTGGCTTTTTTGTTTGCTTTTCTTTCACCGGATAATACGACGATTCTATCGACAAATCGGATATTTTCCATCTGAAAATTTGGAAAAGTCACGGGGGGGGGTAAATTTGTCCGCTTCAATTCCGAAGCAGGCAAACCGGAAAGCCGAAAGACCGGAGCAACAATCATTTTTCTATGGAAAAAGCATCTCTTCTAACCTGTTTCGCAACCGCCGCTTTGTTCTCGCTTCATTTCCTCGCTGCGGCTGCCGCCACAAACGATGCGAATGCACCGGCATCGCTCACGTCGGTCCTTCCGAGCGACAACGCCTCGGCGGAGATGGTGCACAAAAGACACACGACCGCATACTATTTCAACCAGGTCTCCTGGTTCGATTGCAATGCGGAAATTTTCGAAGACACCAGCACCGGAGATTCCTGGATCAAGATTTTCCACAACGGCTACAAAAAAGGCCGAGTCGTATCCAATCCCGATTACAATCCGCGCAAACTGACCGGAGTACTCAACAGACGCCTTTCGTCGCGCTATATGACGACGGCCGACAACGGGATGACCTATTATTTCAACTGAAAATGGGTATTCTTTTCGGAAACGAAACGAAGAAATGTCCCGAATGCGGAATGATCATCCCCTCGGAGGCCCGCAAATGTCCCTACTGCCGTACCGAATTCGGCGAGCCGAGCCTGTCGGACGACTTAAATCGGTTCGGATGTCTGGGTTATCCGTCGGTCATTCTGACGATCCTGCTATTGCTGCACACTTGCAGTTAGACAATCCGGATCGAAAATCACGAGGTGCTGTCTGAAAAAGAATCAGACAGCACCTCGTCAAAAAGCGGAGGAATCAATACACCTGCGTAATAGTGCCGGAGTACTGTACGGGATTGTACCAGACCGACGAAATGGTGAGGTTGGCGCCTCCCGACGACGAGTAGATGTCGAAGGTGAAGGTGTAATCGTTGGCCGAGAAGAGCGTGGTGGAGAAGGTCACGATCCAGCCTTCGTTGGTCTGTTCGGCACGGTACCCCTCGACCGACGGAAGCACGTAGTTGAGCACCGTGTAGTAATAGGGAGGAACATAGCCCTTGATGTAGGGAAGGCAGACGTCCACCGTGCCGTCCCAGAACCCGACCGTGAAGTTGGGATTGATCAACTGGCGCACGGGACCCGCCGGCTGACGCTGCATACTCGAAGGGTTGAACTGGAAATTGCGCGACAGGATGATCGAGTCCATGTGCTTTTCGAAGGCGGCCAGCCGTTCGGCGCGCCGCTTCACACGCTCTTCGTGGCGCTGCTCGCGCACCTCCGTGCGTTGAGATTTGGTTTGGGCCCGCTGAGACTTCGACTGCTGTTGGGCCGTAACTGCGACAGCCGATACCACTACGGCAGCGGCAGCCATCCATACGATAATACGTTTCATAGGCAAAAGAGTTTGCATTTGACCGATGTCAACGCAAACTCCTTGCCACAACATATTGCAAACCCGTCCGTTCGATAGGATTTCCGGCTGCATACCCGTTCCGTCCGGCGGTAGCTACACGGCGGCACGCCGTGATTACCGATCATACCCCACCCTAA
>ERZ773277.2951-NODE-2951-length-10600-cov-6.299953_pt1 | contig 10600 bp, 10 predicted proteins | sample MGYA00511957_ERZ773277 | MGnify/ENA primary metagenome ERZ773277 (study PRJEB29015, sample SAMEA2737800) | human gut metagenome | biome: human gut; feature: human-associated habitat; material: faeces | place: China | collected 2012 ... | reverse complement strand
CTATGCCCGTTCACACGCTGGTAAGTTGACGGTGCTATCAGGTAATGCGGCCTTTATTATTGGTGGTGAATCTGAAGAGTACTTGCAAATGTTGAGTTTGGGTAAGAATATTTTTGTGGGCTAACAATAGCCAAAAAGCCGCTGGGACTTTGTGTCTCACCGGCTTTTTTAGGCAGTTGTGGCCCCGTGCAGTAATTCTGGTACAACGTAAACCGATGTCACTGTTTCGCCAGCCAATTGCTTCATCAGTAAAGCAACCATATGTTGGGCAATGGTTGCAAGTGGTTGCTGGATCGTCGTAAGCGGCAACTCCGCTAGTTGATGGACATAGATACCATCGAAACCAACAATGCCTAAGTCGGTGGGCACTGTTAGTCCCTGGCTACGACCAGCCTGGTTTGGGACATACCCCAGTTCGGCAATCACTTTCTGGACATCAGCAATAGTCTTGGGTGATACCCTGATCAGGGTGGTTGAGAACGCGTGAGATGGTCATTTTCGAGACGTGAGCTTCCCGTACTACGTCTAATAGTGAAACCATAATGATTCTCCTCAAAACTAACGAAAACGTTTTCAAAATAATCTATCTCCATCACAACACAAAAATATGAACGAGATAAGGGCAGTCTGGGAAGGCAAAGATGTTACCGGTAACTTCAAAAAACACTTTTATTTGATCTTAGGATCGGTTATAGTTAAAATTGTGAATTAAGCGCTTACATTTGCAAACAAAAACACAATTGAGTTTATAAGGGGAACGAAAATGACAAATGAGGACACTCGTCAAAAGTTACCAACGTTACCATTACATACCATTTGGATGTTGAGTTTCGCATTCTTTGGGGTACAAATGGGGTTCTCGTTGCAGAGCTCAAACTTGGGGCGACTATTACAAACACTGGGAGCTGATCCGCACTCGCTGGGGTGGTTCTTTATCTTGCCACCGACTGCCGGCTTGCTCGTGCAACCAATTATTGGTCGTTTATCAGATAAGACATGGAACCGATTTGGTCGTCGTATGCCGTATCTGATTATTGGAGCGGTCGTGTCAGCTATCGTGATGTTCTTGTTGCCAAACGCAGGAAGCTTGGGCTTTAAAGCAACAATCGCGTTGATCTTTGGTGCCATCACTATCCTGTTTATGGGCATGGCATTCAACATGGCGATGCAACCAATCCAGATGGTCGTCGGTGACACGGTTAACGAAGAACAAAAAGGTTACGCGTATTCAGTGCAATCATTCTTAGCCAATGCTGGTTCAGTGTTAGCCTCAATTTTCCCATTCGCATTAACGGCGATGGGGGTGGCCAACACGGCTAAGCCAGGCGTCATTCCAGATTCAGTGACGATTTCATTCTACGTTGGTGCGGTTGTCTTGGTGATTACAACCATCATTGCGCTGATTAACGTGAAGGAATATGACCCAGAAACGTATACCAAGTATCACGGAATTCAAGAAGAAGGACCAAAAGAAAGTGTGATGCACTTGCTGACGCACGCACCAAGCATTTTCTGGAAGTTGGCAGTTGTGCAATCCTTTAGCTGGATAGCTTTCCAATACCTTTGGACGTATGGGACTGGGACGATTGCTGATACGGTTTGGCATACAACGGCTGCTAATTCAGCCGGCTATCAAGCTGCCGGTAACTGGTTTGGTGTGTTGAGTGCCGTGCAATCAATCGGCGCCGTACTTTGGGCTTTGGTTTTGACTAAGGTGAAGCCAGCGCAAGAGTGCTTCGCTTATGGCGGTAGTTTGCTGCTCGGGGCTATTGGGTTCGGATCGATTTTGTTCATTCATAACCAATGGGCTTTGTTGGTGTCATTCATGTTAATCGGATTTGCCTGGTCAGCAATTATGGCTTATCCATTCACATTTTTGACGAAAGCTTTGGATGGTAAGAACAACGGCACATATTTGGGTCTGTTCAACGGGGCCGTCACGATCCCACAAATTGTGGCGTCAGTTGCCTCATTTGGCTTGTTCCCATTGTTGGGTTCATCAATGCCACACATGTTGTTAGTTTCTGCAATTGCTTTAATCATTGCAGCATTGTCAGTGGGGCGTTTGCTCCGTAGCCACGTTTAAAAATTTAAAAATAGGAGAATATCATGAAGCGAATTTTTGAAGTTAGTCCTTGGACTATTACCTCGCATGAGTTGCAACCAGCGGACAAGCGTTTGCAAGAATCAATGACGTCACTTGGAAATGAGTATATGGGGATGCGGGGCATGTTTGAAGAAACATATTCCGGCGACTCTATGCAAGGCGTTTACATTGGGGGCGTTTGGTTCCCTGACAAGACGCGTGTTGGTTGGTGGAAAATCGGCTACCCAGAGTACTTCGGTAAGGCGATTAATGCGTTGAATTTTGTGAAAGCGATTATTCAAATTGATGGGGTCACGGTTGATTTAGCAACGGTACCTTACACTGATTTTGAAGTCACTTTGGATATGCAAGCAGGTGTCCTGCACCGTCAATTTACGGTTAACGGTGTGCGGGTACAAGTCGATCGCTTCATCTCGGTTGCGACGAAGGAACTGGCTGATTTGCGGTGGTCATTCACAGCTATTGATGGGCAGACCCACGATGTGCAGTTGACGGCATTGATTGATGGCGACGTCGTCAATGAGGATTCAAATTATGATGAAAAATTCTGGGACGTGCTTGATGCAGAAGTAACCAACGACACGGCGTTCTTAATGACGCGAACTGTGCCCAATCCATTTGGTGTGCCCCAATTTACAGTGGCGGCCCAGCAACGATTTGTGTCGGATTTGCCAGCAATTGATGTTGTGCAAGAAGACAAACAAGTTGGAAATATTTTTGCGGGTCAAGTTGGTGCGGCAACACAGCGCATTGAAAAGCGTGTGATTGTCACGACTTCACGTGATTATGCAGATGATGCTGCTGTTAAGCATGCAACTGACACTATTTTTGCTAGCATTGCATCAGCAACCTATGACGACTTGTATGATGCACACACGGCTGGATGGGCGGAACGTTGGGAAAAGGCCGACGTTCAGATTACTGGTGACGAAGCGGCCCAACAAGGCATTCGCTTCAACTTATTCCAATTATTTGCCACGTATTATGGTAACGATGCGCGTTTGAACATCGGACCAAAGGGCTTCACTGGTGAGAAGTATGGTGGTGCGACGTATTGGGATACGGAAGCATTTGCCATTCCAGTTTACCTAGGGGTTACTGATCCAGCTGTCGTGAAGTCATTGTTGAAGTACCGTTATCAACAAATCGAAGGGGCTTACCACAATGCTAAGCAACAAGACTTGGCTGGGGCTTTGTTCCCAATGGTGACCTTCGATGGTATCGAATCACACAACGAGTGGGAAATTACGTTTGAAGAAATCCACCGTAATTCGTCGATCGCCTATGCCATCTACAACTACACGCACTTGACGGGTGACCGTTCATGGCTTGAAAACGAGGGTAGTGAAGTGTTGATTGGTATCGCACGCTTCTGGGCTGACCGTGTACACTATTCAGCACGCAACGATGCGTACATGATTCACGGTGTTACCGGACCAAACGAGTACGAGAATAACATCAACAACAACTACTACACCAACTGGATGGCTAAGTGGGTCTTGTCATACGCTTTGGAAAACATCGACACGGTTGCGCCAGAGTTCCAAACGAAGTTGAACGTCACAGCTGAAGAACGCAAGCACTGGCAAGAGATTGTCGACAAGATGTACTTGCCTGAAGCGGACGTTACTGATGTCAACGGTGTGCCACGTCACGTCTTTGTTGCGCACGACACATTCTTGGACAAGGAATTGGTACCAGTCCGTGATTTGGATCCAAAGCACTTGCCAATTAACCAACACTGGTCATGGGACCGTATCTTGCGTTCACCATACATTAAGCAATCAGATACATTGCACGCGATGTACTACTTCCCAGATGCCTTTACGGAACAACAAAAGCGTGACAACTATGAATTCTATGAGCCATTCACGGTGCACGAGTCATCATTGTCACCATCTGTTCACTCAATTATCGCTGCTGACTTGAAGATGGCCGATAAGAGTGTCGAGTTCTACGAGCGTACAGCACGTCTTGACTTGGATAACTACAACAACGACACGTCAGACGGGTTGCACATCACGTCAATGACGGGTGCCTGGCTATCAATCGTGCAAGGATTTGCTGGCATGCGTGTCCGCGATGATCAATTGCACTTTGACCCATTCTTGCCTGATAAGTGGCAAGGCTACAGTTTCCGCTTCCTATTCCGCGGTCGCTTGTTGTCAGTCGCTGTTGACCAAAACGGTTCACACGTCGAATTGTTGTCTGGTGAGCCATTGACGATTGATTTGGCTGGTGAAAAGCTAACTTTGGAGGCCTAAGATGATGAAGTTTTCAGAAATTAAGGGATTTGCCTTTGACTTGGATGGCGTCATCACGGACACCGCTAAGTTTCACACGCAAGCTTGGCATGCGCTTGCTGACCAAGTAAACGTGACTTGGACGCCAGAATTGCAAGAGTCATTGAAGGGGATTGACCGCATGGGCAGCCTTGAGATGATTTTGAAGGCTGGTAACAAGCAAGATGACTACACACACGATGAAAAGGTGGCATTGGCATCTTGGAAGAATAACCACTATGTTGAATTGATTTCTGGTTTGACGCCGGACGATATTTTGCCGGGGATGGCAGATTTCATCAAGGAATTGAACGACAAGGGCTACAAGGCCAGTGTTGCCTCAGCGTCAAAGAACGCACCGTTTATCTTGGACCAGCTTGGCTTAACGGATAGCTTTGTCGGAATTGTTGACCCAGCAACGCTACATGCCGGTAAGCCTGATCCAGAAATTTTTGTCCGCGCAGCTGAAATCTTGAACTTGCCACCAGAGCAAGTTATCGGTTTGGAAGATGCTGCGTCAGGTATTCAAGCAATTAACGGGGCTGGCGAAGTGTCATTGGGAATCGGTAACGCCGAAATTTTGCACGACGCTGACATTCGCTTTGAGTCAACTGCCGACGTCACGTTAGCAAACATCGCGGCAAAACTCGATTAACAATTTGTACCTCTCACGAATCTCAAAAAATATCTCAAACCAAAGTTTTGCCGCGAAGGCGCCAGTTTCGTTATGCTGGCGCCTTTTTAGTGGTTCAAAGTCAAATGGTACTGATGACCGGTAAAATTTAATATTTTGAACCTTGCTTAGGCAGCTGACTTCACATTGTTGAGATCAGCTGCCTTTTGCTTATAGTTCATTGAGTAGAAACTATTCATGGAATTAGATTTAGATAATAACGCATATGATATTTTAAATGATCGGCATCCCAATGCGGCTAAGGAAGAATTAACGGCACAACTCACAAAACAAGTGTTAGTTGAGAAAGATCAGTTACCAAAACTTTTATCACGAGAAGATCTAAAAGAACGTTGGGAGATGAACTCACGGCAAAGCGTACATCAGGTTGCGACCAGACCCGATTTCCCAGCACCAATTTTAACTTTTAATCATGGTAAAACACTCCTGTACTTAGAAACGGAAATACAAATTTTCGAAGTCACTCATCCGTGGTTAATTACGATGAGTGCCCGGTTATCTTATAGCCATTGGATCCTGCATAATGTGATTAATTAATGGTTGGCGTTAGCCTTCTGATACAAGGAAAAACCAAGGATGAAATCCCTGGCAAACTACTATTGACAGGTGTCAAGAGTGTAAGTGCGCATTGCCCTCATTTCATTCGGTTATGATCCTTGCAAATAATTGCTTGTACATTCAACTTTTTTAAGATTTAATGCCATTATTTTGTGATCTTATGGCTATTTAATCCCGGATTATTCATCAAGACAAACAAAAACCCGCTGAAACAGCAAGTTAATACCGTTTCAGCGGGTTTTGCGCTTTCACCCGCTGGGTGAAAACCATAGGCGCTCTTTTTTACCCGGATTATTTTACACGACGACCGTGTACCAAGTGATAGACGACCAAACCGATTACCGTAATCGCAACCATCACCATAAAGAGATGACGGTAGCCAAGGTAAGGCTCGAATAGTCCAATAATTGACGGACCAAAACCAAGTGACGCTTCGTAAGCAATAAAATAAGTTGCCGTGGCTTGCGTCAAACGGTCAGCTGGAATCATTTGTGAAGTAGTCGATTGCACGGCAGATTGGAAATTACCGAAACCGAAACCGATAAAGATGGCAGCTAACAGCATCATCCAACCGTTTACCATTGTGGATAGAAGTAGCAACCCGATTGCTAGAATAACCAATGATGGGTAAATGACATAGTTTTCATTCTTACGATCCATCAAGCGACCGACGAGCGGACGAGAAAGCAAGATAACGAACGCGTACACCAAGAAGAAGTATGACGCGAACGTCACCAAGTGTAATTGACTAGCAAAGAAATCCAGATCAGCTTGCAAGGCAGCGTAGCCAATCGTTACAAACCCGAGTGTCAATGAGATTGGTAACACGCGTGGCTCTATCAAAGTACGGATATCCAAACGTTGGTTGGCTTGCTTAGCGACCGGCTTCGTTTCAATGTAAACCTTGTCTGACTTAACAAATAGGGAAGCAATCAAAGCAATAAGGCCAGTCAAGAACTCAAGCCAGAATAGCGTACTATATGAAGCATGTTGCGTAATCAACAAAGCCAAGAAAGGCCCGAATGCTGTACCGAGGATGGTTGACAAAGAGAAGTAGGCAATTCCTTCAGCACGTCGCTTAGTTGGAATGACGTTGATTACAGCGGTATTCGTTACAGTACCTGTAATACCGACTGACAATCCTTGAATAAAACGCACAACAAGCAAATAAATCAAACCGCCTTGGAGTTGATAGGCTAGTAGCACAGGCACCAAAATTGCCATACTAATGATGGTTAATTGGCGTGCGCTGAATTTGGTGGTTAAAATACCAGCTGAAAAACGCGCAATCATTGTACCGATAATCGTCATACCAGTCACCAGACCGGCCATGGCATTGCTAACGTGATAGGTTACCACGGTGTATGGTCCAATGATGACAAAGAGACTATAGAACGTAACCATGCTCAATATTTGAATAACGAAGAGCTGAATAAACGTTGCATTAAAGATACGGGAATTTGATTTCTGAGACGTAATAAACACCTGACTTTCTATGAAAAAACTAATTTTTAGTATACACCTCCAAAAAATAGTCTTCATAGTTAATCGTTTTAGATGGACAATTTTTGTATTGAAAAACGGCAATTCAGCCGCCGTTTAAAACGTTTAACCCTGTTCAAATCAAGGCTCGTGCATTCTTTACGGATGATCTACCCAAACTACAACTACTTTCACACGTTAGATTGTCTAGTGTGAGTTTGGATGCAATACCAGTGCATCACAGTAACGAAAACACGGCAAGTTCAAGCGCAAATGTATATTGATGATATGGTGGAGGCATTAAGTGTACTGCCTGACATAGAACGCAAAGTGATTTTATTGAAGTACATACAAGTGTTACAGTGGTTTGCTGTTAGTGACCGTTTGCATTTAAGCGAGCGCAGGTTACAACAAATTATGCATAAGGCGTTGAATGATTTTGGCATAGCGTATTCTGAAACATTGCGTGAGAAGCCACAGGAGCGCTTGTGAGACGTTTTCTGTTTCAGGTAGTGAATTAACCGATTGATAATTAAAAATCGTTTATACCCCCGCTTACGTCGCTTAGGAAGTAAGCGAACATCAAATGGTGGCGTCTCTTTAACACGCTGCAGTTATTATTTTTTTGTATAGGCAACGGATTTCATCATCACAACAAAACAAAAAGGCGAAGCCTATTATAAGTTTATCGTATATATTTTAATCTTTTGTTCTTTTGCGCGGTTATAAAGTCAGTATTATCAGGGTTTAACAGGATAATATAGCGACAAAAAACTATGTATATAGCGACAAAAAACTATGTATATAGCGACAAAAAACTATGTATATAGCGACGTCTCAAACTGTTTTGTCGCTATATAATGTTATAATAAAAGCATAAAGAAATCCCCGACCAAAAGTTTTTCTTTATGCTTATTACTACACAAAACGCAAAAAAGCGTATTTATATGTCTATATATAACGGAATAAAAGACAAGGCAGGTACACACCTTGAATGAATTATCAAAACGCAAAGTAGTTGAACATAATAGCTTAATAACGTCCATTGCCAAAATGGATAAAACCCCCCTTAAAATGTTTGAACTAGCGGTGTCTTTAATTGATACCGACAATCCCCCGAAAGACCAGACAGTTTATTTATCCAAGCAAGAAATGTTTTCTTTCTTTAGTGTAGATGATAGTAACAAACATAGTCGGTTTAAAGAAGCGATTGAAAAAATGCAGAAACAAGCTTTTTTTCAGATTAAAAAAGAACAAGATAAAGGGTTTAAGTTTGTTGGTATTGTGCCTATCCCTTATGTGGAATGGACGGATTATCATGATGAAGTAACTATCCGATTTAGCCCCGGAATCATGCCTTACTTAATCAATTTAAAAACTAATTTTACACAACATGCCTTGTCAGATATTGCAGAATTAAATAGCAAGTACGCCATTATTCTGTACCGTTGGTTATCGATGAATTACAACCAATATGAGCATTACAGCGTTAAAGGTGGGCGAAGAGAAGAGCAAGTGGAAAGTTACCGTAACCCGATAATCACTATTCGAGAATTGCGCGATACGACCGATACGGTGAGTGAATATAAAAAGTTTACTGATTTTGAAAGAAGAGTATTAAAAGATCCAATTAAAGAAATCACAAACCATACCAGCTTTAATGTGACGTACGAAAAAGTTAAAAAAGGCCGCAGCATTGATAGCATAGTATTTCATATCGAGAAGAAACGCATGGCAGACGATAACAGTTACAAGTTGGACGATAGGGCTTATCAAGAAGATAAAGCACGTAAAGCTGAAACAGAAGACCAATTAGTCTTGCAGGCAATGGATAGCCCTTATACTAAGTTACTTATGGAACATTTCTTATTGTCTTATCTTGACCTTATGGATAAAAAAATCTTAGCAGGCTTACAGAAAAATGTTTATCCACTTTATGACGAATTAAAAGACTTACGAGGCTTAAATGGTGTTAAAGAACACTTAGCCTATATCCGAGATAAACAAGACGACTATTCGAAAAAGAATATTGCCAAGTATCTTAAAAAAGCCATGGAACAATACCTGCCAACTGTAAAATTACAAGACCTTGAACAACCAGAACGTGCAAGTGTTCGAGGTAAAGGAGAAATCCATGAGTGAGAACTTAAAGACGATAAAAGAACTTGCAGATGAGTTAGGAGTTAGCAAGAATAAAATTCATTATCAAGTTTCTAAAATATCAAGCGAATATGTAGTTAGAAATAATAGTATGAAGCTATTAACCGCTGAAGCGGTTAAACAAATAAAAGAAAATCTAGGTATTGAATTAAACAGTAGTTTAAACAGTAAGTTAAATACCGTTAAACACCAAGAAAACACTGATATAAAAGGAAATACAAGTGTTGAAGGCGTTGAATTAAACAGCACTTTAAATAGCTATTTAAACAGTCTTAAACACCAAATTGAATATCTTGAATCTCAAAATATCAATAAAGATGAACAAATAAAAAGTTTAGTGGAAGCACAAAAACAAACGCAAAATTTGTTAGACCAGCAACAACGCCTAGCCTTGCAAGATAAAAAGTTGCTAGAAGAGTACAAGGCAGAAAATGACAGTCTAAAAGCCCTTAAAATACCCCCAGAGGAAACAGAATTCAAACACTTAGACAATCAATATAAAGATGAAGTGAACGCTCTTAAAGAGAAGTTGGAAAATTTGCAGGAACAAATCAAAGTTCAAAAAAGGATAGAAGAACAAGAAAAACCAAGAAAATGGTGGGGACTATGGCGAAAATAGATGATGGCGCTGATGTCAAGATTATGGACAGGTTTTTTCGGCACCGAGAGGTGCCGGACTCCGAAAAATTTTCAAAACCCGGATTTCAGCCTAAAATGGCGTGATTTCTGGGTGTTTTTGTAGGCGGAACAGGGCTCAGCCCTTCCGTCGAGAGAAAACGAGTGGTATAGATTGTGAACCGGCCGGATTTCACAAGTTGTAGCGTGCGGTAAATAAGCCTTCACAAGGCGAATTTTTGAAATTCACAAGTGACGGCTTATAAACTGTGTCGTACCGGCTGGTGCCGATAATCGAGATTAAGTAAACCAGACATTGGTCTAGGCGGTCTGAAGCCAATCAGTCCGTGAGTTGATGCGACTGTTGTTGTACCAGTTTACGTACCACTCGACAGACACCCGGACATCATCAATGGTCCTGTACTCTTCGTGATAAATCATTTCGCGCTTGATGAGCGAATGGAAGCTCTCGATACGAGCGTTATCGTAAGGATGACCCTTACGGGAGTAAGAGTGATTTATTCCAGCGTTTTGTAATGTTCCTTCGAACAGGCTGGAAGTGTATTGGCTTCCCATGTCGCTGTGAATCATCTTTGGCTTACCGTTGGCTCTTAGAGCCTTAACTACGACGGATGTTGCGAATTCCTTGGTCATCTCTGGACTTAGCCCGTATGAGACTACGCGACGCTTTTCTGGGTCATA
>ERZ773277.2929-NODE-2929-length-10687-cov-4.691591_pt1 | contig 10687 bp, 4 predicted proteins | sample MGYA00511957_ERZ773277 | MGnify/ENA primary metagenome ERZ773277 (study PRJEB29015, sample SAMEA2737800) | human gut metagenome | biome: human gut; feature: human-associated habitat; material: faeces | place: China | collected 2012 ... | reverse complement strand
CCTTGCCCTCGGCCACCAGCTGCTCGGCATACTGCTTGAACATGCCCATGCGCTCGCTCTGCACATAGGGGCCCACAGGGCCGCCAACGTCCGGGCCCTCGTCCCACAGCAGGCCGGTCTCGCGCAGAGTGTTGTAGATCACGTCCACAGCACCTTCCACATAGCGGCCCTGGTCGGTGTCCTCAATGCGCAGGATGAAGGTGCCACCCTCGTGCTTTGCCATTAAATAGGTATACAGCGCAGTGCGCAGGTTGCCCACATGCATATAGCCAGTGGGCGAGGGGGCAAAACGGGTGCGGACTTTGTTGCTCGGCATAGAAAAACGCTCCTTTTATACTCATGCAAAAAATGCGGATAGCTACGTCTTAGTTTACCTGTTCTGCTGCGATTTGTCAACGGAGGAACGTGTTTTGTGCGAAGCTGCGGTTTTTGGGACACAAGGCGGGACATTTTGTCGAAATCGCCCGCAATCATTGACGAAGGCTGTATTTTTTTGTATACTAATTTCAAACGGTGCTGGCACAATTTTCCTGTTGTGCCAGCTGCCTGCCTGTATGGAGAAAACGTTGAAGGAGAATGATACCTATGAAAAGCACCGGGATCGTCCGCGGCATCGACTCGCTTGGCCGCATCGTCCTGCCCAAGGAGCTGCGCACCACCCTGCATCTGGACGGGGACACCAAGCTGGAGATCTTTGTGGATGGCGACGCCATCGTGCTCAAGAAGCACCGCCCCGCCGGCAGCTGCGACTTCTGCGGCGACGTGGACGCCAACGCCATCCAGTTTGCCGGGTACTGCATCTGCCCCGCCTGCCGCCGCAAGATCGGCGCGCTGTAAACCAGAACCAAAAGGAGGCCTGCGTCCATGAGCCGCATGACCGATTTTACTGTCCCTTCCACCGTGCCCGGGCGCACCCTGCACGCGTTCTGCTGTGAGCCGGAGGGCGAAGTGCGGGCCGTGCTGCAGCTGTCCCACGGCATGGTGGAGTTCATCGACCGGTACAAGCCGCTGGCGGAGTATCTGGCCGGGCAGGGCATCGTGGTGGTCGGCCACGACCACCTGGGCCACGGCGGGTCCATCCGCACCAAGGCCGACTACGGCTACTTTGCCGAGCCGGACGGCAACCGTGCCGTGCTGGACGACCTGCACGCCATGACCCTGCGCACCAAGGAGCGCTATCCCGGTGTGCCGTACTTTCTGCTGGGGCACAGCATGGGCTCGTTCTATGCCCGGCAGTACCTGTGCGAATACGGGCAGGAACTGAGCGGTGCCATCATCATGGGCACCGGCCACCAGCCCAAAGCGCTGGTGCAGTTTGCCCGCAGCACCTGCCGGGCGCTGGCGGCCGTGCACGGCTGGCAGTACCGCAGCAAGCTGGTGGCCAACCTGTCCTTCATGGGCTACAACAAGGGGCTGGAGGGCCGCACCACCCACGACTGGCTCAACCGTGACGCCGCCGAGGTGGACAAGTACCTGGCCGACGAGCGCTGCACCTTTACCTTTACGCTCAACGCCTACTACAGCATGTTCAGCGGCATCCTGCGCCTGCACGACCCGGCTTTTCTGGCCCGGATGCCCAAGGACCTGCCCTTGCTGTTCCTGGCCGGCACCGCCGACCCGGTGGGCGACCGGGGCAAGGGCGTGCTGCGCGCCGTCCAGAGCCTGAAGGCCGCAGGCGTGCAGAACATCCGCTGCAAGCTGTACCCCGGTGCCCGGCACGAACTGCTGGTGGAGACCAACCGGCAGGAAGTGTTTGCCGACATTGCCGCCTGGCTGAACGATCAGCTCCGCTGACCACACTGCACCGCACCTTCTTTGCATTTTTCAAAGCCGCTGCCCGGCACACCGGGAAGCGGCTTTTCTGCGTTCTGCAACAAGAAATCCCAATGCGTATCAAGACCATTTCAACAGTGCAACAATAGCGTACCTCTCTCTTTCTGCATTCTGCGTAAAATCTTGCTGCATTTTTTTGCATTTTGCCAATTATCCGCGTATTTTCGCAATCTTATTGACAGTGCAGCCATAAAATAGTATATCATAAGCAGAGTTTATTGCTCTGTTTTATCCCCATATAGATCCAATTTCTGGTATCTTTTTGTGTGTGAGTCGGAACCGCCTGGAGATCAGGTTCCCATTTTTGAGGAGGTATTACTCATGAGATTGCGTAAACAGAAAAAGGTCGTTGCTGTCACGCTGGCCACCGCCATTGCCGTGAGCACCATCAGCGCCAGCGCTTCTGCCGTGAGCTATGATCTGGCCGACGGTGATGTCACCATTGATCAGGACGCCGACCGCGGCGCGTTCAGCTATCAGGGCGAGGACAAAAAGGAGAACCGCACCTACGTCAACGAGGACAAAGAGGACGACGGCAAGATCATCATCAAGGGTGACAAGGATACCCCCACTGAGAACACCGTCACCGTGCAAGAGGACGTCAAAAAGACCGATAACGCCGACGGCTCCGAAGGCCGTGACGTGGATATCGTGATCGACGGCGTGAACGCCGACACCAGCAAGACCGGCGAGTCCACCGTGACCGTCGGCGAGGGCGCAAACGTTGACCTGACCGTCAAGGATTCCACCCTGACCACCGGCGGCAACGGCATCGACATCGGCAAGGATCTGGACGGCACCGACGAAAATAAGGACACCAAGGTGGACCTGACCCTGAAAGATACCACCATCAACCAGACCAACAAGAACAGCGCCGGTCTGGACGTGCGGCAGGGTTCGGACGTTGACCTGACCCTCAAGGGCGACAACGTCATCGACGGCTCGCAGGCCACCGGCGACAAAAACGTTTCCGACAACACCAACGTGGAGGGCATCCGCGTGGGCGGCGAAGTGGCTTCCGACTTCTCGGGCGCCGAAAAGGACGCCCACCTGACCATCAAGGGCGACAAGGAAGAGACTTCCGACACCACCGAAGAGACCACCGGCGGCAGCCTGACCATCAAGGGCACCACCACCGGTATGGTGATCGCAGGCGGCTCTGACGAGGAGGATTCCAGCGTCACCATCACGGACGGCGCGGACGTCACCATCCAGGACACCCATGTTTCCGGCTCCACCCAGAGCGGCCGTGGCGTCACCCAGCACGGTGATCTCACGCTGGACGGTGGTTCTTCCCTGACCATCGACGGTTCGCATGTAGGGGAAGACGGTAAAACGCACGAGAACGGCGGTATTGGCATTGCCAGCTGGAACGACATCATCGTCAAGGCCAAGAGCACGCTGAACATCAAGAACACCAAGACCGGCATTTACGGCCATCAGGGTGCCAGCACCAGCCTGACTACCGAGAACAGCACCCTCAACATCACCAACAGCGATGCCGGCATCCGCTACGAAGGCAGCGGTACGGCTAAGGATGGCTCCAAGCTGGAAGCCGCCGGTGACATCACCTTCAAGGATTCGGACGTTACCATCGAGGGCAAGAGCTTAGGCATTGAGACCGGCAACAATAGCGATACGACCGTCACGTTTGATCATACCACTGCCAATATCTCGGCAGAACTGACCAAGGAGGAGAACGTCGGAAGATATGCCATTTACTGCGAGGATTCGGGTAAAAACGGCAGCCTGATCGTCAAAAATGGCAGCAAGCTCAACCTGCAGGCGAACTACGGCATCGTTGCCGGCTACCGGAATGTACTCATTTCGGGCAACAGCACGGTCGATTCCACCACGCGGGATATGGCCATCCAGCTCCGCAACAGCAAGGGAACCAAGCTGCATATCACGGATGGCAGCGTCTACAACATGACCGATGGTTCTCACGATAACTATAACCTTCTTGCTTATTATGCCTACCACGATATTCTGGTGGACAAGGGCGGCGTTCTGTCCATGGACCTGCACAATTCGTATTCCGGCATCAATCTGGGCATGCTTTGCACCCTGACTGTGGATGACGGCACCGTCCTTGTAAAGGGCGATTATAACCACAGCGGCATCTACATCGACGGCCCCTACTCCAAGATTCTTATCAAGAATAACGCCCATGTGGAAGCTCCCACCATTGTAGGGAACACGTACTACCCCGGTCAGAAGCTCGTCGTCACCGGCGGCACCCTGACCTATGATTACAGCAAGGCCAACACTCTCTGGCCGGAAAACGAACAGGGCAACAAGCTGACCAACTTCCTGCTGACCAAGGACGCCGACCACGCCGACTTTGGTGCCTTTGCCTACAACGGCACCAAGTACGAATACGTCTCCGACCTGAAAAAGGAAGAGGGCAAGCAGTACCTGTCCGTGTGGGTGCCCGCTGCCGCGCTGGAATACATGCTGGATGTGGACGGCAGCCACGACCCGGAGATCGTCGGCAAGCTGCTGGCTGACCTGCAGGCCGACGGTTACAAGTTCAACACCCCGTACAAGACCAGCGACGGCGTGTTCGTCCTGCGGGATATGGTGGTGAACGGCCACAGCCTGAACTTCACCAAGACCACCGACGAAAACGGCAACACCAAGCTGATCTGGGGCAACTACGAGAACCGCACCGACGGTACCCCCAACGCCTACGATATGGTGTACGGCACCGAGTACGAGTACGAAGGCAAGACCTACACCATCGTGTGGGGCTACGAGCACAAGAACAACGCCAACGGCGCTGCCGGGCGCGACCAGAACATTCTGGATGCTTTCGATGCCGATTCCAACGTGAAGGTGACCGGCGACAACATCACCGGCAAAAGCTCTGACGACTACACCGTGACCATCTACGGTGCCCTGCGTGAAGTCGTGGAGCCCACCCCGGAACCGGATCCGGAACCCACCCCGGTCGATCCCGAGGGCCCGGACACCCCCGTCAGCCCGGAAGGCTCCACCGATACTCCCGTGCAGGACGCCACCCCGGACGAAGCCGAGACGCCCGCGAACCCGGAGAACCCCACCAATCCTTCTGTGCAGGATGCCGCCCCGGACAGCACCGTGGCCGCCCTGCCCAAGACCGGCGTGAACTGGACGGCGGCTCTGGCCATGGCTCTGAGCGGCATGGCCCTCACCGTAGCCGGTGCCTTCACCAGCCTGTTTGCCAAGAGCAAGCACTAAAAGCCAACCCCCAACGGGCCTGAAAACCCGTTGTTCCTCGCACACAACAGCAAGGCCCCCGGAGAGTTTTCCGGGGGCTTTGTTGTTGCCCGGAAACGGCCCGGCAGGCAGTGACTATCCCGGGCCCGCAGGCTGGATCTTCACTGCGTTTCAATAGCGTTTCAATAGCGTTTCAATAGCGTTTCAGAAGCATCTCAAAACCGTATCTGTTGTGTAACTCAGTTGGAGTCACTCTCATACAAACTGCATATTTCTCCTTTTTTATTTTTAGCATCCCGCTGAAATTTGCTTTTTATCGACAGTTTTATTGACTTTTTTCATTTTATATGTTATATGATAGCTGTAGATCAATGCGGACATTTATCTACGAATAGATACGTTTTATGGTATCTTTTGTGTGCAGAACGAAAGGAGCGAATCTTATGACGAACAAGAAATTCAAAAAAGCCGCAATGGCTCTGGCCCTGACCGCCTGTGTGGCAGCCACCCCTCTGGCCGCCAACGCTGAGACCCCTGAAAACGCAGTCCCTGTAGAGAACAAAGAACGTTCCGAAGCAGAAACTCCTGCACAACAGGCTTCTGAAAGTGCAAACACTGCTCCCGTAGAAAACCAGGAGCACGAAAACGCCGAGGGCATTCTGGAGGACCGGGAGACTGAGGACAAGAAAATCACGACCGATGTCGAGTACACCGACCGCGAGTTCACCTATAATGAGGACGGCACCGTCAAATCGGAGGAATCCTCCGGTCATATCGTCCAGAAGGAGATGGATAAGAGCACCGAAGCCGCTTCTGGCGAGACTGCCGGAGAAGGCAAGGATTCCGAGGGTTCTGCTGAAACTCCTGAAGCAGGCGAGACCACCGAGGAAGGCAAGGACATCAAAGCTCCCGATGCGGACATCTCCGAACCGGTCAAGGACGCCGAGGGCAAGATCATCGGCACTGCCTCCAAGGAGGAGCGCACCGAACAGGAAACTACCATCACACCCACCAGCCCGGACTCTGAAAAGCTGGTAGACAGCACTGTCAACCCGGACGGTTCTGTGACCAACCGCTACGAGACTTCTCACACTGCTGATAAGACTACAACCAACACAACCACCGGCACAGTTACCGCAGACACCAAGGAGATTTTTGTGACCGATGGCAAAGAGGTTGACCTGAAGCAGGAGTTGGGCGCGGATTATCAGGAAAAACTGAAGTGGGACACCGCCAGCGACATCTCGCTCAACGGCTATACCGTGGGCAGCATGAAAGAGGACGGCGACCGCCAGACCTACACCCTGACCAAGCACACGGAAGACACTGACCTTGAGATGACCGGTGAAGACCTTGCCAAACTTCTGGAAGCGGATTACGCCAAGACCGAGAACGATGACGGCAGCTACACCCTGACCAAGACCATCAGTACCTCTGCCGGAGAGCAGACCGTGTACATCACCGTGACCGGCAACAAGGCCACCCGCACTGTGGATACGATCCTGAATGTGGATGTCAAAAAGGGCGAGCACTCTGGAACCGCCGACGTGAAGCAAGATGACGTGATGCTGCCCAACAAAACAGATAAGACGCTGACCTTTACAGACAAGAACAGCAACACCTTCCATGTGGATCTGGATGAGCTGCTTCAGAAGCCGGACAAAACCGAGAGCACCAATGCTGCCGGTGACAAGGTCATCACTGTGAAGGACGGCAGCAAGACCTATGAGATCATTTACCACGAGACGAATGAGTACACCGATGCACAGGTCAAGGATCTGTCTGCCGACGAGCTGGCCGGTCTGTTGAACAGCAATTCCGCTAACGGCGAGTTCATTGTCAAAGATGGCAAGGTCTGCAAGGTGGTCAACGGCGAAGCCTGCGAGATCAGCTACGATGATGCCACGCAGCTGCTGAAAAAGGTCCAGATTTCTGTCACTATGACCGATGCCGACAATCAGCTGTCCAAGGATAACGGCACCTTGGAGGATGCCAAGCTTCGTGCCAAAAAGGACGCTTTGCAGAAGGCTCTGGCAGAAGCGATCTACGCCTGCACCGGCACCACGGTGGACCCCTCTTCTCTGAACATTACAGACGAGGATGTTTCTCTCCCCGAAGGTGTGGATAATGTCTTTGAAAACAGAGACAAGCTGAAGCGCACCTATATCTATACGGCCTCGGACGGCAAACAGTATACCTTTACTTACAAATTTGCCTACGACGATACACGGAACCATATCACCGGTTTCGGCGACGATGTCATGAAAGCGGGTTATTTTACCGGCGGCATTCATGTGAAGCCTGAAGAAGATGTGGAGGCTGCGGACGGAAAGACAGATCACAAGCGCACCCTGATTGAAAGCGGTATTTTTGTTTCCGGCGATGCCACCACAGATGCCAACGGTGCTTATACCACCATCACCAAGGACAGCCCCCTCTATGGCCTTGGCGTGGACTTCAAGACCGCTCCGAAAAACGCCGTTGCCGGTTCCATCAAGTATGATGATACCGGCCGCATCATTGAATACCAGACCACCGACGGCAAGACCATTAAGCTGTCTTACGAAAGCGTTGAGGTTCCGGATTCGAATCTGCCGTCTTATGCGCCTGTTGACGGAAAGACCAATATCAACAGCAAGTCCTTCACCAGAGTGACCTGGGAGGCCTGGAATCTAGGCGAGATCCATAATGAAGAGCAGGCTGACGACCAGTGGACGCTTTCCTCCGGCAAGGACGAAAGCGGCAGCCTGACCTACACCATCGTAGACAAGAAGAATAACGTCACCTATGACGATCTAGTCCGGGTCGGCAGCAACAGCTACACCAAAACGGTGACCGATGAAAACGGCGTCAAGACCACCTACACCATCACCGTTGAACCCGGCAGCCTGAGCGAAAGCAGGGCTCTGACCGAGCTGGCCGAGCGCTATGGCGTGGATGCCGCTGCCATCACCGTGAAAGACGGCGTTGCCTCCTTTACCAGGGACGGCAAGCAGTACCAGGTGGGCTATGGCAGCCAGCTGAAGATCGAGACCGTTCTCACCACCGAAGGCACGGTCACCACCGACGCCGATCAGGCAGAGCTGCTGGAAAAGATCCAGCAGATGCAAAAGGATCTGCAGGATGGCGAAATTCTGGATGTGGGCGGCTACCAGGTAACGATCTCGACCTCGAAGGATGAGATCATCGAGATCCTCCACAAGGTCGGTGAAACCACAGACTTCACCCGCCTGACCCGTGAGGAGCTGAAGGCTCTGCTGGAAAAGGAAAAGGCAGAGGCCGATGCCGCCGGCAAGAGCTATACGGGCGACATGGATGTTTCGCACCCGGAGTACAGCAACAAAAACCTGTACGGCAAGCCTGACACGGGTATCTTCGCCACCAAAAAGAAAGACTATCTGTCCTATGATGGCAACTACATCCAGCATCTGGAGCTGAACGCAACGACCAAGGCCGACCTGCTGAAGGACGCTGACGGCAACGTCAGCCAGACCGACTGTGTTCTGGTGGACAAGAAACTGGAATACAGCGACGATCTGGATAAGCTCATTGACAGCCAGGGCACCAGCGTGGTCAACCTGCAGGATAAGATCGGTTACGACATCCCCATGGATCGCTATGAATATGCCCGCACCAGCTTCAGTGACGGCGACAAGCTGAACTGGAATGTCCGCAACAACCACCCCACTGCCAGCACCTATTACAAGGTGTCCGGTACGGTGGCCTACAACCAGTACAAACCGGCGGATGGCACCTCTGATCTCACGAAGGAGCAGGCCGAAGCCCTTCTGAAGCAGCTTCAGGCGGAGGGTTATGCCGATGCTTCCATCGTGACCTTCTACACGACCGAACATGAGCATCAGCAGACGGAAAGAAACGCTTCTTACCGCATCTATCTGAACAAGAGCGAGCTGATTTCCTACGGTTACCTGTCCTACGACAGCAACACCTGCACCAATGCCCACAATTGGAATCAGGCGATGTACGGCTTATCGAACAAGTATTTCAATCCTGATGCCTACTGCGGCGGCTACGACCTTGGCCTGACCGGTTTCCGTCAGGTGGAGGACGGAACCTTTGTGGCACAGGGCAAAAAGACCATCACCGTGTCCCGCATCCTGCCTGCCACCACGCTGACCAACAACCACCTGACCATCACCGATTCCGCACAGAAAGCCGATACCGGCAGCGGAGTCAGCGGCCGCTACAACTATACCACCACCGTCTCCGGCTCGCGAGTGAATTACTCCGCCCTGGGTACTGCGACCCACGAGACCTGGAAGGAAGCTGCGCAGCAGACCACCGAGCGCACCGGCGAACAGGGCGATGGAACGTTGTCTTATACCTACCGTTCCACGCAGGATGCCAGTGTAGATGCCGAAAGCGCCCACAAAGAAGAAACTGTCGTCCGTCACGGCACTGCAGACTACGAATACACCTACACCGCCAGCAAGGACGAAGTAGAGATCACCACCGACAGCCGCACCGAAACCACTACACCCGAAACGCCTGAAACTCCGGATACCCCCGTCAGCCCGGAAGGCCCCACCACGCCTCCCGTGCAGGACGCCACTCCGGATGATGCCGAGACTCCTGTGACCCCGGAGAACCCCGCCAATCCTTCTGTGCAGGATGCCACCCCCGATACCGTGGCCGCCCTGCCCAAGACCGGCGTCAACTGGTTCACCGCTCTGGCCATGGCCCTGAGCGGCATGGCCCTCACCGTGGCCGGTGCCTTCACCAGCCTGTTTGCCAAGAGCAAGCACTGATGCGCTGACAAGACCAACCCCCAGTGAGCCGTAAAAAGCTCGCTGTTCCTCGCACACAACAACAATGCCCCCGGAGAGTTCTCCGGGGGCATTGTTGTTTCTATCGGTTTTTATTTTCTCAGCCAGCCATCCACAGCGGCCACCAGCGCCTTGCCGCGGCGGCCCAGCAGGCGGGGCAGCAGCACACGGGCCATAGCCCACACGCCTGCAAAGTTGATCAGGATGACCACTGCGGTGATCAGGCCGGTCCACAGGCCGTACAGCGGGGTCTCGGCCAGCAGCACAAAGGCCTCGAACACCAGCAGACCCACGTTCAGCAGCACCCGGCCCGGATGCACATGCATATGGATCATGCGGTTTGCGTCGATGGAGCGCAGGGTGAACACCAGCGCCAGCCCCAGGAAGGAAGCGTATGTGGCACCGATGGGGCCCCACCACTTGATGAAGAAGTAGTTCATGATGCAGTTGCTGATGGCACCGGCCATCATGGTGACCATGCTGCGGCTGGACTTTTTGGTCACCACATACACGCTGTTCATGAACTGGTTGAAGCAACTGCAGGTGGAGGCCAGCACCAGGAAAGGCACAAAGTGCCAGGCGTAGTAGTAGTTGGACTTCATGATGTGCATCACCGGGCGGCACAGCCAGATGATGCCCGCCGCACAGCAGAACAGCACGCTGGAATAGGTGCGGAAGATCTTGGTAAAGAACCGCGCCCGGCCCTCCTCCTCGGTGACAGCCGAGAGCTGCCAGGCGTCGTAGAAGATCAGGCCCAGCGTGGTGAGGATGGTGGGCAGGAAGTAGCCCGTGGAGAGCAGGCCGCTCCAGGCGTTGCCGTCGCGGCCGTCCAGACCGTTGCACATCTCACGCACAAAGAACAGGTC
>ERZ773277.2925-NODE-2925-length-10702-cov-2.966094_pt1 | contig 10702 bp, 10 predicted proteins | sample MGYA00511957_ERZ773277 | MGnify/ENA primary metagenome ERZ773277 (study PRJEB29015, sample SAMEA2737800) | human gut metagenome | biome: human gut; feature: human-associated habitat; material: faeces | place: China | collected 2012 ... | reverse complement strand
CTGTACCACGTTGTCTGCCCCGGAAGCTGCAGCCGCTATGAGTTTGCAAGAACCATCCTCGAGTATACCGGAAAAACCGGTGACCTTGATCTCTACCCGGTTGTCGCACGCGATGATGTCCGCCCGACCTATTCTGTTCTGGACAACATGATGCTCCGCCTGACCGGTATTCCTGAGCCGCTCGACTGGAAAACGGCACTGAAAGAATATCTCGAAGAAACCGGAGGAATCGAATAATGGTCCGAAACAGAAAAGAAACAACGGAAAAGTCAAAAAAGAAGCCCGGGCTTTCCACCCAGATTTTTATTGCCCTGCTGGCCGGTGCGCTGCTCGGCGTGGTGATTCACTATTGGATCCCGTCCAGCTATATCAAGGACACCGTCATCGTAGAAGGTGTGCTGTATGTCATCGGACAGGGCTTTATCCGCCTGATGCAGATGCTTGTCGTACCGCTTGTCTTCTGCTCCCTCGTCTGCGGAAGTATGTCCATCGGAGACAGCAAAACCCTCGGAAAGGTCGGCGTAAAAACGATCGGCTTTTACCTTGTTACCACAGCACTTGCCGTCTGCATCGCACTTGGAACCGCCCTGCTCATTCACCCGGGTCTCGGACTTAACATGAGTGCGGTTCAGAAAGCCGACCTGTCCTCGACAGCAGCAGATTCCAGCGTCAGCCTGGTGGATACACTGCTCAACATCATCCCGAAGAACCCGATTGGTTCCATGGCAAACGGCGATATGCTTCCCATCATCGTATTCGCCCTGTTTGTCGGTGTAATGCTGGCAAAGCTCGGAAACCGTGCTTCGGTCGTTTCCAACTTTATCAGCCAGTTTAACGATGTCATGATGGAAATGACCATGACGGTCATGAAGGTGGCCCCGGTCGGCGTTTTCTGTCTGATTGCACGTACCTTTGCAACGGTCGGCTTTTCTGCGTTCGCACCGATGCTGAAATACATGGGAAATGTAACACTGGCGCTGGCACTGCAGTGCTTCATCATTTATCAGGTTCTTCTGTTCGTATTCACACGGCTGAATCCGATTAAATTCGTGAAGAAATTCCTTCCGGTTATGGGATTTGCATTTTCCACCGCAACCTCCAACGCGACAATCCCGATGTCGATTGATACCCTGAACAAAAAGATGGGTGTCTCGAAGCAGATTTCTTCGTTCACCATTCCGCTCGGCGCAACCATCAACATGGATGGTACCTCCATTATGCAGGGTGTCGCTGTCATCTTCATCGCAGAGGCATACGGTATTCATCTGACTCCGGCAAACCTCGCAACGGTTGTTGTTACCGCAACACTGGCTTCCATCGGTACCGCCGGTATCCCAAGCGTCGGACTTGTTACCCTGGCTATGGTACTGAATTCCGTCGGACTGCCAACGGAGGGTATCGCTCTTATCATGGGTATCGACCGTATTCTCGATATGCTGCGTACCGCCGTCAACATCACAGGCGATGCTGTCTGCACAACGATTGTCAGCCATCAGGAAAAGGCGCTCAACCGCGAAGTGTTCAATCGCGATTAACCGCAATGAACCGCTTACGCGCTTACGAAAAGCCCTTTTCAGGCATGCCTACGGCAAGAAAGAATCCTGTAAATTACAAAAACGCGTTCCCGTTTTCGGAAACTCCTGTGGTTTCCGGCGGGAACGCGTTTTTCTTATCTCATTTCTCTGTTACAGTTCAAATGCCTGGCGGATGCTGTCGTAATGCAGGAATTTTCCTTCTGCGGCGTATCCTTTGATTTCGTCCAGCGTAGCAAAACGGTAGCCGTCCGTTTCTTCCTCCTGAAGGTGAAGATCCTCGTCTTTGACATCCATCACGAAGCGATAGACATCGACAAAGTAGTTGTCTCCCTCATCCGGGTTGATACGCCGGTAAGTGAAGAGGTAGCCGCCGTCTGCCTTGCTCACATCGAGTCCGGTTTCCTCTCTGACCTCACGGCGCACGGCCTCCCAGGAGCTCTCTCCTGCCTGTGCCGCGCCGCCGGAAACCTCCCACCAGCCCGGTGCCCAGGCTTTCGTCATGACACGTTTTGTGATAAGAAAGGTCCCATCCGGTCTTGCGATTACGCCGAGTACGGTCAGGTGAAACTCGCCCGGCTTCATATGCCAGTCATTCCGTTTCATCGTGCGGCCGGTCGGCTGTTTGTTTTCATCATAGATATCCCAGAGTTCCATATCGTGTTTTCTCCTGTCGAACTTCTTCCGAGCCCCATCTCGATTTTTCTTCCCTTTCGCATGGTTCTGAATCATTACAGATACTGTTTAATCTCTTCCATCACATTTTCCAGCGGAATCTGTGTTTTCAGAGTCTTATCGCGGGATGCAACCTCGACAACGCCCTGTTTCATGTTTTTCGGGCTTACGATGATGCGCAGCGGAATGCCGAGCAGATCGGCATCGGCAAACATTACGCCGGCTCTGACGCTTCTGTCGTCGTAGATCACTTCGATGCCTGCATTCTGCAGATCCTCGTACAGCTTGTCCGCATATGCTCTGACTTCCTCGTCATCGACGCGGACTGCACAGAGGTGTACCTGCCACGGAGCGATAGCTTTCGGCCAGATCGGGCCGTACTCATCGTGATGTGCCTCGCAGACCGATGCTGCCAGACGGCCGACACCGATACCGTAGCATCCCATGATCGGGGTCTTGCTCTCGCCGTTTGCATCGACATAGGTCATATTCATGGATTTTGTATATTTGGTTCCAAGCTGGAAGATATTTCCGACCTCGATACCTCTGGAGATCTTCACGGTCTTTTTGCCGCATTTCGGGCAGATGCCGCCCTCCTGGATTTTTGCAAAATCGTGATACTCGGCATTCGGAACGTCGCGCTCCATGTCGAGTCCTTTGTAATGATGCTCTGCCTCGTTGGCTCCGCAGGAAAGGTTATTTCTTCCCTCGAGGGATTTATCGTAGAGAACAACGGCATCTCCGTTCACCTTCAGGTTCACAGGTCCGATATAGCCTGCGTTCAGTCCGCATTCTTCGGTGATCACGGCTGCGTGAACCTGCTCGCCGAGGAAGTTGACCAGCTTCGTCTCGTTGACATCGAGATCGCCGCGGATGAAAAGGACAACGTATTTATCATCAACATTCTGCTGATAAACAACGGCTTTGCAGGAGTTCTTTGTCTCGTCTCCGAAGAAATTGCAGACGTCTTCAATGGTGTGGACGTTCGGTGTATAAACCTTTTCGAGTGCAGCGGATTCTGCGTCTCTTGCGATGTCGGAAATGTTCTCAGCTGCTTCCATGTTGGCTCTGTAATCGCAGGAATCACACAGAACGATGGAATCCTCTCCGACCGGAGTCAGAAGCATGAACTCGTGGGAGATATTTCCGCCCATCATACCGGAATCGGATTTGACAGATACCACCTCCGGCACGCCGACACGCTCGAAGATGCGCTCGTATGCTGCGTGGCATTTCTCGTAATACTGCTCCAGATCTTCCTGGCTGGTATGGAAGGAGTAAGCATCCTTCATCGTAAACTCACGCACACGGATCAGTCCGGCTCTCGGACGGGCCTCATCACGGAATTTTGTCTGGATCTGATAGATCATAAACGGATATTTGGTGTAGCTCTGTGCATACTCGCGTACAAGGTGTACGGCTGCCTCCTCGTGGGTCATGCCGAGTACCATTTTGGCATTGTTGCGGTCGGTGAAACGCAGCAGTTCATCGCCGATGCTATCGTAACGGCCGGACTCATCCCACAGAGAAGCCGGCATGACAACCGGGAACTGCACTTCCTGGCCGTCGATTTTGTCCATTTCCTCGCGCAGGATCTGCTCGATTTTGCGCACAATGCGGCGCAGCGGCAGATAGGAAGAATAGATTCCGTTTGCCATATATTTGATGTATCCGCCTTTTACCATAATAGCATGGCTGTCGATGACACAGTCAGCAGGTCTTTCTTTGAAGCGCTCTCCTACTAATTTTTCAAGTTTCATTTTCTGATTTCCTCCTTATTCTTTGGGTTTTCAACATCTGAAGTCTTCCAGACGCGAGAACATTCCAGCCTGTCCGATTTTAAGCTTTTAGTCAACATTTTACGCATCTAACTCATCACTGAAGTAACGAGAATGCGATGCTTCATTTTCAAACAGAAAAAAGCCCTAAACCGCAAGCTGCAGTTTAGGGCGAATTTTTTTATCCGCGGTACCACCTAAATTCAGGAAAACTCCTGCACTCTGACACAGAGCATTTGTACCCCACGATTTTTGTATTTTGTAATACGCGTGATCTCTGCTCTCTGTACCTTCTCTGTAACGGGAGATCCCGGTGCAGCCTACGAAATAAATTTTCCCTGATGGATTTTCTTCTCTTCGGTGCACAGCTCCAAGACCGGTTCACGATAGATTCTGCAAAAAGCTTTCACCTGCCGCTTTCTCTCTGAATGCGCTCTGTCGCTACTGTTTCTTTTCGTCGCTTTTTCACTGCACTGATTGTAGCAGAAACCGGAAAAGAATGCAAGCCCGTTCCTTCTGCTTTTTCTGCATAAACGCCCGCCCAGGTTACAGGCCTTCCCGATACATTCTGCTGATTGCCGCCTGGGCTTCCTCAGACTGTTTTTTCTCAATCCATGCTTTGCGGTCACTCAGGATAGCCAGCATCTCATCGACAACGTCCTCGGCGCGCGGGCTTGTGACGCGGTAGAGATAGCCGAGCATCCGCGTGGCGGTAAAATCGGTGTTCATCTGGCGGTATGCAATTTCCCGGCAGAAGTCGTCCGGGTAACCGTTGTGTTTTAACGCACGGTACAATTCGTCATTTCTCGTTTCTGGCATTGCCTGTCTCCCTTTTTCCTTTAAACATTTACGTTTCCGCTGTTCAGACCTTCCGTCTTTTCCTCAAGTGGCAGCCAGTCCAGTGCCTTTTTGATCCACTCATCCCAGAAATCCCATTCATGGCCACCCTTGCTCTCATAGTAGACAATGTCCATGCCGCTCTCTTCCATCCGTTTATGGTAGAGACGGTTTACTTCCAGAAGTCCGTCCTCTGTTCCGCACGCCTGGAATACGGTCGGCACATTGACAGACGGATCTTTTTTCCGTGCTTCCTTTAACTGCTCGATAAGAACAGCCGGGTTTTTGTCACTCTTTGCTGCTTCGACCAGATTTCCGAAATAACCTTCTTCATGTGCAAAGCTGTCCGCTCTGCTCTCTTCCGGATTTTCCAGCACATGAAGTGCACCGGACAGGCAGATCACAGCCCCGAAGGTATCGTGATATTTCAGGCCATTTCTGAGTGCGCCAAAACCACCCATGGAAAGGCCTCCGATAAAGGTGTCTTCTCTTTTTCTGGACAGCGGAAACATTTTTCTTGTAATCTCAACCAGTTCTTCTCCGATAAACTGTCCGTGCATGGCACCGATGGACGGCTGATCCACATAAAACGCATTCTCGCCGGCCGGCATGACAACGGCAAGGTTTTTCTCCTCTGCCCATCTTTGGATTCTGGTTCCATGAACCCAGTCTGTCTCATTCCCAAAAATGCCATGCAGCAAATACAGCGTTTTAAACGGTTTTTCCTCGCGCTCCGGCTGCCCAAAGGTAAATTTGTCGACCGGCAGAATAACCTGCAGCGGTACGGTGCGCATTAAAGTTTTTGACATGAAGCTTACCTGAATAAATGCCATAATAAAAATCCCCCTGTGGATATATATTTTTCTTTATTTTACGCCTTATTTCTGCGTTTCGTCAACGTGGAGTTTTGCGTTCCTCCGGTTCCGGCTTGCACCCCGAAGCAATTCACGATATAATCATGTTTATAGCAATCCCAGAAAATAATGCAAAAAATTCAGCACTGCAGAACGTGAATTACTGCGTCACGGATTTTCGTCGTACCCCGGTACGCCTTCAAATCCGTTCCTTGTAATTCGCGCCCTGCAGCACTGCCTTTTTTGCGTTATTTTCTGGTCTTGCTATAGTTTGAATTTTTTCTGTGACAAGATAAGGAGATTTTCTATTATGATAAAGTTGATTGCAACCGATGTCGATGGAACGCTCGTCAAAGACGGCACACTTCTGATCGACCCGGAATATATGACTGTTGTTTCCAGGCTTGTCGACCAGGGCATCCATTTTGTTGTCTGTTCCGGCCGCCAGTTTTCCAGTGAACAGAAGCTTTTCGCTCCGATCAAGGACCGCCTGCTCTACATCTCCGATGGCGGAACTGTCGTGCGCACACCGGAAAAGATTCTGAAAACATATCCGATGGAAACGGCACTCTGGAAATCCATGTGCCGCATGGTACACGACGAACTTCCGTCCTGCGACTGCTTTGCCGCCACCCCGGACTACTGCCTCGCCGAAGATGCCGGAAGCCGCATGTTTCACTGGCTCCGCGACTCCTACGGCTTCGATGTCCGCGAAGTACCGGATCTATCGAAGGTAGAAAACGAGGACATTATCAAATTCACAATCTACCATCCAACCTCCTGTGAAGAGCTTTGCTCCCCAAATTTCATCCCGGCGTGGAATCATCAGGCAAAACTCGCTGTCGCCGGTAAGGAATGGTTGGACTGCAACGCCCGCGGCGTCAGCAAATGGACCGGTCTCTCATTTCTGATGAACTACTTTGGCCTTACCCCAGACGAAGTCTGCTGCTTCGGCGACAACCTGAACGACATCGAGATGCTTCAGAACGCTGGCGAAAGCTACGCCGTCTCCAACGCCCGAGCGGAAGTCATCGCCTCAGCAAAACACACCTGCCCGCCGTACTGGGAGAACGGGGTGCTGCAGGTTTTGAAAACGTTTTTGAAGGAAACGACAAACCCGTTTTGAATCAAAAAATCCAGGCATCCTATACGGATGCCTGGATTTTTAATTCTCTGTTTCTTTACAGTACCCCATGCGGCGCAATGCCGATCGCAAATTCGACTGCAATCGCTACCAGGACTACCAGCAGCGAAATGATGAATCCGTGCAGCATCGGCTTTGCGCCGGAGCGGCAGAGGGATTTGAAATCGGTGTTCAGGCCGATGGCCGCAAGGGCGGCCACCATCAGAAATTTGCTGATGGTTTTTAATGCGGCTGCTGTGCCTGCCGGGATAAGACCTAAGGAGGTCAGTGCTGACATGGCGAGAAAACCTAAGATAAACCATGGAAAAATGGATTTGATGCTTACCTTTACGGCGGTTCCTTCTGCTGCCTGCGCCTTCCGTTTCAGATGTACGTTGATGGCGGCGAATGCCAGAACAGCCGGAATGATGGCGAGGGTCCGTGTCAGTTTTACCATGGTTGCGAAATCACCGGCAGCCTCGCTGAATGCGTAACCGGTGGCAACGACGCTTGAGGTATCGTTGACCGCAGTTCCGGCCCAGAGGCCAAACGCGGCATCTGAAAGGCCCATCCAGTGACCGAGGATCGGGAATACGACAATCATGACCGTATCAAATAAAAACGTTGCGTAGAGGCCATAGGCAATGTCCATATCGGTTGCCTCGATGACCGGCGCGATTGCCGCGATCGCGGAACCGCCGCAGATACCCGTGCCGGCGTTGATGAGGCTGCTCGTCTTCCAGTTCAGTCCAAGTGCTTTTCCGATCAGTGCGCCGAGGCCAAAGCACGTTGCCAGGGTAAATACCATAACCGTCAGGGAAAATCTTCCGACCGTCAGCACCGTGCGGATATTCAGGCTCGCACCGAGCAGAATAATCGCAAATTTCAGGATCTTCTTCGATGTAAATTTAATTCCCGGCGCTGTCACGCTGTTCGGCTTGTAAAAGGCATTCACAATCATACCGATAAACATGGCGATGACCGATGCCCCGATAAAGTGCAGTCCGGCGCTCTCCTCCAGGCTTTCCAGGAATTTCGCCGCAGCGGCAATCACCAGCGCAATCGCCGCTCCGGGAATCAGTTTCTTTGCGTTTTTCATAATAATAACTTCCTCCAGATGTATCGTTTTTTCTTTCTCTCTCCCCAAAACATTCCGTATTTTTCATCACGTCTGATGCTGCCACTTCCCGCTTCGATAGCGAAGGACAAAGAAAATGGCACGAACAACCCAGTCCATCGTCATGGCGACCCAGACACCGAAGACGCCGAATCCCATACGCACACCGAGCACATAGCTCATGCCGATTCTGCAGATCCACATGGAAAGAATCGAGAGAATCATGCAAAATGCCACATCATTGGACGCGCGGAGTACATTCGGCAGATTGAAGGCAATTGGCCAGATTATCATACAGCAGATGCCGTGGTAAACGATGATATCTTCCGTCATGGCTGTTGCCTCCGCAGACAGACTGTAAACGTGAAGCACCGCCGGAAGTGCCGCGATGACACCGAGACAGCAGACGATCATCAGGCCATAAATGATGATGTGCAGCTTTTTCGCATAGTATTTTACCTGCTCATAGTCTCCCGCTCCCGCGCACTGTGCGCTTACGGTCAGCACTGCATTTCCGATCGCCATACCGGGCAGTGTCTGGAAGACAGCAATCGTGTTGGACACCGCATTTGCCGCGATCGACGCTGTTCCGAACTGTGTGATCATACTTAAGACCATAATTTTGCCGAGCTGGAACATACTGTTCTCGAGGCCGTTCGGAATGCCGATGCCAAGGATTTTTTTCAGCATATGGAAATCCGGTTTTACTTTCACCGGATAAGAGCACCGCACCAGATACCGCTTATTATGTACGAGAACAAATGCTGCCACAGCTGCATACATACGTGAAAGCAGCGTTGGAATCGCAACGCCGTCCACGCCGAATTTCAGCGCATAGACCAGAAGCGCATTTCCCGAAATATTGATCAGGTTCATGACGATGGATATTTTCATCGGCGTTTTCGAATCACCCTGCGCGCGGAAAATGGCCGCACAACCGTTGTAAACCGCCAGAAACGGAATGGAAGCCGCTACGATCATCAGATAAATATTGCAGTTTCTTTCTACCTCTGCCGTAATGTTTCCAAACACAACATGTAGAATAAACGGCTTTAAAAGATAGACCGCCGCCATGATCACAACTGACAGCGCCGTTGTCACCAGCAGAAGCTGGTCAGCTGCCTCACATGCTTTATGCGGCCGCTTCTTTCCGATATACTGGCCGCACACGACGGCTCCGCCGGTTGCAATCGCGGTGAACATGTTGATCAGCAGAATAAAGATCGTATCAATCAGCGACACACTCGACACCGCCGCCTCGCCGACACTGGATACCATAATTGAATCCGCCATGCCGACTGCGATGGCAAGAAGCTGTTCAATCAGAAGCGGCACAATCAGCTGTTTCAGATCCGCATTGGAGAACAGGTCACCATCCCGTTCCTTCAGATAATTCATCTTTTGTTTCCTCCATTTTCATACCTTCTCCGTTGATGAGTTTTTACGCATGTGTATTACACTTATGCTGTTTTTATCTTACCTGCATTTTTACGTAAAAGCAAGAAGAACCGGCATTATCTCTTTACCGGTTCTCCATTGATTGTCTGTACCAGGACTTTGTCAAATCTTGCGTATTTTTTTACTTCTTTCATCAGCGTATCGAGGTCTTTCACAATCTGCTCGCGCTTTCCTGTCGGTCCTATGAAATATTCTCTGCCGCCCATTTCCAGCGGATTTCCTGTCGTTCTTGTGCGCACACCGAAAGTAAGTCTTCTGCTTCCTCTCCGGTAATAAATTGTATAGGTACGCGGCACATAGTTGAACAGGGAACTTTCTATTTCAGAAACCGTATAAAATTCACCACTCTCTTTCGCCGCCGCATACCGCCTGTCCTTCAGGCAGTCCATTTCGGCTACAGAAATAAAGCAGATCAGATAGTCCAGAAACGAAAACACAACCAGAATCAGCGCTTCCACGATTCGCCCCGTCTTTGTTTTATCCAAAATGTGAACATAGATATCTCCGTAAAATACCGCAAAGAAAAGAATAATACTCAAAATAATCTTAATCCACGGCCAGAGACGGGATTTAATTTTCCGGTTTACTTTAAAAACATTGATCCAGTCAAGCAACTGTTTTTCCTCCAAAGCTGTAATTATACATGTATTATACTACTCTCTTTCCCCCGTAAAAACAACAGAAATCCGATCACTTCCACTCTTCTCATGCTTTATTTTCCTTATACTTGACACCGTATGAAGTGAGGAGATCACAAAATTCGTCGGCACTGATTGGCATAGTACGGACACAACTAAATTGTGACTTATCAAATATCACAAAGCTAGTAAATGGATGATATGTTGAAAAAAACAGACCACTATCTTTTTGTTTTGATACGTTAAAGAAAAAATGATTTTTATATCTTTGTATAACGGAAAAATCCTCCCATACAATTTTTTTCTTATATCCCAAAAAGGCAAGTTCCATTCCCCACTTATGGATGTAAATACGTGTTAAAGCATCTACACTTCCCCATGACACTATCCCACAAATAAACATTATTCCAAATATTACCCAAAGCTTTTGAGGCAAATTATATAATTCACATTGTTTTTTTGCATCTTCCCAAAATCTTGTCATAAGATACCCGATGCCTATTAATGTAGCAACTTGTGCAAACATAAAAAACTTACGATATCCTGCTCTCATATTTTCTCTTTAATTCCTTCGATCTTTATTTTCTTTCCGTGTACTGAACACCATATGAAGTGAGCAGTTCACAAAATTCGTCGGCGTTAAGCGGCATGGTATGAACAGAACGATTTCGCGAATTATCGAATATTACA
>ERZ773277.2917-NODE-2917-length-10735-cov-2.956929_pt1 | contig 10735 bp, 4 predicted proteins | sample MGYA00511957_ERZ773277 | MGnify/ENA primary metagenome ERZ773277 (study PRJEB29015, sample SAMEA2737800) | human gut metagenome | biome: human gut; feature: human-associated habitat; material: faeces | place: China | collected 2012 ... | reverse complement strand
AGGTCGGCCGTCTGCAGATCTTCAACAACTGGAGCCCGTACCTGGTCAAGGACGTTGACAACACCGTGTGGATCGGTCTTGAATACTTCTGCGAAGAAGGCGATTCCTTCTGGAACATGTCTGACGAGGAAGCGAAGAAGTTCGCCATCCAGGAGCTTACGCGCATGCAGATCATCAACGGTCCGCAAGACGTGATCGACTCCCATCGTGAGCGCGTGAAGAAGGCGTATCCGGCATATTTCGACACCTACGATCGCATGCCTGAGCTCGTGGAATACCTCGATTCCTTCGGCAATCTGTATTGCGTCGGCCGCAACGGCCAGCATCGTTACAACAACATGGATCATTCCATGGCCACTGCAATCGAGGCCGTCGGCAATATCAAGAACGGCAAGACGTCCAAGAAGAACGTATGGTCCGTCAATACCGACAAGAGCTATCACGAGGAAAAGTAGGTTCCGGCAAGACCTGCACCTGTTGCTGTAAAGCATGTGGTAAAGCGAAAGACCCGTCATGTGATCGCATGGCGGGTCTTTCGCATTGTGATTTGCGATTTGTCATTGACTTGAATGCTTGATTGGCATGAATACGTTGGCACGCCTACGTTGCGTTGGTCTGGATGACGTTGTATGGTTAGGGAAGTTCGAAAGCCGTGATATTTCGCGGCGGACCTTCAGTGGCGGAAATTTCCGTATCTCTTTTTTACAGCTGTTGCAGGCGTGTGCTTGCGAAAGCTAGGGGAAAGGCAAAAACCAGTGGCAACCAGCCCGAATCTTGAAGACATGAAACTGCCTGAGCTCAAGGAGCTCGCCAAGCAGATGGGCCTTCGTGGCACCTCCACCATGCGTAAGCCGGAACTTATCGCGACGCTTCAGGCCGCTCGTTCCGGCGGTGAAGCGCCTGCCGGTGTGACCGTGCGAGCTCCGAAGTCCGCTGCACCGGCCGCTCCGGTGGCTCCTGCTGAAGCCCAAACCGCAGACGCTGAGGTCGCGGCGAACACGGCTGAGGAATCCGGCAAGTCCAACGAGGCTGCCGAAAGCAAAGCCAACGAGGCTGAGCAGTCCGAAAAGCAGACGGCCAAAACCGTTAGGAAGACCCTTGCCGGACGTGCTGATAGCGCTGAGCGTGCGGAGCGCTCCGAACAGACGGAACGTGCCGAGCGCACCGAGCGTGCTGACCGTCGCAAGCAGGCTGAGGCTCCGACGAGCGAGGAGGCGGCCGATGTCATGGCCGCGGTGAACGCCCTGGACAGCATCGATGAGGCTCCGAAGCGCCGTCGCCGCCGTGATGCGGACGCTGCCACCGATCTGCTGGCCGAACTGGGATTGGACGATGCTTCGCCGAAGCAGGATGATCGTCGTCGCCATCGTAAGGATGATGCGTCCGACGTTGAGCCGCGCCGTCGCCGTCGTGCGGTGGAAGGGCCGAAGGATGAGGACGTTGTGCGCGATCTTGATGACATTCTCGCCACGTTGCCTTCGCAGGGCAGTGATGATGACGAACGTCGTGACGAGGCTGAAGACGGTGATTTCGCGCGTCGTGGTCGCGGTCGCGTCAGCGATAGGGGTGACCGCGTGGATCGTCGTGGCCGTCGCCTGCGTGGCCGTGACCGCGATTATGACGAGCGTGACGAGCGTCGTGGCCGTACCGGCGACCGTAACAATGATCGCAACGAGCGTAACGATCGCGTCGAGCGCAACGAGCGCACGGATCGCAATGTTGAACGCGAACAGCGTCACGAGGAGCCGAAAGAGGATCTCGTGCCTGTCGCGGGCATCGTCGACGTGCTCGATTCCTACGCTTTCGTGCGTACCTCCGGCTATTTGCCGGGTCCGAACGACGTGTACGTTTCCATGGGCCAGGTCAAGAAGTATGGGCTGCGCAAGGGTGATGCCGTGCACGGTTCCATCCGTACCCCGCGTGAGGGCGACCGCCGCAACCAGCGTCAGAAGTTCGTGCCGCTGCAGTCCATCGACTCCATCAACGGCATGACCGTGGAGGCCGCACAGAACCGTCCGCAGTTCAACAAGCTCACTCCGCTGTATCCGCAGGAGCGTCTGAAGCAGGAAACCGCGCCGAACAAGCTCACCGGCCGTCTCATCGACATCGTGGCGCCGATCGGCAAGGGCCAGCGTGGCCTGATCGTGTCTCCGCCGAAGGCCGGCAAGACCATCACCCTGCAGAACATCGCCAACGCGATTGCCACCAACAATCCGGAAGTCCACCTGATGGTCGTGCTCGTGGACGAACGTCCGGAAGAGGTCACCGATATGGAACGTACGGTGCAGGGCGAGGTCATTTCCTCCACCTTCGACCGTCCGGCCTCCGACCACACCACCGTCGCCGAACTCGCCATCGAACGCGCGAAGCGTCTCGTGGAGCTTGGCCAGGACGTGGTGGTGCTGCTTGATTCCATGACCCGTCTGGCCCGTGCCTACAACATCGCCGCTCCGGCTTCCGGCCGTATTCTTTCCGGTGGTGTGGATGCCCAGGCGCTGTACCCACCGAAGAAGTTCTTCGGTGCCGCTCGTAACATCGAAAACGGCGGCTCTCTGACCATCATCTCCTCCGCACTGGTGGAAACCGGCTCCAAGATGGACGAGGTGATTTTCGAGGAGTTCAAGGGCACCGGCAACATGGAGCTGCGCCTGAGCCGCGAACTGGCCGACAAGCGCCTGTTCCCGGCCATCGACGTGAACGCTTCCGGCACCCGTCGCGAGGAACTCATCACCGATCCGCAGGAGCTGCCGATCATCTACCGTCTGCGTCGTCTGCTTGGCGGTCTGGAGCCTGAGCAGGCTTACCAGACGCTTGTGCCGCGTCTGAAGAAGACCGCGACCAACCGTGATTTCATGGCGTCGCTGATCCAGCAGAGCGGCAATAACGCGAATAACGGCAACAGCTAATCGCAGGTAATCGCAATCTGCGGTTACGTATCCAAGGGTCGTATGACAATCGCCATGCGGCCCTTTTGTTTCGTTCGGTTGTCTTTCTGTTTGACTGTTTTTCCGTTTTGCAGTTTTCAACTACTTTCGAATGCGTTTCGATTGTTTTTCGGAAGTTCCGCACGATTCGGCAATGTGGATGATCACGTTGTGGACATACGGTATGTAAAAACCGACGCACGAAAAAATACGAAATCGAAAGTAAAAAGACGAAAATAGTATTGCTATATAGGGGGTATATGAAAAAAATAGGAGAAAAATGATTGAAAATCGAAATTCGTTGGAAATGTTACGAAAATGCAGTTGACGGATTGTGTGTTGGGGTGGGTATGGTAATGGACGGAAACGTGAGCTGCATAGGGGAGTCGGTCCTACCGGACTGATGCAGAATGCTTGTTGGAAAGGGGTATCTATGACAGGCAATGGCAACGAACCCGACACCACGCATGCGAGCGTGGGCCAATTCGACGATATCGACGAGACCATTCTCAGCATGCTGGAGAAAGACGGCCGCGCTACGCTGTCTCAGCTTTCGGACGCTACGGGACTGTCGATTTCCGCGGTGCAATCGCGCGTGCAGAAACTGGAACGTCGTAATGTGATTCTCGGCTACAAGGCCGTTATCGACGATGAAAAGCGTGGCCTCGCCGTACGTGCCTACATTGCGGTCACGCCGATCGATTATTCCAAGGAAGCCGAGATTCCCGCCAAATTGCAGGATATCGAAGGCATCATGTCATGCGATTCCGTGGCTGGGTCACCCAGTTACATGCTGACCGTGCGCGCAGCCTCGCCAAGCAAGCTTGAGGATCTGCTGAACGTCATCCACCAAACGGTGCCGGTGAGCACGGAAACCACGATTGTGCTGCAACGGTACTTCTCCAAGTGACATGCGCGCGGTAGTCTTGTACGCATGAGCGATAGCGAACATGACTGGCTTCGGCCAGAAGAAGAGCATGAAACCGAAACCGTCATCGATGCGGGCACCGCGCAAAGCAATCCCGAGGTCGCCGATGCCGTGGCGAAAATCGCTGCATTGCGCCAGTCGATCGACAATGTCGACACGGCCATCGTTTCCCTACTGTCGGAACGCTTCAAATACACGTCCCAAGTGGGTGTGCTGAAAGCCCGCGCGGGTTTCGCGCCGGCCGATTACAAGCGTGAGGATTACCAGATCGAACGGTTGCACCGCATTGCTGTCGATGCCGGGTTGGATCCCGACATCGCCGAAATGTATCGCGAATTCGTGGTGACCGAAGCCAAGCGCAGGCATAAGCGCATCGCCGAGAACGGCGTCGATCCGGGTGTGCTCGACGTATTCGCCTGACCTGTCTGTTTTCCGCGAAATCGTTTCTTGCCGGGGCATGCCGCGCGCTACATTGATTGCTTTGGAACGTTGTTTTGATTGCGATTGAGAGGCTCGGCATGCGTCGTTCTGTTGCGTTTCGTGCATCTTGTGCCCATCATGCCGATAGCACGCGTGATGAGCGTGATATGCGTGTGGCGAGTGTCCATCTGCGGCACATGCTGGCTGTGTCCATTGCGGTAACGCTGGTTTCGGCGGCTCCCGTATGCGCGGTCGGGGTTTCGAATGTGGTTGATGCGGTGCGTCGGAACGGCGAGTACGTCTCGGCGGTGGCCTCGCACGATGTGATGAGCGCATATGAGTCCGTTGATGAGCCGGGCCGCTTGTATTTGACGAGTGACGCCGCTTCTGCAACTGATACGGACATGAATGCAGATGAGGGCGCGACGTCTTCGCAGCGCGTGCCGCAAGAGCGTGTGGAACTGCCGTGGGATATAACGGCGACCTTTACTTTGGACGGTCCGACCGTCAGCGCATCCAAGATTTCCGGTGCATCGGGCGTGGTCGGCATCCGCATCGATCTGAAATCGGAACGACCGGAGGAAACGGCTGATCTGACGCCGATCGTCGCGTTCACCATTCCCAACCGCGTCGGCAATGACGCGACCTCAGACGAAGGCGTGCTTGTGTCTGCCGGCAATTCGTCGACATTGGTCGCTGCGGTAGGCAAGCCGGGTGAGGATCTTACGATTCATACGTATGTGACTGCGAAAAACTTCACTATGAGTTCGCTGTCTGTCGCCGCTGTTGCCTGCGATTCCGAAAAAACTGGCTGCTATGGCAATCTCACCAGTTTGACCGATCGCGCATCCACATTGGTGGATGGTTTGACGAATGTCGGATCGCAACGCAACCATAAGCTCATCGCGCAGCTCGAACAACTGCGCGATCATGAAAAGGAGCTTGCCGAAACGACCATCGCCCAGCGTGAGCAGGAACATGAGCAGGCGTTCAACGGGTATATCGACGCGTACGTCGGCTCGTATACGACGCATCTTTCCGGATCGATTGGCGATACCACGCAACTTACCGCCATTCTCGGCACCGCGGCCGAATTGAACGGCGATACTGCGGTGGCGCAGTCCGTGGTCGATCTGGCCAACGCGGTCAACGATGTGAGCGCCGCATACCGACATACGGGTGCCGCCGACGCGGTGAACGAGGTGATTCGCACCATCGAACAGCGTGGCACATCCGGTTTGGTGACGGAACTCAACAAGCGTGCGGGCGAGGAGCAGCAGCGCGGCGCCAAGGATTACAGTGCCGGCCAGTCGCAGCTTTCTTCGGCGATGATTCCGTATTCCATGGATTTCACCGACGCGTACACCGCTCGGCTTAAGGAATTGGGGGCTTCCGCAGGTTCGGCGCAAAACTTGGAATCTCAGGCGATTGCGGATGTGCGCAACAGCATTGACGGCAATGAGAAGTTGAAGTCGGCTTCAAGTAAGGTTGACGATGCGATGCAGGCGTTGGCGGATGCGAGCGAGCACACGGGTCAGGCCAGTGCGTTCCACCAGATCGTGCTTCGTTTTGCGGATCAGCTTGATGCAGGTGATGATTCGACCAGTTCCGACGATACTGTCGATGGTTCGGAAGTTACGTTGAAGGGGTCTATGGGACTTGCCTCGGCTTCGGAGACGTCGCTTGCGGGCCGTGCCGAGCGGGCGCGTATCAAGGCCCAACGCAAAGAGGAACGCGCGCAGGCGGATGCGGCCAATCAGCAGAACGCTTCCGACGGTACTGCGGCCAGCTTGGTGGACGACAAGAACGCCATCAGCATGGATGATGTGATGAGCTACGCGGGCGGCCTGCGATCGTCATTTGGCGCGGCTGCCGATACCACGTCGAAGAACGTTGCGAAAGTCGGGGGAGTGGAATCAAAGAAATCCAGCGATGGCGATTCGGTAGATTCCGCATCTGAAAATACTGGAACAACAGGAAAAACCGCATCTTCCGAAATGTTGATGACAAGTGCGTTGCCGATTGCAGCATACGGCATTGCTGGTTCCGGAAATCGCACGTTGATTGTGCCTGATAATAGCGATTTGATTGACGAGACCGTTGAAATTGCGGCCGCTGCCGAAATATTGCAGCAGGCTTTGCAGAAGCTGTATCCGGATATGCCTGTGCAATCGCAGCCTGCTAAGGCCGCGCAATCTCAATATCTGCTTGCAGTTCCCGTTTTATAAAAATGTATAAACATAGGATCCAGATACACAAAGAGGGGGCCTTCCAATCGTGGAAGATCCCCTCTTAGGCTTTTTAGCCGGCTGAGCCGTTAAGCAGACAGTCCTGTGGACTGTCTGTAGGTGAAGTGAACGGCTTTGCCACGAAGGCTGCCGGTTTCACCTACAGTTGCCATTAGTTCTTCGGCTTTTTAGCCGGCGGCTCTCCAAGTTCGCTGTCGGCCACAATCACGTCGATGGCGGCTTCGGCATCAGCCTTGGCCTCCTTGACGGCTTCCTTGGCTGCTTCGGCGGTTTCCTTGACGGCCTTCAGTGCGGCGGCCGCTCCCATGAAGGAGATGCGTCCGACCACGCGACCGGCCTCGGCGATATCGCCCAATGCGCTTTCGATGGATTCGCGCGCTTCATCGGAAACGCCCAGCTGCACGGAAAGGATCGGGGTCTTCATCGAAACCTTGGCCTTCGACTTGATGCCACGCAGCGCGGCCAGAGCTTCACCGGCATGGGTGAGCAGCTCCGGGGAGACGGCTGCTGCGGCCGCATCGTACGTTTCAGCCTTCGGCCATGCGGCGTGGTTCACGGAGCCTTCGCCCTCATGCATCCAGCTCCACACTTCTTCGGTGGCGTACGGCAGGTACGGTGCCAGCAGGCGTGCGAAGGCATCCAAGCCCAGTCCCAGCGTGGTGCGAGCGGACTTCACGGCCTTCTCGCTCGGCACATGGCCGGTGGAGTCTGCGGTGCCGTATGCACGGTTCTTGACCAGCTCGATGTAATCGTCGCAGAACTGCCAGAAGTAGTTTTCGATGACTTCCAAAGCCTTGGAATGCTCGTAGTTGTTGAGGCTTTCGGTGGCTTCGCGCACTACGAGGGCCATCTTGGCCATGGCTGCGCGGTCCAGCGGCTCGGTCACGTCGGCAGGGTTCCAGCTTGCGGTTGCCGGAGCGCCCACATGGTGGTTCTCATCCTCACGGCCGATGGCCAGTGCGAACTTGGTGGCGTTGAGCAGCTTGATGGCCAAACGGCGGCCGATCTTCATCTGGCCTTCGTCGTAGGTGGCATCCAGGCCCAAACGTGCCGCAGCGGCCCAATAACGCACCGCGTCGGCGCCGAACTGCTTGATCGGCTTGTCTGGCACAACTACGTTGCCCTTGGACTTCGACATCTTCTTGTGATCCGGATCAAGAATCCATCCAGACAGGGTGGCATTGGCCCACGGCAGACACTTGTTCTCGAGATGCGCGCGATCCACGGTGGAGAACAGCCAGGTGCGGATGATGTCCTGACCCTGCGGACGCAGATCCATCGGGAAGGTGGCGTTGAAAATCGCCTGGTTCTCTTCGCCTGGCTCTTCCCAGCGGGTCACGATCTGCGGGGTGAGCGACGAGGTCGCCCACGTATCCATGATGTCAGGTTCGGCGGTGAAGCCACCGGGCACGTCGCGCTGGTCCTCGCTGTAGCCTTCCGGCACATCGTCGGTCGGATCGATCGGCAAGCGGTCCTCGCTCGGCACGATCGGATGATCGTAATCGGCGGTGCCATCTTCCTTCACCGGATACCACAGCGGGAACGGCACGCCGAAGAAGCGCTGACGGGAGATCAGCCAATCGCCATTCAGGCCGTTCACCCAGTTTTCGTAACGCACGCGCATGAAATCAGGATGGAAGTTCAGTTCGCGACCGCGTTCGATCAGTTCGGCGTTCAGCTTCTGATCGGTGCCGCCGTTCTTGAGGTACCACTGGCGGGAAGTGACGATTTCGAGCGGCTTGTCACCCTTCTCGTAGAAGTTCGTCATACGCTTGGTCGGAGTCGGCTCGCCGTCAAGATCGCCGGATTCGCGCAGCGCGTCGACGATGATTTTGCGTGCGGAGAATGTCGTCTTGCCGGCGGTTTCCTGGAAGACGCGCTTGCCTTCCTCGTCTTCGATCCAGTCCGGGGTGTCCATCACGATGCGTCCGTTGCGCTGGATGATGGAACGCAGCGGCAGGTTCAGATCACGCCACCACTCAACGTCGGTCACGTCACCGAACGTACAGCACATGGCGATACCTGCGCCCTTGTCCATTTCCGCGGCCTTGTGCGCCAGAATCGGCACCTTCACGTGGAACAGCGGGGAGTAGACGTACTGGCCGAAATACGGCTTGTAACGCTCGTCATCCGGGTGCGCGATCAGTGCGCCGCAGGCTGCCAGCAGTTCCGGACGGGTGGTTTCGATGTAGATCGGAGTGCCGTCTTCGAAGCGGAACGCCACCTTGTGGTAGAAGCCCGGATATTCGCGGGATTCCAGCTCGGCCTGGGCCACTGCGGTCTGGAAGGTCACATCCCACAGGCCCGGAGCGTCTTTCTGATACGCTTCGCCGCGGGCCAGATTGCGCAGGAACGCCTTCTGGGCCACGCGCTGCGGGTGCTCGCCGATGGTGTGGTAGGTCTGCGTCCAGTCGATGGACAGGCCGAGGGAACGCCACAGCGCCTCGAACTGCTTCTCATCCTGGGCGGTGAGCTTCTCGCACAGTTCGATGAAGTTCTTACGGGAGATCGGAACCTGATCCTTGGCGTCGATCTTCTTGCCATCGGTGCCTTCGAACGGCGGCACGAAATCAGGATCGTACTTGAGGGAGGTGTCCACACGCACGCCGTAATAGTTCTGCACACGGCGTTCGGTTGGCAGGCCGTTGTCATCCCAGCCCATCGGGTAGAACACGTCGTAGCCGTTCATGCGCTTGAATCGCGCGATCACATCGGTATGCGTGTACGAGAACACGTGGCCCACGTGCAGGTGGCCGGAAACGGTGGGCGGCGGGGTATCGATGGAATACACGGCCTTGCGGTCGCGGGTGCCCTGGAACTTGTAGACTTCGCTTTCGTCCCAGACTTCGCGCCACTTGTCTTCGAGACCGTCCACGCCGACCTTGTCGGGCAGCGGCGTGAGGTTCGCGTTGATGGTATTATCTTGGCTTTCAGTCATAAACGCTAGTCTAGAAAGCGAATGTGACAACTTACGGAACTGCAGCCGAATGCCGAAATCGCAAGAAAATCAGCGCAACACACGGATTGTCCGCAGTGTTCGGCGATTGATTGACAATCGCGGGAAAATCACTGCAACTTCACTCTGCTCAACGGCAGCAGACGGTCGGTCAGATTTTTCGGATATCCCTGCAATTGGTCGCTTACCGCCATGAAATTCTTGCGCGTGTACAGCCAGTCGCTTGCCGCGTTTTCGCTGACGGCGCGTGCATACGTGCGCATGCGTGCCTGATAATCGTCATCATTGGTGGCCGCCATCGCGTCCGCATATGCCTGCTGCACATCGCCGTTCTCATAATGGAACACGCTCTGGCCGTCGGTGAATACGCTCGCATCGTTTTCGCCGCTCATGGTGGTGAGCGCGATATTGTAGGTGCCCGCGTTCATGCGTTCCGTGACTTGCGCCGCGGAATCGAGCACTTCCAGATTGACGCCGATATTGAGCTGTTCGATCGCCGATTTCACGGTGTTGCCGATCTGCTCATATTCCTTGGGCACCAGCAGATCGATATCGGCGATATAGTATGCGCCGAAATAGCTGCGCATCTGCTGGCCCTGCTCAAGATTGTAGGGGAACAGTTCGCTCAAATCCTCATACCCGTCTTCCAGCGGGCTTATCGGGCCTCCGAGCGGCGAATAGGCGTCCGGAGCGTCTTTGGCGATGGTCTGCGCGTCGATGGCGTATCTCGTCATTTTGCGGATCTGCTCGTCGGAGAACGGGCTTTCGGTGCCGTTATTGAAGGCGAGCATCACTTTGTCGAAGCTGATGCCGCTGTCGGAGTTGATGCCGCTTTGCTGGTTGAGCTCATCGGCGGCAGACGCGCTCAACGGCAATGCCATGCTGATTTTCTTGGCTTCCATGGCGCTGACCAGCGAATCTTCGGAAGCGTAGTAATACAGCGTTATTTGCGATGCGGCGGCTTTGGTGCCCCAATACGAGTCGTTGCGCTGCAGCACGATCTGTGTTTTCGACGAGGCTTCCACGGTGAACGGTCCCGATCCCACGGCTTTCTTGCCGTAATTCGCCGTGCTTTCCTCATCGTAAACAATGCCGGCACGCCCGCTCAACGCGCGCAGAAGGCACGGATTCGGCTGATTGAGGGTGATGACCACCGTTTTTTCGTCGGGATTGGTGATTTCCTTGAGACTACCAAGTTGGTCGGATCCCACGTAATTGTTGTTGATGACGTTTTGCAGCGACCAGACCACGTCGGACG
>ERZ773277.2915-NODE-2915-length-10742-cov-3.739122_pt1 | contig 10742 bp, 10 predicted proteins | sample MGYA00511957_ERZ773277 | MGnify/ENA primary metagenome ERZ773277 (study PRJEB29015, sample SAMEA2737800) | human gut metagenome | biome: human gut; feature: human-associated habitat; material: faeces | place: China | collected 2012 ... | reverse complement strand
GTAATCAACTCAGGGATGAAGTCGATCGCACCGTTACACATATGCAGGATGAAGCAGCCAACTTCCCGGACCCGGTAGACCGTGCAGCCCAGGAAGAAGAGTTCAGCCTCGAACTGCGTAACCGCGATCGCGAGCGTAAGCTGATCAAAAAGATCGAGAAGACGCTGAAAAAAGTGGAAGACGAAGATTTCGGCTACTGCGAATCCTGCGGTGTTGAAATTGGTATTCGCCGTCTGGAAGCGCGCCCGACAGCCGATCTGTGCATCGACTGCAAAACGCTGGCTGAAATTCGCGAAAAACAGATGGCTGGCTAATTACAGCCGTTCCATCACGTTTACCACAGGCGGGAAATGCTCCCGCCTTATTTTTTGTTCAAAGAGATGACAGACACACACTATATTGGCCGCTTCGCCCCCTCTCCTTCCGGCGAGCTTCATTTTGGTTCTCTGATTGCTGCGCTTGGCAGCTATTTGCAGGCTCGCGCCCGGCAAGGTCGCTGGCTGGTACGCATAGAAGATATCGACCCGCCTCGTGAAGTTCCCGGTGCCGCAGAAACTATCCTGCGCCAGCTGGAACATTACGGTCTGCACTGGGACGGCGATGTTCTCTGGCAATCGCAACGTCACGACGCCTATCGTGAAGCACTCGCCTGGTTACATGAACAAGGACTAAGTTATTACTGCACCTGTACGCGTGCGCGTATTCAAAGCATTGGCGGTATTTACGACGGTCATTGCCGGGTGTTGCATCATGGACCAGACAACGCCGCAGTGCGTATCCGCCAGCAGCATCCGGTCACGCAATTTACTGACCAGCTGCGCGGCATTATTCACGCCGACGAAAAACTGGCACGGGAAGATTTTATTATTCATCGCCGTGATGGTTTGTTTGCCTATAACCTGGCGGTGGTGGTGGATGATCACTTCCAGGGCGTGAGCGAAATTGTCCGCGGGGCAGATTTGATCGAACCGACAGTGCGGCAAATCTCGCTGTACCAGCTTTTTGGCTGGAAAGTGCCAGATTACATTCATCTGCCGCTGGCGCTTAATCCACAAGGCGCTAAACTTTCCAAGCAGAATCATGCGCCTGCGTTGCCGAAAAGCGATCCACGCCCGGTACTAATCGCGGCACTTCAATTTCTGGGTCAGCAGGCAGAAGCACACTGGCAGGATTTCAGCGTCGAGCAAATCCTCCAGTCAGCCGTCAAAAACTGGCGGCTTACCGCCGTGCCTGAGTCAGCAATTGTAAATTCAACATTCTCAAATGCGTCATGCTGAGCTATGATTAGCCGCTATTTTTTTGTCCTGAATGATGTTTGACACTACCGAGGTGTACTATTTTTACCCGAGTCGCTAATTTTTGCCGCAAGGTGCTAAGCCGCGAGGAAAGCGAGGCTGAACAGGCAGTCGCCCGTCCACAGGTGACGGTGATCCCGCGTGAGCAGCATGCTATTTCCCGCAAAGATATCAGTGAAAATGCCCTGAAGGTAATGTACAGGCTCAATAAAGCGGGATACGAAGCCTGGCTGGTTGGCGGCGGCGTGCGCGACCTGTTACTTGGCAAAAAGCCGAAAGACTTTGACGTAACCACTAACGCCACGCCTGAGCAGGTGCGCAAACTGTTCCGTAACTGCCGCCTGGTGGGTCGCCGTTTCCGTCTGGCTCATGTGATGTTTGGCCCGGAGATTATCGAAGTTGCGACCTTCCGTGGACACCACGAAGGTAACATCAGCGACCGCACGACCTCCCAACGCGGGCAAAACGGCATGTTGCTGCGCGACAACATTTTCGGCTCCATCGAAGAAGACGCCCAGCGCCGCGATTTCACTATCAACAGCCTGTATTACAGCGTAGCGGATTTTACCGTCCGTGATTACGTTGGCGGCATGAAGGATCTGAAGGACGGCGTTATCCGTCTGATTGGTAACCCGGAAACGCGCTACCGTGAAGATCCGGTACGTATGCTGCGCGCGGTACGTTTTGCCGCCAAATTGGGTATGCGCATCAGCCCGGAAACCGCAGAACCGATCCCTCGCCTCGCTACCCTGCTGAACGATATCCCACCGGCACGCCTGTTTGAAGAATCGCTTAAACTGCTACAAGCGGGCTACGGTTACGAAACCTATAAGCTGTTGTGTGAATATCATCTGTTCCAGCCGCTGTTCCCGACCATTACCCGCTACTTCACGGAAAATGGCGACAGCCCGATGGAGCGGATCATTGAACAGGTGCTGAAGAATACCGATACGCGTATCCATAACGATATGCGCGTGAACCCGGCGTTCCTGTTTGCCGCCATGTTCTGGTACCCACTGCTGGAGACGGCACAGAAGATCGCCCAGGAAAGCGGCCTGACCTATCACGACGCTTTCGCGCTGGCGATGAACGACGTGCTGGACGAAGCCTGCCGTTCACTGGCAATCCCGAAACGTCTGACGACATTAACCCGCGATATCTGGCAGTTGCAGTTGCGTATGTCCCGTCGTCAGGGTAAACGCGCATGGAAACTGCTGGAGCATCCTAAGTTCCGTGCGGCTTATGACCTGTTGGCCTTGCGAGCTGAAGTTGAGCGTAACGCTGAACTGCAGCGTCTGGTGAAATGGTGGGGTGAGTTCCAGGTTTCCGCGCCACCAGACCAAAAAGGGATGCTCAACGAGCTGGATGAAGAACCGTCACCGCGTCGTCGTACTCGTCGTCCACGCAAACGCGCACCACGTCGTGAGGGTACCGCATGACAGTGGCGTATATTGCCATAGGCAGCAATCTGGCCTCTCCGCTGGAGCAGGTCAATGCTGCCCTGAAAGCATTAGGCGATATCCCTGAAAGCCACATTCTTACCGTTTCTTCGTTTTACCGCACCCCACCGCTGGGGCCGCAAGATCAACCCGATTACTTAAACGCAGCCGTGGCGCTGGAAACCTCTCTTGCACCTGAAGAGCTACTCAATCACACACAGCGTATTGAATTGCAGCAAGGTCGCGTCCGCAAAGCTGAACGCTGGGGACCACGCACGCTGGATCTCGACATCATGCTGTTTGGTAATGAAGTGATAAATACTGAACGCCTGACCGTTCCGCACTACGATATGAAGAATCGTGGATTTATGCTGTGGCCGCTGTTTGAAATCGCGCCGGAGTTGGTGTTTCCTGATGGGGAGATGTTGCGTCAAATCTTACATACAAGAGCATTTGACAAATTAAACAAATGGTAATTTATTTATATTGCGAATATAAATATTTTCTGAAAATCATATCTCATCTCTTTCCTTAATTACGATTTTAGTTTAAACATCTCTTTGCGGAAATAATATAACTTCCTATAAATAAATATCAATCCCATCTCCATACCCTAACCAATTGCACTTGTGAACTTATTTTTACTTAATTTTGAATTAAGTAAATTTAATTTGTTCAAAAGCTTCTAAAGTGCACAATAGGCGACCTAATGAACAATGGTTGTAAATTTGGGTAACAAATATCATTGCTCATTAATATCTAACATTTGTTTCTCCTATTTGTGTCATGAATAGTCATTCTTCAAACATGTAGTCTGACTAATGGAATTTTATTAAAGGATTTTTATGTCTAAAAAATTAGGTTTTGCCCTGTCTGGTCTTATGCTGGCGATGGTTGCAGGTACTGCTTCTGCTGATATGGACGGCGGTCAGTTAAATATCAGTGGTCTGGTTGTTGATAACACCTGTGAAACCCGCGTTGACGGCGGTAACAAGGATGGTCTGATCCTGCTGCAAACCGCAACCGTTGGTGAAATCGATGCTGGCGTACTGAATGACACCGTTGGCGCTAAAGCTAAACCTTTCAGCATCACCGTTGACTGCAGCAAAGCAAATCCGAATCCAGGTAGCACGGCTAAAATGACCTTCGGTTCTGTTTTCTTTGGTAACAGCAAAGGGACTTTGAACAACGACATGTCTATTAACAACCCATCTGACGGCGTTAATATCGCTCTACACAATATTGATGGTTCCACTATCAAACAGGTTCAAATTAACAACCCTGGCGATGTGTATACTAAAGCCCTGGATGCAACGACAAAATCTGCTGTTTATGATTTTAAAGCGTCTTACGTTCGTGCCGTCGCAGACCAAACAGCAACTGCTGGTTATGTAAAAACTAACACTGCATACACCATTACTTATCAGTAAGTATTCACCAGTTAAATTGATTGAATGAATATACAGGGAATAATAATTTCTATTTTATATTATTCCCTGTTTTAATTAACTCTGTCAGGGATGGTTTATGTTTTTTAACACCAAACATACAACAGCTTTATGCTTCGTAACCTGTATGGCTTTTAGTTCATCGTCTATTGCGGACATTGTCATTTCGGGTACTCGCGTAATATATAAAAGCGATCAAAAAAGTGTCAACGTACGTCTGGAAAATAAAGGGAATAACCCGTTGCTTGTCCAGAGTTGGTTAGATACTGGCGATGACAACGCTGAGCCGGGCAGTATTACAGTCCCTTTTACTGCCACGCCGCCAGTATCGCGTATTGATGCCAAACGTGGGCAAACAATCAAATTAATGTACACAGCCAGCACCTCACTGCCTAAAGACAGAGAGAGCGTGTTCTGGTTTAACGTACTGGAAGTTCCACCAAAACCAGATGCAGAAAAGGTCGCGAATCAAAGCCTGCTGCAACTGGCATTTCGCACACGTATAAAACTTTTCTATCGCCCGGATGGATTGAAGGGAAATCCCTCTGAAGCCCCGTTAGCCCTGAAGTGGTTCTGGTCAGGTTCAGAAGGTAAGGCGTCATTACGAGTGACCAATCCAACCCCTTACTACGTCTCTTTTAGCAGTGGTGATTTAGAAGCTAGCGGTAAACGCTATCCGATTGATGTGAAAATGATTGCACCATTTAGTGATGAGGTCATGAAAGTCAATGGCCTTAATGGCAAAGCGAATTCTGCAAAAGTGCATTTTTACGCCATTAATGACTTTGGTGGCGCAATTGAAGGTAATGCCAGGCTGTAATCAGGCAAGGATATAATTCCGCAGGAAGCATAGCGTGACTATAGAATATACTAAAAATTATCATCATCTGACCCGTATCGCCACGTTTTGCGCGCTGCTGTATTGCAATACTGCTTTCAGTGCTGAACTCGTTGAATATGACCATACCTTCCTGATGGGGCAGAATGCATCTAATATTGATCTCAGCCGGTACAGTGAAGGTAACCCCGCTATACCGGGTGTTTACGACGTCAGTGTTTATGTAAACGACCAACCAATCATTAACCAAAGTATTACATTTGTCGCAATTGAAGGAAAAAAGAACGCCCAGGCTTGTATCACATTAAAGAATTTATTGCAGTTTCATATTAATTCTCCCGATATAAATAACGAAAAAGCCGTTCTGCTTGCCAGGGATGAAACGCTCGGCAATTGCCTCAATTTGACGGAAATTATCCCTCAGGCTTCTGTTCGTTATGACGTTAACGATCAACGTCTGGATATAGACGTTCCTCAAGCCTGGGTAATGAAAAATTACCAAAACTATGTTGATCCATCGTTATGGGAAAACGGCATTAATGCGGCCATGTTGTCATACAACCTCAACGGATATCATAGTGAAACCCCTGGTCGAAAAAATGAAAGCATTTATGCTGCATTTAACGGTGGGATGAATTTAGGTGCATGGCGACTGCGTGCCTCGGGCAACTACAACTGGATGACCGATTCTGGCAGTAATTATGATTTTAAGAATCGGTATGTTCAGCGTGATATCGCCTCGCTGCGTTCTCAACTCATTCTTGGTGAGTCTTATACGACGGGCGAAACCTTTGATTCCGTCAGTATCCGAGGCATTCGTTTATACAGTGACAGCCGCATGTTGCCTCCGACTTTAGCCAGCTTTGCGCCTATCATTCATGGCGTTGCCAATACCAACGCCAAAGTCACTATTACGCAAGGTGGCTATAAGATTTATGAAACGACGGTGCCGCCAGGCGCTTTCGTCATTGATGATCTGAGTCCGTCAGGGTACGGCAGCGATCTTATTGTTACCATCGAAGAATCCGATGGCTCAAAGCGGACATTCTCGCAACCTTTCTCATCCGTTGTTCAAATGTTACGCCCTGGCGTTGGACGTTGGGATATTAGCGGCGGTCAGGTCTTAAAAGATGATATTCAGGATGAGCCTAATTTATTTCAAGCAAGCTACTACTACGGCCTGAATAACTATCTGACGGGTTATACCGGTATTCAGATAACCGATAATAACTATACCGCTGGTTTGTTAGGTCTTGGTCTGAATACTTCAGTTGGTGCATTTTCTTTCGATGTGACTCATTCCAATGTTCGTATCCCGGATGATAAAACATACCAGGGGCAAAGTTATCGTGTTTCCTGGAACAAGTTATTCGAAGAAACAAGTACTTCACTGAATATCGCGGCCTATCGCTATTCGACACAGAATTACCTTGGTCTTAATGATGCACTAACTCTAATTGATGAAGTGAAACATCCCGAACAAGATCTTGAACCGAAATCCATGCGTAATTACTCACGCATGAAAAATCAGGTTACGGTCAGTATTAACCAACCGTTGAAATTTGAGAAAAAAGATTACGGTTCATTTTATCTTTCCGGAAGTTGGTCCGATTACTGGGCTTCCGGACAAAATCGTAGCAATTACTCTATTGGCTACAGTAACAGTACATCCTGGGGCAGCTACAGTGTCAGTGCCCAGCGTTCATGGAATGAAGACGGCGACACTGACGATAGCGTTTATCTTAGTTTCACCATTCCAATTGAAAAATTACTTGGCACTGAACAACGTACTTCAGGTTTCCAGAGTATTGATACTCAAATAAGCAGTGACTTTAAGGGTAATAACCAACTCAACGTTAGCAGCAGTGGCTATAGCGATAACGCTCGCGTCAGTTATAGCGTGAATACTGGCTATACGATGAATAAAGCCAGCAAAGATTTGAGTTATGTTGGGGGTTATGCCAGCTATGAGTCACCATGGGGAACGCTGGCAGGTTCAATTTCTGCAAATAGCGATAACAGCCGTCAAGTTTCTCTCAGCACCGACGGTGGTTTTGTATTGCATAGCGGTGGACTGACTTTCAGTAATGATAGTTTTAGCGACTCCGATACACTGGCGGTAGTTCAGGCTCCAGGTGCTCAAGGAGCGCGAATAAATTATGGCAACAGTACTATCGATCGATGGGGTTATGGTGTCACCAGCGCTCTTTCTCCTTATCATGAAAACCGTATCGCGCTGGATATCAACGATCTTGAGAACGATGTTGAATTAAAAAGTACCAGTGCAGTAGCTGTACCGCGTCAGGGTTCAGTCGTCTTTGCTGATTTTGAAACCGTGCAAGGGCAATCAGCCATTATGAACATCACACGAAGTGATGGTAAAAATATTCCATTTGCTGCAGATATTTATGATGAGCAAGGCAATGTCATTGGTAATGTTGGACAGGGTGGACAAGCATTTGTTCGTGGTATTGAGCAGCAGGGAAATATCAGCATTAAATGGCTCGAACAAAGTAAACCCGTAAGTTGTCTTGCGCATTATCAACAAAGCCCAGAAGCAGAAAAAATAGCACAATCTATTATTCTGAATGGAATTCGGTGTCAGATTCAGTAACTACAAGGGACGTCAAATGATAAAAACAACGCCACATAAAATAGTGATACTGATGGGAATATTATTATCACCCTCAGTATTTGCAACGGATATTAATGTAGAGTTTACAGCCACTGTCAAAGCGACAACCTGTAACATCACACTTACTGGTAATAACGTCACGAATGATGGCAATAATAACTACACATTGAGAATCCCTAAGATGGGTCTGGATAAGATCGCGAATAAAACGACAGAATCTCAGGCTGATTTTAAACTGGTTGCCAGTGGGTGCAGCAGTGGCATCAGTTGGATTGATACCACTCTGACCGGAAATGCATCATCAAGCTCACCTAAGCTTATTATACCGCAGTCTGGTGATTCATCTTCGACGACAAGTAATATCGGTATGGGTTTCAAAAAACGGACTACTGATGATGCCACTTTCCTTAAACCTAACAGTGCGGAAAAGATACGCTGGAGCACAGACGAGATGCAGCCCGATAAGGGTCTTGAAATGCGCTACGTGAAACAGATGCAGGGCAAGGCGTACCGGGGAATTTTCGTGCACTGGCGACGTTTAATTTCATCTATCAATAAGAAGGATAATTATGATGACATTTAAAAATTTACGTTATGGATTATCCAGCAGTGTCGTTTTGGCTGCCTCATTGTTCAGCGTACTCTCTTATGCGGCAACAGACAGTATTGGACTGACCGTTATTACTACTGTAGAAATGGGTACTTGTACCGCTACATTAGTAAATGACTCTGATCAGGACATTTCTGTTGTTGATTTTGGTGATGTATATATTTCTGAAATCAATGCCAAGACCAAAGTAAAAACATTCAAACTCAAATTCAAAGACTGTGCGGGTATCCCCAATAAAAAAGCGCAAATAAAATTAACCAAGCGAGCCACATGCGAGGGAACTGCTAATGACGGTGCGGGGTTTGCAAATGGTTCCACAGCCGCAGATAAAGCAAGTGCTGTCGCCGTTGAAGTCTGGAGCACTGTAACTCCGGCAACAGGGAGTGCAACACAATTTAGCTGTGTAACACCAGCATCACAAGAGGTAACAATCTCCACTGCAGCCAATGCGGTCGTTTATTATCCGATGAGTGCACGCCTGGTCGTGGAAAAAAATAAAACCGTAAACAATGTCACTGCGGGTAAGTTTTCTGCACCAGCCACATTTACAGTAACCTATAACTAACAGACTTACAGATTCAGGAACTATATATGCATCCCACTCAACGTAAGCTGATGAAGAGAATAATTCTGTTTCTGTCATTACTGTTTTGCATCGCCTGTCCAGCCATTGCTGGACAGGATATTGACCTTGTTGCCAATGTAAAAAACAGCACCTGCAAAAGCGGAATCAGTAACCAGGGTAATATTGATCTTGGCGTCGTTGGGGTGGGATATTTTTCAGGTAATGTTACTCCTGAAAGTTATCAACCAGGTGGAAAAGAGTTCACTATCACTGTATCCGACTGTGCATTACAGGGAACTGGCGATGTGCTAAATCAGTTACATATTGATTTTAGAGCCCTTAGCGGTGTCATGGCTGCTGGCTCTAGGCAAATATTTGCTAATGAAATTTCGTCAGGAGCAAGTAATGTAGGAGTAGTTATATTTTCTACTCAGGATTCGGCGAATACATTCAATGTTCTTAATGCTTCAGGCGGATCTCGTTCCGTTTATCCAGTAATGTCGGATGACATGAATGGTTCATCCTGGAAATTTAGCACCCGAATGCAAAAAATCGATCCTGCATTGAGTGTTACATCTGGTCAACTTATGAGCCATGTGTTAGTGGATATTTACTACGAATAACAAACAAAAACAGCGCAAACCATAACAATAAAGAAACATTGGAGTAAAAATGAAGACTATCTTCAGGTACATTCTTTTTTTAGCACTGTATTCTTGTTGTAATACAGTCAGTGCATATACAAGTTTTATTGTGGGAAATAATGCAGGAGTTGATAACTATCGAGGCCCCTCCACTGCCGCACAGATGACCTTTAATTACACATCAACAGCAAGCAACTTGGTTTTTTATAAACCCACGCAGCTCGGCCCGACTGGGGTAAAAATGTACTGGTCATACCTGGATACAGGTACCGGTGGTGGTATTCTTTACTGCAATACATCTGGCAGAGCGAATCCTGGTCCAATAACTATTGAAAATGCCATGGTCTATTCAGGTAAAGATTATGGCGGACATAAACTATTTAATACATCTGTTCCTGGTCTGTATTACACCATGTTAATATCAAGGGTCTGGTCTGCATACGATACAATAACTGACATTCAATCGCCAGGAATCTATATCGGAGATCCTTCCAACCAAGAATTTTTCTTTTCCGTCACAGACAGCGATCTACAAACTAAGGGTTGCAACAAAGCAGACGACTACGATAAGTTTTGGGCTATTGGTGGTATAGTACACAACATAACTGTTGAATTTTATACAGATACTAATTTCGATCCTACACTTAATCAGCAAGTCCAGTTATCCAGTTCATCAAATTACCTTTATTCGTTTAAGGCCTACAGTCCTGGTACAAAAGTTGTAGATCACAGCAACCACATTTATGTCAATTTCACACTGAATAATGTCAAATTAACCTTACCAACATGTTTTACCTCCATACTTACCGGGCCATCAGTCAATGGTTCAACGGTTAGAATGGGAGAATATAGCTCTGGGACAATTAAAAATGGCGCTTCACCTGTTCCCTTTGATATCTCGCTTCAGAATTGTATTCGTGTGCGTAATATTGAAACAAAACTCGTCACTGGAAAAGTAGGTACTCAAAACACACAACTGCTTGGTAATACGCTTACTGGAAGCACTGCCGCCAAAGGCGTTGGCGTACTCATTGAAGGTTTAGCAACCAGTAAAAATCCGCTAATGACATTAAAACCTAATGATACGAATTCTGTTTATATAGATTATGAAACCGAAGATGACACCTCCGATGGGGTTTACCCTAATCAAGGTAACGGCACATCACAGCCTCTTCATTTCCAGGCAACATTAAAGCAAGACGGGAATATTGCTATCGAACCCGGCGAATTTAAAGCCACCAGTACTTTCCAGGTAACCTATCCCTGAT